>Ga0209487_1000803_pt1 | contig 27676 bp, 22 predicted proteins | sample Poulit2012_FD_187524 | JGI IMG/M metagenome (GOLD analysis project Ga0209487, IMG submission 187524) | Agricultural soil microbial communities from Georgia to study Nitrogen management - Poultry litter 2012 (SPAdes) (version 2) | ecosystem: Environmental > Terrestrial > Soil > Agricultural land...
GATTTTTCTGCAGCAACGACACCACAACTTGGCTCGTGGCGATGTGTGCAGTTATAAAAACGGCAGTTTTGCATGGCGTCGTGCAAGTCGGGGAAGCCTTTCAATAGCTCGTCGCGTTCTAGATGAGCCAGCCCAAAGCTCTGAAAGCCTGGCGAATCGATCAGGCTCGCCTGTGCCTGGTTGACATGGTACAAACGGGTATCTGTAGTGGTGTGGCGACCCGCTCCCAGGGCTGCAGAATGGGCTTGAGTTTGGGCTTGTGCGTCGGGTACCAGGACATTCAGAATGCTGGATTTACCCATGGCACTTTGGCCGAGCAACAAGGCTGTTTTGCCCTGCAACAGGGGAATAAGCTTTTGTTTGAGTTGCTCGGGGGCAAGAATGCTGGTCTGAACGACAGGGATGCCAATAGCTGCCAATGGCTGCAGCTTTTCCCGTGCTTGCTCGGTTTGCGGCAGATCGGCTTTGTTGAGCAAGATCTTCATATCAATATCGGCATTACATGCAGCCACATAGGCCCGGCCAACCAGGTCAAGAGAAAAGCTGGGCTCAGAAGCCACAATAAAAAGTAGCAAGTCGATATTGGCAGCAAATAGTTTGCTGCGTTGATTATCAGAACGGTAAAGGAGATTACGTCGCTCGAGGGTCTTCTCGATCACTGCCTGATCTTGGCCTTGGGGGGTAATCAGCACGTAGTCACCCACCGCTATTCCCAATCGTTTGCCGCGCGCATAACATTGGTAGTGATGTTCTGAATCAAGACATTGGGCGATAAAATTACGCCCAAATGAAGCAATTACCCGGGCTTTAAGCGGCTTTTGTACGGTTGGCATATTGTTTTAACTGTTGAATGCGTAAAGGCGCAGGAGGGTGGCTATCATAAAAGGCAGAATGAGCGGGATCAGGGGTTAAGGTCGCGGCATTATCATCATAAAGTTTGACCAGAGCGCTGATCAGGGCCGTGGCTGAGCTTTGTTCAGCGGCAAATTGATCAGCCTGATATTCATCTTTGCGGGATAGCACACTGAACAAAGGGCCTAACCAGAAACTGAATACGGGTATGACCAGGAAAAATAAAATCAGTGCCAGACCACTATTGGGGCGGCCCAATTGGGGAATTACCCCAAGGTCAGTATAAAACCAGACTTGCTGACTAAGCCAACCAAGCAACAACAAAAATACCAACGCTAAAAACATGTTAAGTATTAGCCGCTTGGTGATATGTCGGTGCTTAAAATGACCCAGCTCATGTGCGAGTACGGCCTCAATTTCATCCTCATTGAGCCGGTTTAACAAGGTATCAAAAAATACAATACGCTTGTTTTTGCCGATTCCGGTGAAATAGGCGTTGCCGTGTGCGCTGCGTTTGGAGCCGTCCATGACAAAAAGGCCGTTCAGGGCAAATTGACAGCGCTGAGCCAATGCCTCGATTCGACTCTTTAAGGGCTCTTGTTCCAGCGGTTCGAAGCGGTTAAAAAGTGGTGCAATCACCTGAGGGAAAAGCCACATGATCAAAAAGCTGAAGAGCACCCAAATGACCCACGCCCACAAGGGCCAATATCCGGGGGCACTATCCATCAACCAGATCACGGCAGCCAATAAAGGAGCACCCAAAACAACAGCAAGCAGGGTCGCTTTAAGGGTATCGCTGATGAACAAGCCAGGAGTCATGCGATTAAAGCCAAAGTCTTCATCGATTTTAAAAATGCGCCATAAGCTAAAGGGCAGCTGCACCAGGCTACTGAGCAGAAAAACGCTGCCCACCAATAGTAATTGGCGCAATAAATCACCTTCGATGTGGCGGCCGAAAAATAAATCCAGTGCCTGAAGGCCCCCTAGCAAGGTCAATGCCAGCAAGAAAACAGAGTCTACCAGCCGTTCGGCTATCGCTGTTTTAGTGCGACGAATAGTGTAGTCGGCTGCACGTTGATGGCTTTTTAAACTAATATGGTGATCGAACTCGGCGGGAACCTGGTTGCGGTGCTGGGCCACATGACGAATTTGCCTCATGGCCAAAATCAGCTTAATCAGGTTATCGGCAACAAGGAACGCGACGAACAAAAGAGTAAACATTTTTAAAATCGTTTCACCAAATCAAAGGTATCTATTATATGACTTCTACCGATCAACGTTTAGTATGGCTCGATATGGAAATGACCGGCTTGGATCCAGAAAAAGAACGTATTATCGAGGTTGCTGTGGTGGTCACCGAAGCCAATTTGGAAGTAGTGGCCGAGGGCCCTGTGTTGGTGATCCATCAAAGTGATGCCTTGCTGGATGCCATGGATGACTGGAACAAGTCGATGCATGGCCGTAGCGGTTTAATCGACAAGGTTAAGCAATCAACGTTGACAGAAGCCCAGGCTGAGGAACAGTTATTGCAGTTTTTGCATCAACATGTCAAGGAGAAAATCTCGCCGTTGTGCGGTAATACCGTCAGCCAGGATCGGCGTTTTATGTATCGTTATATGCCACGCCTCGAAGCGTTTTTTCACTACCGGAACCTGGATGTGAGCACTTTAAAAGAACTGGCGCGCCGTTGGAAGCCCGAAGTAGTCAGCAGTTTCAAAAAAGAAAACAAGCATGAGGCCTTGGCAGACATTTACGAGTCGATTGCCGAACTAAAGCATTATCGTTCCCATTTCATCAAGTTATAAATTTGGCCCCTTGTCCAAAGGTTAAAGGGGCAAATTTATTCTATCTTAAGTATATTTTAATGACTATGATCTTTTCTCCGTCTAGTGGCTACGTTGGCGGCGTAGGCACTGACATTATTTACGTATCTCGCATTGAGGCCGCCTTTGAGCGCTTTGGCGAGCGTTTCATCAAACGCATTTTGGGCCCACAAGAGCAGCAGGTGTTTTGGCGCCGTTATCACCGCTATGAAGCGCGGGGGCTGCGTTACCTGGCAACGCGCTTTGCTGCCAAAGAGGCATTTTCCAAGGCCATAGGTTTGGGCATGCGCATGCCCATGGCCTGGTCGCGGGTGCAAATTCTCAATGCACGCAGTGGGAAGCCGGAAATTGTTTTGGCACCACAGCTGCAGCAGTGGTATGGTGTTCGGTTTGGTGCAGCTCATGTCAGCGTCACTGATGAGTCTGATCTGGTGATGGCCTATGTGCTGGTCGAGGCGTTAGCTACTACCTGAGCCAGGGCGTGTGCCACGGTAAATATCATTGTTAAGCGTTAAGGGTCATTCATGAAGACACAGCAGAAGGCCTTGGGGCCCATCATGATAGATGTGCAGGGCACTGAATTAACTGCGGCAGAGCAAGAGCGGCTAAGCCATCCTTTGGTGGGTGGGGTGATTCTTTTTGCCCGTAATTTTTCTGATCGGGCGCAGTTGATGGCGCTATGCGCGGAAATCAACGCCTTGCGTGAGCCTGGCCTGCTTATCGCCGTAGATCACGAAGGGGGGCGCGTGCAGCGCTTTAATAGCGATGGGTTTACTCCATTGCCTGCCATGCGAGCGCTGGGCGAACTCTTTGATCGCGCCCCCGAAGAGGCGTTGACTGTGGCACAAGCCATGGGTTTTATTCTGGCGGCAGAATTACGGGCGTGTGGGGTAGATTTAAGTTTTACCCCGGTGCTCGACCTTGACTATGGGCCTAGCACGGTGATAGGTAGTCGCTCCTTTCATCGTGATCCCGAGATCGTCACCCGGTTAGCCGAGTCGTTGATCCACGGACTCGATAAGGCGGGCATGGCCGCCTGTGGCAAGCATTTTCCGGGCCATGGTGCAGTGGCGGCAGATTCGCATGTTGCCAGCCCGGTTGATGAGCGCAGTTTGGCTGCGATTTTTGATCAAGATATGCTGCCTTATCGTTTGTTGGGGGGCGCTTCTTTGCCAGCTGTGATGCCTGCCCATGTGATCTACCGCCAGGTTGATGAGCGGCCTGCTGGTTTTTCATCGTATTGGTTGCAGCGGGTGCTGCGCCAATCTCTCGCTTATAATGGAATGGTTTTCTCGGATGATTTGACGATGGCTGCCGCAGCCTTCGCAGGTACGATTACCGAACGGGTTCAGGCAGCCTTAGCCGCAGGTTGTGATATGGCCCTGGTGTGCAATCATCCTGACTTGGCCGACCAGGTGTTATCCGAATTATCCTGGACCATGCCTGTCGAGGCCCAGCAACGCTTGATGCAATTAAAGCCTCGTCCTTTTTCGATGACTTGGGATGAATTGCAGCACGACGAGTCTTATCGCTATGCCCAACAGCTTCGATCTCAATACTTTTCTACAGCAGCTTCCTAATCTGCCCGGGGTTTACCGGCATTTAGATGCCGATGGCCGGGTTCTATATATAGGCAAGGCGCGCGATCTAAAAAAACGGGTCAGTTCTTATTTCAAAGGAGCTAACCACGGACCGCGTATTGCCCATATGGTGGCTCAGGTAGCGCGTATCGAGGTGACGGTGACGCATAGCGAGGCCGAGGCATTGCTACTAGAGCATAACCTTATCAAGCAACTGCAGCCTCGCTATAACATTTTATTTCGCGACGATAAGTCTTATCCCTATTTGCAGGTCAGCGATCACAAAGCTCCGCGCATTGCTTATTATCGTGGGGCGACCAACAAGGGAGGGCGTTATTTTGGCCCTTACCCCAATGCCTGGGCGGTGCGCGAGACTTTGCAAATCCTGCAACGGGTGTTTCGTCTGCGTACTTGCGAAGATGGGGTTTATGCCCACCGCTCACGGCCTTGTTTGCTTTATCAAATCAACCGTTGCTCTGGCCCTTGTGTGGGTGCCATTAGCGAACAGGACTACCAGGCGGATGTGCAGCGGGCTATTCGCTTTTTGGAAGGGCACACCACTGAGGTGCTGACGGAAATCGAAGATAAAATGCAAGCAGCAGCCCAAGAGCAGGCCTATGAGCAAGCGGCTGCCTATCGCGATCAAATGAAAGCACTTGCAGCAGTGCTCCACCAACAAACTATGGAGCATCAGAACCCGATTGATGCTGATATTTTGGCTGTTGAGCAGCAAGGCGCCAGCTTTTGCGTTAATTTGGCGATGGTACGTGCTGGGCGCCACTTGGGGGATCGGGCATTTTTCCCCCGCCAAACCGAATCCCAATCCGCTGTCGATGTCCTCAACGCCTTTGTTGCCCAGCATTATATCGAGCGGCCGCTGCCCGATTTACTTATTTGTACCCACGCCCCAGATGAGGCAGGGGTTATCAATCTGCTTGAAGCCCAACATCAAAAGCAGGTGCGGGTATTAACCCAGCCCCAAGGCGTGCAACGCTCTTGGCTAGAGCAAGCACAGCTTAATGCGCGTTTGTCTTTGCAGCGTCACCTAAGCGAATCAATGTCACAACTCGAGCGAGCCCGGGCTTTGGTAGAGGTATTAGACCTAGAGTTGGGGGAAGACGAGCTCGAAACAATGCGCGTTGAATGCTTTGATATTAGTCATACATCAGGTGAGGCAACCCAAGCTTCTTGTGTGGTCTATCATCAGTGCGCGCTACAGCCAAGCTTGTACCGGCGTTACAATATTGTTGGGGTGCAGGCTGGTGATGATTATGCGGCAATGCGCCAGGTATTGCGACGGCGCTATGAGCACGTGGTTGAGCAGGGGGCCGAACTGCCACAGGTTGTATTGATCGACGGGGGGAAGGGGCAGTTAAGTAGTGCTCAAGAGGTTTTTGCCGAACTTGGTCTGGACCCTGGCTTGCTGGTGGGGGTTGCCAAAGGCGAACAGCGCCAAACTGGCCGCGAGGTATTGCATTTTACCGATGGGCGCGCACCCATAGCGCTAGGTATTCATAGCCCTGCGTTATTATTAATTGCGGAAATACGCGATGAGGCGCATCGCTTTGCCATCACGGGCATGCGTTCGCGACGTGCCAAAGCGCGCACGGTTTCCAAGCTCGAAGAGATACCCGGGGTTGGTCCCAAACGCCGTCAGCGTCTGCTGGCCCGCTTTGGTGGGTTTTCAGGGGTTGCCAACGCCAGCATCAACGATCTCTGCTCGGTTGAAGGAATTTCCAAGGCCATGGCCGAGCGTATTTATTTTGCCTTACGCTAATTAGGTGTGAAGAATTATGCCTTTTAATTTTCCCATGGCGCTAACGTGGTTGCGTATCATCGTTATTCCATTATTTTTAATTCTGTTTTTTTTGCCAACGAGCTGGCTTGATCCTGCGGTGCGCGATTGTATTGCGGCCTTGCTGTTTATTCTTGCTGCGGTCACCGACTGGTTCGACGGGTGGCTAGCCAGACGCTGGCAGCAAACGACTTCTTTTGGGGCTTTTTTGGACCCTGTGGCCGATAAATTAATGGTTACAGCTGCATTGCTGATACTATTGTCCTTACAACGCATTGATGCGGTGATTGCTTTTATTATCATCGGGCGGGAAATTACCATATCAGCACTGCGAGAATGGATGGCCAAATTAGGGGCTAGCGGTAGTGTCGCTGTTCATCGATTAGGAAAGTTCAAAACAGCAGCCCAAATGATAGCCATTCCTTGTCTGCTTTTTGCCCACACCGTGTATGGCCTTTCTTTGTTCTTTATCGGGAAAATATTGATAGTGGTTGCCGCCATACTGACTTTGTGGTCCATGTTCTATTACTTGCAAAAGGCCTGGCCCGAACTCAAACAATGACCGGCCGCTCAATGCTGCAGGGCACAAGGTAGCCCCTGATTTGACCGCCTGAATACCACACAAAAGGTTTGCATTATGCCTGTAACGGAAGCACTACGTGCACAGAGCCGCCAAGACTGGCTATTAATTAGCCTTATTGGTCTTATTCACGGTAGCTCCCATTTTTTTCAGCTTGTATTTCCGACGTTATTCCTTTATCTCAGCCGCGATTTTGGTTTTGACTATTTGCAGCTGGGCTTTCTGGTTACGGTGTTCTTCTTTTTATCAGGCATCGGTCAAGCGTCTTCTGGCTTCATCGTTGATCGCATCGGTGCCATGCCGGTACTACATTTTGGGTTGCTGTCTTTTGTGCTGTCAGGGGTGTTGATCGCCGTTTCACAAAATTATTGGATGCTCATGTTGGCTGCCATGGTCGGGGGGGCCGGTAATTCAGTATTCCACCCCGTAGATTATTCCATTATCAACCACCGTGTTAGCCCAGCCCGCTTAGGGCACGCCTATAGCGTTCATGGTTTGACGGGCAATTTAGGTTGGGCCTTTGCGCCGGTATTTATTACAGGCTTAAGCATGTGGTTCGGATGGCGCTTTGCTGCATTTGGCGCGGCGCTTTTGGTGTTGCTTATTTATTTTGCAGCCCTGTGGGGGCGGCATTTGCTGGCCGGTGCTCAGCCGGCCTTGGCCGCTACAGTGCACGGCAATCGCGACTCTGAGGCAGATGTCGGGCTGGATCAAGACGATTTATCTGACAGCGGGGTCTGGGAGACCGTAGTGACCATCGTTAAAAAACCGGCTCTTTGGGGGGCTTTTTTGTTTTTTGCCTTTGCTTCGGTCAGCTTTTCTGCGGTACAAAACTATACCATCCCCTTGATGTCGACGGTGTATCAGCTTTCCGAGGTCTTATCCAGTTTCAGTCTATCCGCTTATATGCTTACTGCAGCTTTAGGCATGGTGGCTGGCGGCTTTTTGGCGGGTGCAACCGCACAATCTGAACGCATTGTGTTTATTTCTTTGGTGTTGGCTGGGCTTTTGTTGCTGTTGCTGGCCTTTGCTATCGTGCCTGGGGTTTTTGCCATTGGTCTGATTGCCCTGGCTGGTTTTTGCTCTGGGATGGCTGCGCCTTCGCGCGATATGCTTATTCGCCGGGTAACGCCCAAGGGGGCCACCGGTACCATTTATGGCTTGGTGTATTCCGGAATGGATGTGGGGGCGTCGGTGGGTCCGGCCCTATTTGGTTATTTGGTCGATGCCAACATGGATAGGGGGCCCTGGTATGGGGCTGCCATCGCTTTCGTCATCTCTGCACTTTTGGCCGTTTATGTTGCCTATGCGGCCCAGCGCCAGCCTAGTGCCCAGCCGAAGTACGCTTAAGGCTGGGCACTGCTGGGCTAGCGCGGTTGCCTTTATTGGCGCAGGGTTCGCTGCGCAGTGGGGGGTTCATGGTGGGTGCTGCGCCAAGGGTTAATATCCAAACCGCCACGTCGCGTATAAAACGCCTGAACATGTAACTTTTCAGGCTGGCATTGTTGTAGCAGATCACAGAAAATTCGTTCTACGCAGTGTTCATGAAATTCGTTATGCTGGCGGTAAGAAACGATATATTCCAAGAGCCGGCCCTGATCGATTTCTGCACCGGTATAACGAATGAGCAGGCTGCCCCAATCAGGTTGCTGAGTAACCAGGCAGTTGGACTTCAACAGATGGCTCACCAGTACCTGGTCTTTTACTTTTTTGGAATGACAGCGCAAGTGCTGTGGATCAGGGGCGGCTAATCGTTGGGTGAAAGGGGCATGATCAATAAGCTGCCCACCGAGATCGGCTGGTATCAAGGTTGGTGCAACATCCACCGCGAAAATGGAAATGCCGACAGGGGCTTGGGCAACCGCACTTAAATCCCTAGCCAGGCAGGCTTGCAATGCTTCTACCGAAGCAAAGGTGGTTTCATTCAAGGCGTTCAAATAGAGCTTGAGCGATTTCGATTCAATCAGGTTTGGACTGTGGTGCGGAAAGACAAAACGTCCCAGAGCCACTTTTGGTCGCCCTCCGGGCTCGAGCCAAGAAAGCTCATAAGCATGCCATACGTCCTCGCCATACCAAGTTGCAGGCATTGGCTCCAGTGACTGCCGCTGTTCGGCACGCGGCAGCGGAAATAATAATGAAGGGTCGTGCTGTGTGGGATAAGCCACATTTTTTGCCAGTGGTGAAGCCCCTAGCGTTTGGTTGGTCATCTAATACACCTCATTGGTAGCTTGGGAAGAAGGTATTTCCCGTATTATCTCATATGATGGTCTGCTTTTTTTAGATAGTGAAATAGCCTTGTTGCGGTGCCGAAAAACCTTTATCACAACAAGGTATTTGGTTTTGTACTATGAAATTGATTTTGTAACCCATTGATTTATATGGCTATAATATATTGTCTTTTATAAGACATAAGTGTTTATCGTTGCGCAGCAATTACGTAGAATTTAAATAAGGCTGGCCCAGGTTTTAGCGGCCAAAGCCAAACGGTTTGTTAACCATCCATAAGGAGAACGTAATGACGCAACGAGAGGCGGCCATACGCCAATTGCAAGAAGACTGGTCTGAAAATCCCCGGTGGCAGGGCATTAAGCGCAACTATAGTGCGCAAGAGGTTATCAACCTGCGTGGTTCGGTGCCTGAGGCTTATACGTTGGCCCAGCGTGGCGCGGAAAAACTTTGGCGCGCCATCCATGAAGCACCTTTTGTGAATGCATTGGGGGCGCTGACAGGCAACCAGGCGATGCAACAGGTTAAGGCAGGGTTGCAAGCCATTTACCTGTCAGGCTGGCAAGTAGCAGGCGACGCTAATGTTGCAGGCGAAATGTATCCTGATCAGTCTCTGTATCCCATTAATTCAGTGCCCAAAGTCGCTGAGCGCATTAATAACGCACTGCGCCGTTGTGATCAAATCCAATGGGCTGAGGGTATTAATCCCGGTGATGAGGGCTATATCGATTATTTTGCTCCAATTGTGGCCGATGCCGAGGCCGGGTTTGGCGGGGTCTTGAATGCTTTTGAGTTAATGAAAGCCATGATCAAGGCGGGTTGTGCCGGGGTGCATTTCGAAGACCAGCTGGCCGCGGTAAAAAAATGCGGTCATTTGGGTGGCAAGGTGTTGGTGCCAACGCGTGAGGCCGTGGCCAAACTGAATGCCGCAAGATTAGCTGCCGATGTGCTCGGGGTGCCCACGCTGATCATTGCGCGCACGGATGCTGATGCGGCTGATTTGGTCACCAGCGATATTGATCCCAATGATGCGCCGTTTATTACCGGTGAACGAACTGTAGAGGGTTTTTTTCGTACCCGCGCCGGCATTGAGCAGGCAATTGCCAGAGGGTTGGCCTATGCCCCCTACGCCGATCTGGTCTGGTGTGAAACTTCTACGCCTGATCTGGATTATGCACGACAGTTTGCCGAGGCTATCCACAAGCATTTCCCGGGCAAGCTACTGGCTTATAATTGCTCGCCATCCTTCAATTGGAAGAAAAACCTCGATGACGATACGATTTCACGCTTCCAGCGCGAGTTGGGGGCCATGGGTTATCGATTCCAATTCATTACTTTGGCGGGTTTTCACGCGCTTAATTACAGCATGTTTGAGCTTGCGCATGGCTACGCCCGTCAGCAAATGACTGCTTTTGTTGAATTACAACAAAAGGAGTTTGCTGCGGCAGCGCTTGGTTTCTCTGCTGTACGCCACCAGCGTGAGGTAGGAACAGGTTATTTCGATGCAGTGACGCAGGCTATTGAAGGAGGGGGTTCCTCGACAACGGCGCTGCGTGGTTCTACCGAAGAGGCTCAGTTTGCCATTTCATAGCCGAGTGTTTTACTTGTGAGTCTGTCTGGCTGCCCTTAAACTATGAAAGTCTAAGGGCAGTTTTTTTGTTATGCGTACCACTTATTCCATTTTCAGAATTCCCGAGCATTTGGGTGCCAAAGAGCGACGTCAGCGCAAGCACATGTTGGCGCAGCTGAGTCTGGCTTGGTTGGCCATGATGCAGGTCATGATGTTTGCCTTCCCGGGTTATCTGCGCTCCGAGAGCATGTCAGCAGAAAACCTGGCGACACTCGATAAGGCCATTTACATGATGAATTGGGCTGGTTTTGCTTTGACCGTGCCTGTTGTTTTTTATTCAGCTCTGCCCATTTGGCGTGGTGCCTGGCAGAGTATCAAGGCAAAGCGGGTTGGAATGGATCTACCAGTGGCGCTGGGTATTTTGGTTGCTTTTATCCCCAGCGTGCGCGCCACTTGGGTGGGGCAGGGCGAGGTCTACTTTGACTCTGTCACCATGTTTGTGGCATTTTTGCTCACGGCTCGCTATCTCGAGCTTTGTGCTCGTCAGTCTGTTAATCTGGGTCAAGAGCATCGGTTGGTCGAGGTTTTCCGTAGTCAGATCACTCAAAATGCCAATAAATTGGCCTTTTGGTTTATTGTGGTGCAGATTGCGTTGGCTGTATTGCTTGGCGTGGTCTGGTTTATCTATCGCCCTGAGTACGCATTGGCTGTGGTCGTAGCACTTTTTGTCATGAGTTGCCCTTGTGCCCTGTCCATGTCGGTGCCGACCGCGGTTGCGGCAGCCCATTCCGGCTTAACTGCCTGCCCAGCTCAGCACGAGACTGAGGTAGATGCCGTACTTGGCAACACCCGTCGCATTGCTCGCCAAAATCTGCATGGTTCCATTGCCTGGCATTTCCTGATGACGCCATTGGCTGCTATTGGTTTAGTGCAGCCTTGGTTGGCCGCCATAGCCATGTTTGTTTCTTCCATGGTGGTTGCCCTTAATTCCTTGCGCGTGTATCGATACCGCCTCAGCTTACAACCTCAGGCGACCACTGCCCGTACTTCGGCTTGATTGATTTATGCTTGAATCCCTTTTTCTGTTGCTTCCTATTAGTGTTTTCTTTGTCTTGTTGATTGGCGTTGCACTATGGTGGGCTATTTTTTCTGGGCAATTCGATAATTTAAATGAGGCTGGGCGCTCCATACTAGAAGATGACGACAGAGTTCAGGCCATGAGCACCGAAGCTGAAACCACTGACGAAACCGACACTGATGCAGAGATAGCAACAGACACTGAAATAGAGGCCGAGGTCAAAGCCGGCGCTCACGCAAATGTTAAAGACAGCCCAAGTGCTGAAGCCAGCGTAAAGGCTCAAACCAGTGCGGATGGAAATGCCAATGCCAATGCAAGGAGCAATGCAAATGCTGAAGATGGTGTGGCCGTTGACGCACAAGCCAAGAAAAAAACCACAGGCAGCTAAGTGGGCAAAATGGCCCCGCGCCTGTATCTAAAACAGATCTATGCCAGTTGTTCGACTGCATTTAAGTCAGGCAGATTGTTGAAGATTAAATCACCTAGGGAAAAGATGTGTTTTTTGTCATTCTGTTTTTAACTAGGTTAGAATATCCCGTAAACTAAAGTATGAGCTCATCTCAATAGGCACTTACCCGCCGCCCATGGTCCGGGTGTGCGTTTGCGCTCGTACAAGAAATTTAGCTTGAATAAGGGTTTTTTTAATACTTTGAGGGGAAGCAAATGGGCATCACTGATGCTGTCCACATAGGCACTTCCAGCCAACCAAAGGCCACAACCAGTAGTGAGGTTTTTGACTACGGTGTCGTGCGCCAGTTCACCATCATGACTATCTTCTGGGGTGTGGTTGGCATGGGCGTAGGGCTATTAATTGCCTTGCAGCTTATTTGGCCACAATTAAACTTTGAAATTCCATGGTTAACCTACGGTCGTATTCGGCCCGTACATACGAACCTAGTTATTTTTGCTTTTGGCGGTAGTGCGCTTTTTGCAACGTCGTATTACGTGGTGCAGCGTACCTGTCAGGTTCGCATTTTTAGTCCGGCGTTAGCCCGCTTCACCTTTTGGGGCTGGCAGGTGGCCATGTTGGGGGCGTTGATCACGCTGCCAATGGGTTTCACATCGACCAAAGAATATGCCGAGCTCGAGTGGCCGCTAGATATCTTGGTCGCCCTGGTTTGGGTCGCTTACGCCATTGTCTTCTTTGGCACCATCGCCAAGCGCCGTGTGCGCCATATTTATGTGGCTAACTGGTTCTATGGTTCCTATATCGTCACCATTGCGGTGCTCTATATTTTTAACAACCTAGAGCTCCCCGTGTCGATGTGGAAGTCTTACTCCATCTATCCCGGGGTTCAAGACGCCATGGTGCAGTGGTGGTATGGGCATAATGCGGTAGGCTTTTTCCTGACTGTCAGCTTCCTGGGCATGATGTATTATTTCGTTCCCAAGCAGGCCCAGCGTCCCATTTATTCCTATCGTTTGTCGATTGTCCACTTCTGGGCATTGGCCTTTACCTACATGTGGGCTGGACCGCACCATTTGCTCTACACTTCCTTGCCTGACTGGACACAGTCACTGGGTATGGCGTTTTCGCTGATTTTGCTGGCGCCTTCCTGGGGGGGGATGATCAACGGTATCATGACCTTGTCCGGGGCCTGGCACCGCCTGCGCACCGACCCCATCCTGAAGTTCCTGGTTGTGGCCCTGTCGTTCTACGGCATGTCCACCTTCGAGGGCTCAATGATGGCGATCCGCACGGTGAACGCCCTGTCGCACTATACCGACTGGACCGTTGGGCACGTTCACTCTGGTGCCCTGGGCTGGTTAGCCATGATCACCTTTGGCTCCCTGTACTACATGATTCCACGCTTGTACGGACGCCGTAGCATGGCCAAACCGCAATTGGTAGAACTGCATTTCTGGCTAGCTACATTAGGGGTGGTTCTGTATATTGCCGCCATGTGGATTGCCGGCGTGATGCAGGGGCTTATGTGGCGTGCAGTTAGCCCCGATGGCATGCTGACCTATAGCTTTATCGAAGGTTTAAAGGCGACTTATCCGTTTTACGCGATTCGTGCCTTGGGTGGTGCACTTTATCTTACTGGTATGCTACTGATGGCTTACAACACCATTCTTACGGTTGCAGGCCAGAAACGTGTTAACCCTGTTGTGCCACTTAAAAACCCCGATGCCATTGATCCGACCAACGTTGGTCCCGCAGTGGTTACGGAATGAGGTAAAGCATGTCAAAAAAGAAAAAGTTTTTTTCTCACGCGACAATCGAGACCAACGTCGGTATTCTCATTGTCCTTAGTGTGTTGGTGATTTCCTTTGCTGGTTTAGTGCAGATTATTCCCTTGTTCTACCAGCATTCCACCACCACACCCACCGAAGGGGTTACCCCTTATGAGCCCCTTCGGTTGATTGGTCGCGATATTTATATCCGCGAGGGTTGCGTTAGTTGTCACTCGCAACAAATCAGAATGCTTGAATCCGAAGTCCAGCGCTACGGACCCTATTCTTTAGCCGGGGAATCGGTATACGACCACCCGTTTCTTTGGGGTTCCAAGCGTACTGGGCCTGATCTGGCACGTGTCGGTGAACGCTACACCGACGAATGGCATCGCGTCCATCTGCGCAATCCGCGCGATGTTGTGCCCGAGTCAAATATGCCAGCCTATCCTTGGTTGCAACAGCGTACTGTAGAAGACTGGGATGTTCAGCGCCGCATGGAGGTTATGCGCATGCTGGGCGTGCCTTATACAGATGAGGAAATCCAGGAAGCTCCAGAGGCGCTCGTCGGCAAATCCGAGGAAGACGCACTCATTGCTTATTTGCAAGGTTTAGGCGTCCAAGGCAGGTCCGCTGCAGCACAAGCGGTTGCCGAAGGGAGACGTTAATGTGGGCATTTTTAGTTGCCTTAGCCACAATTTTAAGCATGCTAACTTTTTTTGGTATTGTTGCTTGGGCATGGTCGAGAGGCCGTGCCAAAGCTAACAAAGAGGCCTCAATGCTGCCGTTCGATCTGCCGGACGAGGTCGACCAAGAAAGTGAAGTAGGGGATTCAAATGAGTGATTTTTTTAATATAGGTTGGTCGATTTGGATCAGTGTCATTGCGATCCTGGGTATTATCTTTTGCTTGTGGTTGCTCTATACCCAGCGCGCAAATGCGCCCAAAGATTTTAACTACGAAGAAGAGGGCAAGGTTTGGGATGGCGACATCACCGAGCTTGATACGCCTGCTCCACGCTGGTTCACGGTGATGTACGTGGGCCTATGTGTATTTGCTTTCGGTTATTTGCTGTTATATCCCGGCCTGGGCAGCTTCAAGGGCCTATTAGGGTGGACAGCAGCCAAACAAGTGCACGAGGAGCAAATGGAAGTACAAGAGCGCCTCGAGCCCCTGTACGCCCGCTTTGCTGATATGGAGATCGAAGAGATTGCTGCCGACCCTGATGCAGCAATGGTCGGTCAGCGCTTGTTTTTAAATAACTGTGCACAATGTCACGGTTCAGATGCCAAGGGTAGTTCTGGCTTTCCCAATCTGACCGACGATGCCTGGATGTGGGGCGGCGAGCCCGAGCAAATATTGGAAACCATTACCAACGGACGTACAGGCGTGATGACGGCCCATGCCAGCATGATGACCCCGGCCGAGGCTTCCGATATTGCCCAATACATCCGCTCTTTAAATAATTTGGCTCATGATTCTTTGCGTGTTAATGCCGGCGAGCGTTTATATGCCCAGTATTGTGTGGCCTGTCATGGCGCCGATGCAACCGGGAACCAGGCTTTGGGCGCCCCTAATCTGACGGATAACAATTGGCTGTACGACAGTTCGGAAAAAACTATTGTCGAGGGTATTTTGCAAGGTCGTAACAACACCATGCCGGCCCAAAAAGATAATCTGACCCCCGAACAGATACGCGTACTAGCTGGCTGGGTATGGGGCCTGTCCAACAACCCCAAACAAACAGCGCAAGCCAATTAACCGTGTAGTCATAGGTAGCAAGAGGTTTTTATGAGTAGCGAAGCTCCCGATGTCTCTGGACCTGAAAAAAAATCAGAAAAAGTACCAGGTTGGCAACCACCAAGGATCAATAAATCGTCCACGGGGCCTAGGGAGGCGCCTCATCCAGCAAGTCCAGTAGCTGAAATCAAGGGTAAAATCTATCCGCGGTCAGTTACTGGCACCTTTGCTCGTTGGCGGGTCTTTTTTGTTTATTTCACGCAGATCATTTTCTATGGTTTGCCTTGGTTGCAATGGAATGATCGACAGGCGGTATTATTCGATCTGGGGGCGCGCAAGTTTTATCTGTTTGGCTTGGTATTGTGGCCCCAAGACATTATCTATTTAACCGTCATTTTAATCATCTCGGCTTACGGGCTGTTCCTGTTTACTGCCATTGCTGGGCGCCTGTTTTGCGGTTATGCCTGTCCACAGACGGTGTATACCGAAATATTCATGTGGATTGAGCGCAAAGTTGAGGGCGATAGAGTCCAGCGCATTCGCCTCGACGAACAGCCACTTAGTTGGCGCAAGTTTCGCTTAAAATTCACCAAGCATTTTCTGTGGCTGGCGGTTGCTTTCTGGACGGGCTTTACCTTTATCGGCTATTTTGCTCCCATCCGTGATCTGGGGCATCACCTAATTCATCTGACCTTGGGTCCCTGGCAGTGGTTCTGGCTGATATTTTATTCTGTGGCCACCTGGGGTAACGCTGGGTTTTTGCGTGAAGCCGTATGTAAATATATGTGCCCCTACGCCCGCTTCCAAAGTGTTATGGTTGATGACGATACCATGGTGGTCAGTTATGACTACGTGCGTGGTGAGCCCCGCGGAGGCCGCTCGCGCAGCGTCGACCATAAAGCCGAAGGGATGGGGGATTGCATTAACTGTACCTTGTGTGTGCAGGTGTGCCCGACTGGCATCGATATACGCGATGGGTTGCAATATATGTGTATTGGTTGCGGCCATTGTATCGATGTTTGTAATGACGTGATGGATCGCATGGGTTATGAGCCCAATCTCATTCGCTACACCTCGGGCCGGGCCATCAGCGAGGGTTTGAATCAAAGCCAGGCCCGTCGTCGTGTTTTCCGTCCCCGGGTGCTTGTTTATATCGCACTTTTGGTGGTTATTGTTGCCGTATTTTTCTTCTCACTGGCTACGCGCAGCACGCTTAAAATGGACGTCATTCGTGATCGGGGCAGCCTGGGTCGCGTTATTGATGACAAAATCATTGAAAATGTCTACCGCTTGCAAATTGCCAATACCCGCGAAGAGCCGCTGGAATTGCATTTGGATGTCAGTGGCCTCGAGGGCATCGGAATTACCAGTGCCGAAACCGGCACCAACAAGGTTGTGGTCGATGCGGCTTCTAACCAGCTTGTGCCGGTAATTGTGCGCACCCCTTATGATGCTGATCTTAATTCCGGGATGCATCCCATTGAAATAGAAATCAGCACCGACCCCGTTGTTGGTCGCGCAGAAACCACTCGGGAAAAATCCAATTTCTTTGTACCCATTGATTAATTATGTCTACTACTGAACACAAGCAAGCCCTTCTTGAACGCAGGATGGCTGAGCTCGATAAGAACCCTAATCCTTGGTACAAAGAGCCTTGGCCCTGGATTTTGATGTCGGGCCCTGCCATTGCTGTGGTGGCGTGCATCATTACCATTTATCTGGCCTTTAGTACCGGCGGCAATGAGCCCATGGGCGGTGCCACAAAACGGGGGCTGGTAGTCGAGGTAGAGTTTCTTGAGAACCCATCACAGCCTGCGCAAATCCAGCCCAGCAAAGAGGCTAAAAGTACCTCAAATGAAGAAAACCGGTAATTCATAACGCTTCGCCGGCCTTCATAAGCAGGCATAGGCAAACCATATTCACGTTTAGGGGCCATTGGCCCCTTTTTTGTTGCCCCGAATGATGGTCATGATCTATCAGTGCCGTGAGCGGTCAGGGTTGAGGTTATGGAAGAGTGCCAGCAGACGGGAGAGAGTTAGCAGACAGATGAGGATTAATAGACAGAAGAGGATTAGCAAACCTGGGAGCGCGACCAGATGCGGATCGCCGACAGGCGCGCGAGAGATTTTAATCTTTAAAATATGCTTGTGGATACTTTAGCTTATATCAATGCAGCAGAAGCCAAAGTTGATTAGCCTAGGAAGCTATGTAGAAACCATGGGAAATACAATGTGGTCGCAGACGGAATACAGAACAATGTGGTTGGGCGCTATCTTGTGGCCATCATTTCTAGGCGCATTGTTGCTTAGCCTAATCGTATTTATTGCAGTGGACCCAGCACAGCTGCAATTTTTGGGTCATGTGCAACTCAGCAGGGCAACGGCCTACACACTAGGATTTTTTATTTTTTGGTTCGTGGGCGGGCTGACCAATTATTTAGCGGTTAAATTGCTGCCCCCGCGCCAACAAGACGATGACTTTTAACCACCGGGGTGGTGGTCTTTGATGGGCTAGGCAGTTTCTTTGGCAGCGGCAACGGTGTGCATTAAGACTGCGTTGGGCTGTTGGTCATATGGATAGGGCATTCGCTGCCCGCAAGCTCATGCAAAGCCTCAAGATTAAGCAGCATGACCTCGCGTTGCTGAATTTTCAGTAACCCTTCACGGGCAAAGCGCGAGAACAAGCGACTGACTGTTTCCAGGGTTAGACCAAGGAAATTGCCTATTTCTTCGCGGCTCATGCGTAAAATGAATTCATAAGGAGAGTAACCCAGTGCCGCCAACCGCTCGGACAGGTTAAGCAGGAATGCTGCCAACCGCTGTTCGCTACGCAAAGCCCCCAAGGTTTTCATCAGGTTGTGCGAACGGGTAATTTCTTTGCTCATTAAACGTCGTAATTGAGTCTGCAATACGGGCAGGCGGGTAGCCAGCTGATCAAAATCGGCCAGGCGCATGACACAGAGCTCGGTATCTTCCAGGGCAATGGCGTGTGATTGATGGGTTTCGGTTTGTAGGCCATCGATACCCAGGATTTCCCCGGGCAACAGAAAGCTTGTGATTTGGATATGGCCAGATACGTCTTCGAGCTGTGTTTTCAGGCTGCCAAAGCGCACTGCATAGATAGCGTCTGCTGACTCACCAAGCTGGTATAAAACACCCCCCTTGTTCAGACGAATGCGCTCTTGTATTAGCGTATCGAGTTGCTCTAGATCGCTGCTGCTCAAGCCAAATGACAGGCAAAAGTCACTGAGCATGCAGGTAGAGCAACGCATGGCATCGGCAGTAAGAGGAAATTTTTTATACATGTAAAGATGGGTAAAAATGGACGTTTAGGCCATATTGTCATAAAGAGTGTAACACCCTGACTGGATTGTATCTTGGATGCCCAACGCCAGGCGAGGATCAGGGCGGGTATTTACAACAATTGGTAGGGATATTCGCAGTTTGATGGCACAAGCCAGACCCGTGTTTTAAGTGTAAAGCTTTTTCATTGAGTTTGCATCCTGGCTCGACAGGCGTCTTTAATCATTTATTTGGAGGTATACAACAATTTGGGAAAATTCAAGGCCTGCCCTTGAAAAAACCAGAAACACCTCGATATGAGTCTTAGTGGCAGGTCAATTGTCTGACGATGCAAACAATTGGGAAGCCAACCAGATTAGGTAATAAAGATAACGATAGGCTAGGTGAATTTATGCGAATTGACAAATTTACAACAAAATTTCAGCAAGCTTTGGCTGACGCCCAAAGCTTGGCGATGCAAAAGCATCATGCGTATCTAGAGCCTGTACACGTGCTCTGGGCGCTGCTCGAGGATAATGATTCAGGGGCAGCTAGCTTATTTGCTCGTGCCGGGGCCTCAACACAGCGTCTGCGTGCTGCTGTGCAAACTGCTATCGACGCACTCCCCGAGGTTCAAGGAGAGGGCGCCGAACTCAATATCAGCCGCGATCTACAGCGTGCCTTGGCTAATACAGACAAAGAGGCTCGGGAGCGAGGCGACACTTATATCGCCAGTGAGCTGTTTTTATTGGTTTTAAGCCGTGACAAAGGGCATGTAGGCCAGCTTTTACGTGAAGCTGGGGTGCAAGAGTCTGCCCTGGAAACCGCAATCACCGATCTGCGCGGGGGCTCCTCCATAGATAACCCAGAAGCAGAAGGGCAGCGCGAGGCCTTGGCCAAATACACTACTGATTTAACCGAGCAAGCGCGCCTGGGCAAGCTTGATCCTGTAATTGGCCGTGACGACGAAATTAGGCGTTCGATACAAATTTTGCAACGTCGCACCAAAAACAACCCGGTTTTGATCGGTGAGCCAGGGGTAGGTAAAACTGCCATTGTCGAAGGGCTGGCCCAACGCATTGTGAACAACGAGGTACCAGAAAACCTCAAGGGGAAAAAGCTGTTGGTGCTTGATTTGGCCGCCTTGCTGGCTGGGGCCAAGTTCCGAGGCGAGTTCGAAGAGCGCCTCAAGGCTGTGCTTAAGGAGCTTAGTCAGGATGCCGGCAAAACCATTCTGTTTATTGACGAGATCCACATGGTCGTGGGCGCCGGTAAAGCCGAAGGTGCCATGGATGCGGGCAATATGCTCAAGCCTGCTTTGGCACGTGGCGAATTGCATTGCATTGGGGCCACCACCCTGGACGAGTATCGCCAATATATTGAAAAAGATGCTGCCCTCGAGCGTCGTTTCCAGCGTGTTCAGGTAGATGAGCCAGACGTCGCATCGACTATTGCTATTCTTAGAGGGTTGCGCGAGCGCTACGAGCTGCATCACGGGGTTGCCATTACGGATCCAGCCATTGTTTCCGCAGCCGAGTTATCGCAGCGTTATATTACGGATCGCTTCTTGCCGGACAAGGCCATTGACCTCATTGACGAGGCCGCAGCGCGCATTCGAATGGAAATTGATTCTAAGCCAGAGGTCATGGACAAACTCGATAGACGCATAATACAGCTTAAAATCGAGCGCGAGGCAGTCAAAAAAGAGGATGACGACGCTTCTAAGAAGCGCTTGCAAGCCATTGAGGAAGAGCTCGAACGCCTCGAACGTGAATATAACGACTACGAGGAAATCTGGAAGGCAGAAAAAGCTGCTGTTCAAGGCACTCAAGCCATCAAGGAAGAGATTGATGCAGCACGGGCTGAAATGGCCGAGCTCCAGCGCAAGGGTCAGTTTGATAAATTGGCCGAGCTGCAATATGGCCGCCTGCCCGAATTGGAAGAGCGCCTTAAAGCTGCCGAGGCAGGTATTGAGCACGCCGACCACGATGCGCCCAGGCTGCTCAGAACCGAGGTGGGTGTGGAAGAAATCGCCGAAGTGGTCTCGCGGGCAACGGGTATTCCCGTCGCACGAATGATGCAAGGCGAGCGAGAAAAGCTGCTGAACATGGAATCACATTTGCATGAGCGCGTGGTGGGCCAAGACGAGGCCGTCACTCTGGTGGCTGATGCGATTCGCCGCTCTCGTGCAGGCCTGGCAGATCCAAACCGTCCTTATGGTTCCTTTTTGTTCTTGGGCCCTACGGGGGTTGGGAAGACCGAGCTGAGCAAAACATTGGCAGAATTCCTCTTCGATAGTGAAGATCATCTGATCCGTATCGATATGTCCGAATTTATGGAAAAGCACTCAGTGGCTCGGTTGATCGGGGCGCCTCCAGGTTATGTAGGCTATGAACAAGGGGGGTATTTGACCGAAGCCGTGCGTCGCAAGCCTTATAGTGTGATTTTGCTTGACGAGGTAGAAAAAGCTCACCCTGATGTATTCAATGTATTGCTTCAGGTCTTGGATGACGGGCGCTTAACGGACGGGCAGGGGCGTACGGTAGATTTCAAGAATACCGTCATTATCATGACGTCTAACCTGGGGTCGCATCATATTCAGGCGATGGCAGACGAGCCCTACGAAAAGGTCAAAGAGGTGGTTTGGGACGAGCTCAAAACAGCATTCCGGCCCGAATTTCTTAACCGGATCGATGAGGTGGTGGTTTTCCATAGTCTGGACTCCAAGCATATCGAAGCCATTGCCCAGATTCAGATTCATGGCTTGGCACAGCGTTTGGCCGATAGACAGTTGTTGTTGGATATACAGCCGAATGCGTTGGCTGAGTTGGCCAAGGTGGGCTTTGACCCGGTATTTGGTGCCCGCCCCTTGAAGCGTGCGGTGCAGCAGTATCTGGAAAACCCATTGGCAAAACAGATACTCGAAGGAAAATTTGCCGAGGGTGATACCATCGTGGTAGATTATCAGGCTGATGATTTTAGCTTTGACAGGCAAGTAGCCCAGCAAGCCTAAGTTCTGAACTGATAATTATTAATTGGCCCCAAAAGCATGGTGATGCTTTTGGGGCCAAATTTTTGCTGCGGCCAGGCAGTGTGATTTGCTTTTTGCTGTGGTCGGGCAACGCGATTTGCTATTTGCCATTTTTCATTAACTATTGGCCATTCATTAGCTATTAACCCTTCATTAGCGGTGAGCCATTAGCCAAATATTAGCTATTAGCCAATTATTAGCTAAACTCAGCTTTGTCATTGATCCCGTAGAATTTAACCCCGATTTCAACGGGTTCGCGGCCTCGCTCGCGGCGGCGGCGGTTGGTATCGCGCAGGGAATAGATGCAGCCGCAGTACTCTTGCTGATAAAAATGCTCGCGCCTGCTGATATCTAGCATACGCTGGGCGCCGCCATCGCGGCGCCAGTTGTAGGTCCAGTAGGATAGCTCGGGGTACCGGGCCGCAGCACGTTCACCACAAGCATTGATTTGCGCCAGATCCTTCCAGCGCGAGATGCCCAAGGAACTGGTAAACACATCAAAGCCATGTTCTACCGCATATAAGGCAGTGCGTTCGAAACGCATATCGAAACAAACAGTGCAGCGCAATCCGCGTTCGGGCTCATGCTCAAGGCCTTCGACGCGTTCAAACCAATTGTCTACATCGTAGTCGGCGTCGATGAAATCAATATTATGCTCTTGGGCATAGCGAATATTTTCTTCTTTGCGAATTTCGTACTCTTCGCGCGGATGAATGTTCGGGTTATAAAAGAAAATGGTGTAGTCGATTCCGGAGGCCGTCATGGCTTCCATTACCTCGCCCGAGCAAGGGGCACAACAGGAGTGGAGCAAGACTTTGCGGGCCCCTTTGGGGGCTTGGATGGGCTTGCGGTTCTTTAAGGTATCAACAGTCATTGTGCACAGTAAAAACAATCAAAAATTGGCAAAGATAGGGCCGTTACGGTTGGCGCCTTTCGGGCAAATACTTTTGGGCAAATACTTTTAGGCAACTATGAAGAGGCGGGGATAACTGCCCCAAGCCTTAATTTTCAAATAGATAGCGCCATAAATCAAGTACCGCCTTTCGATGGGGCAGTGCTTGTTGGGGCTCGATACGAGCAAAGCTTTGTCCTTGCAAACGTAGTTCATGTTGCCGGCGGCGGTAGTAGCGGTAGCTGTTAATTGCAGGCTGAGTCAGACTTAACGGCAATAAGCCCACCTGTGCGGCGATGTGCAGCAGGGCAATGTTGCCCAGGTTTTGGGTCAGTTTGGGCCACTTGCGGGAAAACCGCAAAATTAGGAACTGGGTAATAAATTCCACATCAACCATGCCGCCACGGTCATGTTTGATATCAAAAAGAGGACTCGTATTGGGGTGGCCAGCAGCTATCTTATGGCGAATAGCTAAAATATGTTTTTTTAAGGTGGCTGCATTGCGGTGCTGTTTGAGAATGTTTCTACGTAACCGCTCAAATTGTCCACCAATATCAACATCTCCGGCGACAAAGCGGGCGCGGGTGATTGCCTGGTGCTCCCAGGTCCAGGCCTTGGTTTTTTGGTAGTGAGCAAAGGCTTCCATGCTGACTGCAATCAATCCTGCTTCACCATCAGGGCGCAAGCGAATATCAATGTCATAAAGACGGCCTGATGAGGTTAAGGTAGATAGCCAAGAAATGAGTCGGCGCGCTAGACGCACATAAAATTCGACCATTTGCTTGTCTTGATCTTGATACAGGAAGACTAGGTCAAGATCTGAGGCATAGCCAAGCTCCTTGCCACCCAACTTGCCGTAGGCAATGATGGCAAAATGAGGAATAGCAGGCAGTTGGGGCTGGCGTTCACAGACCAGTAGCCAGGTGCGTCTCAAGGCTTGCTTAAGCATCAAGTCAGCGACGGCAGACAATTGGTCGGCCAGGCTCTCTACAGTAAATAGTCCCTCCAGATCCTGCGCCAGCAACTGAAAGACTAATTGGTGTTGAACATCACGCATCAGATTCATTTGCTGCTCGGCATCGATCTGACCATTGGGCAAAAGGCAGGCATCCAGATCCTGGTCCAGCTGTTGGGCAATGCGTTTCAGTGCGATGGGCTGCATCAATTGCTCCCATTCAATTAGCCGGTTCAGTACCAAGGGGTATTGGATGAGATATTGGGCCGCCCAAGGGCTGGCAGAAAATATTTTGCACAGTCGTTCGAGTGTTTCAGGGTATTCCAGCAACAGGCTTACATACACGGTACGAAAAGCGATTTGCTCCAGCAAGCGCCAAATTCTGGGCAGTAGTTCACGCTCATAAGGGTCTTGTTGCAGCGTGATCAGAAAGTTTTGGCTGAGCAGCTTGAGGCGCTCGAGATGATAGGGGCTGAGCCGCCGAGCTTTTTGAGAGCGTAAAAATTGTGCCTCCAGTTGAAGCCATTCTTGTTGAATATGCTGGGCATCTTCCTGGGATGAAAGCGTTGCATCCTCAGAGCCGACAGGCAGTGATGAAACGGCGGGCGGATATGCCTGGGTCGATGTGTTGGCGGCAGGTTGAGAGTGGGGTGTCTGTGGCGTTTTGGGCAAGGGGGGGGCCGCTTGATCTTTGTTCCGAGAGGGTAGTCCAGCCAGGCGAAATGCATTTTTAAAGGCTTTGCTGATACGTTGGCGATGGGTGGCCAGTTGTTTTTCGAACTCATTGAGTTCATAGCCCATTAAGTGGGCGATATCTGCCAGTGCTTCTTCTGATTGAGGCAATAAATGGGTTTGCTGGTCTTCGGCATACTGCAGCAGATGCTCAATTTGGCGCAAAAACAGATAAGCTTGCCATAATTGTTGGGCCAGCTCTGCAGGTAATAGCTGTGCCTGCACCTGGGCCTTCAGGGCCAGTTCGAGGTTAGCCCCTTGTAGTGAAGGCGAATGCCCGCCACGGATCAGCTGATTGAGTTGCACAACGAACTCTACCTCGCGAATACCCCCCTCACCAATTTTTATGTTTTGTGCCTCTTGGAGGCGGCTGCGCCGGCGTACAGTTTGATGCCAGTCTTTTCGTATCTGATCACGTAACTGCCGCAATGGTAGCAGGGTATTAAAATCGAAATACTTGCGGTATACAAATGGCTGCCGAATGCTTTCCAGGCGTTCGTAGGCCCGCCGCAGATAAGTGGTTTGGCGCAAGTAAACCGGTTGCGCCTTAATCCAGGCGTAACGTTCCCATTCACGGCCTTGCTGTAAAAAATACCGATGCAGCCCGTCAAGACTCCATACCAAGGGGCCCGCATCGCCATCGGGGCGCAAACGTAAGTCGGTCCTGAAAACAATGCCGTCTGCCGTATTTTCGGATAAGAAGGAAAGCAGGCGTTGAGTCAGGCGGGTGTAAAATTCTTGGTGGCTCAAGGGACGGGGGCCTGCCGTATTGCCGTCATATTCATAGAGCACGACAAAATCAATATCTGAAGATACATTTAATTCACCACCCCCCCACTTGCCCATGGCAACAAGCAGCAAATCAAGCGGCTCGCCCGTTTTGGGGTGCACAGGAGCACCATGTTGTTGAGCGAACTGTTGGAAAATGAACTGGTAGCTTTGTTGAACGCAAAAAGTGGCCAAATGGCTCATTATCCGGGCAGTTTCCATGGGGTCAGCCGCATGGCCGACTTCACGCAAATATTGCAGGAAGAAAACCCGATCGCGCAGTAGGCGCAGTATCCTTTTCAGCTCATCGAGTGCATTGAGTTTTTCATCATGCGGCTGCATTTCTTTGAGCTCTTGGAACCAGCTTTGAAGTTGAGCGGCGTTAATGGTCCGGTGGGCATGTTGTTGCAGCCATGCCAGAAACTGGTTATCCACGGTGGTTTTGCGTCTCAGGGCAGGCGACCAACGTAACGCGGCTTGAGTGATCGATGTACTGGTGGCAGCTTGTGTGGAGTGGGGCATAGCGTATGATTTACAGAGAGAACCAGGGTTTACCAAATTTTATAGTAAACCGCATGGGGATTGATTAACATAAGGCGCTGGGGTTTTGGCGGAAAATTTGTTCACAAGGTAGGGTAGCGTGGCCTTCAAACGCGTCTTTCATGGAATATTGTATGGGTTTTTGGCCCTATGCCTGGTGCTGGGTTTAGCCTTTGCAGCGATCAAGTTTTTGGTGCTGCCCAATATAGAACAATGGAAGCAGCCAATGGCCGCCGCACTTAGTGGTTATGTTGGCGGGCGTGTTGAAATTGGTCATTTGCAGGCCCGTTGGCGCGGTCTGCGCCCTGAAATTGAGCTATCTGACGTACATATCTATGATCAGCAAGAACAAGAAGCGCTGACCATACCCTATGCTTTTGGGCGTTTGAAGCTAAGTAGTTTATGGACTTTGCAACCTAATTTTAGCCTGCTCAAGATAAAGGGGTTAAGTGTCACGGCTAAGCGCATTACCGAAGAGCAGGTCGAGGTGCTTGGGCATGCCTTTGATATCTTGCCTTTTGATGTTGAAAATGATGAGCTCTACGAGCAGCTCATTCAATGGCTAACTCAACAAGGGGTTTTACATATTAGCCAGAGCCATTTGCAGTGGATTGATCCGCAGCGTGCTGCTGGCACCCTTGACCTGGATCTTGATGCCTTGAAGTTTAGTTTGCAAGATGAGCAGCTTCGTATACAGGGCCAAGTCTCGAGCCGGCGTCAGGCTCATGCTCAGGTGGCCTTTGACAGCCAGTGGCAACTTGGGATCCCTCCCCAGGCAGCAAATTCGTCAGCATTCCCCGCCCCCCAAGGCAGCATCAATCTGCAGCTAAACGGCTTTCAACCAACCATTTGGCGCCGCTGGATAGACTTGCCCAGTTTTTTATACCAAGGCCGCATTGATGCCCAATTGCACTTGCAAATCAAGAACGATGAATTACACCACGCTCAAGGCCAAGTTCATATTGAGCATCCTTTTTGGGCTGATGCGCGCCAGTTTAGCTCACAAGAGCCCCAGCCGTTTGTGCATGCCCGTCAAGCCGATTTTCATTTTGAGTTAGAGCAAGCCGCTTTGATTTATCTGTCGACCTTGACAGCAGATAGCCCGATGCCAACCTATGTGCCTGGGGCGCAATGGGTAGTGCGTGCCGAGGATTTAAATATACAGCTGCCACAAGAATTTCCCGAGCCTTTGTTTTTTCCGCAACTTGCCCTGCATTTTCATAGTCTGAGCCAAGATGAGCAAGAGCGTTGGTATCTTGAGCAGCTTCATGTGGATAGTGGTGTTGGACAGCTACAGGTTGTGGGCCATGTCGATCTGAATGCAGAGGAATTATTGCAAAGTCAGGTGGCCTTAGAGGGTCAAGGTACGCAAATTGCTTTGCCTTCCCTCTTTCGCTATTTCCCCCTGAGTCTGGATGCAGATTTAAGGCACTGGTTGCAAGAGGGGTTACTAGCGGGGCAGTTGCCCTCACTGCGTTTTGATTGGCATGGGCGGATAGCCGATTTTGAGGAATACCATCAGCAGCCATCAGGCCAGTTTAGATTGCAGGCCGAGCTTGAAGCAGCGCAAATAGATTACTACCAAGCTGAAAGAGGCGAAGCGGGCTGGCCGTTGATTGACGATTTGGCAGCATCATTGCGTTGGCAAGACAACCATTTGCACATTGAGGCCCAGCAACCAGCACGGTTGCTGATTGGCCCAGAGCATGAAGTCCAGGCTCAGAGCCTGAACGCCCAGATCGAAGACCTGTACGGGCAGGCCAATTTAACCGTAACAGGTACCACCGCAGGGGGTGCGGACAGTTACCAAGCTTTGTGGACCCATTCAAATCTGGGCCCTTTACTTGGGGACAGCATGCCCTTGCAGTGGGCCAAAGGTGATTGGAAGGTGCCCATTACGTTGACGGTCCCCCTGGCACTGCCCGCAGAGGAGATAGAAGAGCAGTTTCAGGTGAACGGCCAGGTTGTGTTTGGTGCCGATTCTGCCGTGCAGCTATGGTCGGCTTTGGCACCGATAGAATTATTGCAGGGTAAGCTGCATTTCTCTGAAACGGAGGCA
>Ga0209487_1000804_pt1 | contig 27661 bp, 20 predicted proteins | sample Poulit2012_FD_187524 | JGI IMG/M metagenome (GOLD analysis project Ga0209487, IMG submission 187524) | Agricultural soil microbial communities from Georgia to study Nitrogen management - Poultry litter 2012 (SPAdes) (version 2) | ecosystem: Environmental > Terrestrial > Soil > Agricultural land...
CTGAGCTTGTTGTTCAGGCTGAGGCCGAGCCGGGCGGCTAGGTGCTTTTGGGGAACCACCGCCAGAGGTTCCAGAAATCAGATCCAATTCTGGTTGAATGCCGAGCACGTGGTTGAACCCGGCGGCTAGTAATTTTTTGCCACCGCGCATTTGTACGGTATTGCGAGCGCCATCGTTATCGAAACCAATGGTGAGTAGGTGACCATCGAATCCGACGACCTGGGCATTGCCGTTAATGGTCATCCAAATCAACCGCGATTGGCTTTTCAGAAACTCTAAAACTTCTGGCCAGGCGCGGCGAACCATTTCGACCTGGGAGGGTTGGGGTTCTGCAGGCGCTTGTTGCTGGGCCGGTTGTTCGGCGGCAGCTTGGGGCGCAGTGTCTTGGGGTTGTGTAGGCTGTGGGGTTTCCTGCACCGGGGTGGTGTGCTGTGGTGGTGTCTCAGCCGTGGGCTCAGGCGTCGGATCTGGTTGGGCGCTTGGTTCCGATTCAGCGGGTTCTTGCGGTGCCGGTTGTAGATCAGATTGGTCTTGTTGCTCGGCGGACTGTGCTTCGCGACTGAGCGCAGCACGGGCAGCCGCAACCCCGGATAGCCCGGCTTCTGCAGCCTGTGGTGTGGCATCGGCAACCGGTGGCTGTGCGGATGCTTCAGGCACCCCGCCGTATTCCAGACGGCGCTCCAACCGATCGATGCGGGCAGCTAGACCACGTTCAGTTTCATCACTGGCTGGCAGCATGAGCCGAGCCATCAATAATTCCAGGTGCAGGCGTGGTGAGGTGGCCCCGCTCATTTGGGTTAGCGCCGCTGCGGTCGTATCAGCAGCGCGTGAGACTTCGGCTGCACCCATTTGATTTGCTTGGGCCTCCAATCGGCGAAGCTGATCTTCGGGCATGCCGTGCAAAATTGCCGGTGCCTGATCGGGTGCGGCTTTAACAATGACGACATCGCGAAAACGTTCCAGTAGATCCTGGACAAAGCGCTCTGGATCTTGACCGGACTGGATTACCTGATCGATGACCCGAAAAACCGTTGGCGAATCGTCGGCAGCCAGGGCGTTGACGACGTCGTCCAGTAGGTTTTCTGGGGTAAAACCTAACAGATTGACGGCTAGATCGTAGCTAACTCCCTCTTGAGTAGACCCGGCTAGCAGTTGATCCAGTACAGATAGGGTGTCACGAACTGAGCCGCCTCCGGCCCGAATCACCAAGGACAATACCCCGGTAGCAATAGAGATTTGCTCGTTGTCGGCAAGTGTTTCCAGGTAGTGCATCAGTGGTTCTGGTGGCACGAGCCGGAATGGGTAGTGGTGGGTTCGCGAACGGATTGTCCCGATGACTTTATCGGGCTCTGTTGTCGCAAAAATAAACTTGATGTGTTCGGGTGGTTCTTCAACGATTTTTAGCAGCGCATTGAACCCGGCTGACGTCACCATATGGGCTTCGTCAATAATGAAAACTTTATAGCGGTCACGGGTCGGGGCAAAGGTAGCCCGTTCGCGAAGATCGCGTGCATCGTCGACACCACCGTGCGAGGCCGCGTCAATTTCGATGACGTCGAGGGAACCCGGTCCACCTGTTGCTAGGTCACGGCAGGAATCACATTGGCCGCACGGGGATGCTGTTGGCCCTTGGACACAGTTGAGGCAGCGTGCCAAAATGCGTGCCGATGTGGTTTTACCACAACCGCGCGGACCAGAAAATAGGTAGGCGTGATTGATCCGGTGTTTATCAATGGCATTGGCCAGTGGGACGGTCACGTGCTCTTGGCCAATAACTTGTTCAAACGTATCTGGACGGTAGCGGCGATATAAAGCGGTGGTCACTCTCAATACCTTAGCTTGCTGTCGTGACAATCGTTACCAGAACTATCTGCTGGCCGAATTCTCAGTCTAGACTTTAATCCCCGAACGACACGAAAGGAAAACCTATGGCCGAAACTGGTACTGCTGATCTGTCGAACATCACACGCGAACTGCTCGATAGCATTTTCATTGACGCCCACACCACCAACACGTTTTCCACCCAAACAGTTAATCCTGCTGTGATTGCCCAAGCATATGAGGACATTCGTTGGGCGCCCACCCAGATGAACTCCCAGCCTTTGCGATTAACGCTGGTGCAATCGCCGGCGGCTAAATACCGACTTGGACCACATATGAAACGGGGTAACCGGGATAAAACCTTGGCTGCACCGCTAACCGTGATCGCGGCTTGGGATCCAAATTGGCATAACCATTTGCCCCAATTGGCTCCGCATAAAGAAGGTGCCCGAGAAAAGCTCGACCCAGATGAGCCCGCCCGGGAAAATATGGCCAAAGTGTCCGGTCATATTCAAATTGGTTATCTCATCGTTGCCCTACGAGCTCATGGCCTACACGTTGGCCCGATGACCGGCTTTAACGCCGCAGGCGTCGACGAGGAGTTCCATACCGACAATGGGTGGCGAACCGCAGTCATTATCAACGTTGGTTGGCAACCAAACGGTGATGACGATACCGCTATTCGTCCACGTGCCGGCCGGTTATCCTTCGACGACGCCTGCCAAATTGTATGACTAAACGTTAGGACGTCAGCGAGTCGACGTAGTCTTGGTTTTCGTCCATCCAGTCCCGGACAACATCCGGGTAGTCGCTCTGATCAACATCTTCGACAAACAGATCTTCTTCAAGATCCTGCAGCGTATCGGTGTCAATCTTGAAGTCGGCTAACCAGTCGAAGACTTCCGGCTGATTATCGGAGAACTCATTGTGCGCATAGGTGGTCATGTGCTCTTCCTGACCGAGCGCTTCTTGGGGGTCATCCAACGGTTTAATGTCATAGGCGTTGAATGCCCAGTGTGGCATCCACAGGGTGACGGCAATATTGTCACCTGCAGAAAGTGTGGTATCTAGTTCTTGCAGCATTGCAGGAGTAGAGGAAGTGGTGAAGTCCCAATCGTCCAGACCGTAATCCGGGATTACATAGGATTCGGTGCGTTCAGTCAACCCTGCGCCCGGCTCAATACCAACCAGTGTGTTATCGAAATCATCAGCGTGGTCGGCTAGTTCGTCAAGCGAGTCAACGGGGGCATCTTCGTTGACGGCAATAACCTGGCGTGCGTCACTGTTCCACTCGCCAACCTTTTCAATGTCATCACCGTATTCTTCAATGTAATCGGCGTGAGTGACCGGTTGCCAGACGTCCATAACGAAGTCTATGTCCCCGGAAGCGATACCAGAGTAGCCCGGCGCCAAATCGACGTAGGTTTTATTTACGGTGTAACCCTCATCCTCAAGAATATTGGCCCATAGTTCAGAGACCGCGATGCCTTCTTCCCAACCCTGGAAGATGCCCATCTCAATGGTGTCACCGCCGTCACCACCGGTATCAGCGGCTTCCCCGTCGCCACAGGCAGTCAGGGCTAATCCAGCTGCAGCTGCAATTGCCGTGACACGACCGAGAGCTGGAAACGTTTTCTTTGTTTTATTGTTCATGTTGTTCCTTGAAGTAGACTGTCGCATTATCCTACCGTAACACCAGTCACATGCTTGCCCAAGAACTTAGGCACACTGTGCATAACTCATGCCGAATACAGCGCAAACCGTAACCCTGTTATACAACCGTTTATCGACGGATATGCTCAAAATAACGTTCCACAGTTTGACTAGGCGAATGCAGAATTGACGGGGTGCTAAGGCATGCTTTCGGCACAGGCCAGCGCCGCTATGGCTTTTGAACTGCAAGGCAGGCTGCCTAATGCCCCGACGCAGCCCTTTCAAGTTGTATTAGAAAATGACCTTCTGGGGCGGGCCGCACTGGCAATGCTTTGGCAGTACCGCAACGACATGATCATTTACCTGCTCTCTGATAACCCGCACCAAGACCAGGTCACTGCTCTGATGTCAGGTATCGAAACTGTCCGAGCTGCACCAAAGACTCAAATTATTTCTCGTCGGGAGGCGACAGCGATAGCCCAGGGTACCGGCAACCTGGTTTGGGCAGTCGATAAGTCGCGGACGCCAGCAGCGGCTGTGGAAATTCTTAGCAAAAGAGACACCGAGACGACCTGGCTGCCTTTTTTCGAACCATACGAGGCCTTAGAAAATAAACACGCAAAGCATACACCACACGAACTTGCCTTACGTGACATTATTCGTGAACACGCCAGATTCTTGAATTTCTTCGGCGACAGATTCAACTCTAAAGATCTGTACCAACGAGCAAAATATCCGAGCTGGTTTAATCCCCCCGACGATGTTTCAGCGGCAATACCACCGATAAAGCAGATCACGAACGTAAACGGACACGTCTTTGACAGCACCGAGTTCACGGGTAGGTTGCAGCTACCAGCGGATCAGCCGCTGCCAGGCTGCAGCGCGATTGTTGAGCTTGGCCCAATTTTTGAGGCCTTAGAAACCGGTAAATACGACGCTGTCCTGACCATTCGTCACGCCCATTGTGATCAACCGGCACGTGGGGCACTCACAGTTAAGGTGCATCGTGGGAAAAAAGTTGTCGCATCGGTAGATGCCGGTGCTTCTCTGGCGGAAGTTGAGGTGCCCTTGCATGCCGTGACCGCTGCCACTGAGCTTAGTGTATCGCTGACTGCCCAATCAGTAGAACCCACAGGTCTCGGATCTGATGTCAACGTCATCTACATTAAAGTGGCCATACTACCCAGGGGAACTTACAGGAGAGCTAGCCATAGCCTCAAGACCTGGTTCCAAGAACTCCGTCGGTATTTTGGGGGCCAGCGTGACTAGGTTAACGTGGGTGCGGCTTTATGCTCGGGGATTTTTCTTGTCCCCAACTTCCATCACATTTCTTGAGGAACTTGATCACTACCGGTGCATTGAGCTAACCGATTACCGTTTGTACGCCGATACGATCACCGAGATCGGCATTGCACGTGATGGAGACGATTGGTTAGTCACAATCGGAAAACTACTTCCACTATCCACCGGAGACATCCCGGCCACAAGCAAGGACATTGCCGATGAGCTACTTCGATTGTTGCAACACAACGGATTGCAAGGCGTTGAGACAGCACTGTATGACATCGGTGGCCGACACGCGATCATACTGAAAACCGGCGGTAAACTGTATGCATATCATGATGCTGCAGGCCACCGCACGGTCTACTTCAACACCGATCAAAGATTTGTGGCATCGCATTTCGACATGCTGGACAGACTGACCGGTGAGCAAGAATATTCCTGCCCGGTAGGTAGTAAAAACACCAGAACATCCCCTGACGGCCTATGGGATGTGACTGAGAACCCATATATCAAGGCACTACTTCCCAACCACCGGCTAGCACTACCGGACGGAACTCAAACACGTTTTGGGCTCCGAAGCGCTAACCCATATACCAAGGTGGCTTGGCAAGAGAAAATTGAGCTGGTTCATCGGTTGTGGCATGAGCAATTGCAACAACTGTTTGAGCTGCACCCGAAATTACCGCTGGGTGTTTCCCTATCTGGTGGGCTTGATTCGCGTACCGTCCTGGCACACATGAGACCATACTTAGATAATCTTCGGGCGTTTACCTACACCGCGGCCAATGTTAAAACTGGGGCAAAGCCAACATCGTTTTGGCAACGCACTATGACTACAGACCACAACATCCTTGGCCAAATGGCCGACCACTTGCCGCAAGATTTTTATGTTTTGGTTAAACCCTCGGCCCCAAACCTGACTGAGGACGACAATGAGGTCTTGGCTCGTAACGCCATACGCAACCATGGTCGCCCATATGTGCCCATGTATAAAGACCTGTTCCCGGATATTAATAGCATTCATGTGCGAGGAAACTTCGTGGAAATGGGCAGACTCATCCGAGGCAATACTGCGTTGCCAGAACAGCGTGACAGACTGGCGGCAATCCTGGAAGAAGTCGTCCGACGAAGAAGGCCAAGCTTGAAAGCATATACCAAGTTTTTCTGGGCCAAAGTTGAAGAGTTTCAATACGAATCATTGCACGACGATGTCGAGTACACCGATGTGTATCACTGGGAAAACCGGTCATCACGCTGGTATGCGGAAATAGCCAATGAAACAGATACAGTTTTTGATTCTATAGTTCCGGTCAACGCTCGCCGGATCTATCAAATCTTAACCAGCCCCAATGCAAATGTACGTCGCGGTGCTCAATTTCAGACCGATCTGATTCACCGTGCGTGGCCAGAGTTGTTGGCCTACGGGATAAATAGCGAAGAAGACTTATACACCACTACACTGCGCCAACAACTGACCGAGGGACCTTAAGTAAAGAACCCCTCACGCACCTGTCAGAGCTCACCGACCCTTGCTGCATTCCTGCCCTGGGGGAGTTGAGTAAGATGGCACCGCGTGAGGGGCCGAATTCCATACTACCAATTTGTGTCCAAAGAGGGAATTCCAGTCCAAGCGTTCACTGCTGGTGATTCGAAGCCTGAATCTGTTTTGCGTATCTGTCAGCTAGTAGGCTATGCTAAATTTTGGTCTTTGAGGCATAAGCTCTCTATAGACTCCGAGGAGGATTCGCATAGCGGCCTAGTGCGCACGCCTGGAACGCGTGTTGGGTGAAAGCCCTCGGGGGTTCGAATCCCCCATCCTCCGCTGATTTACCCCGTGGTTGCAATGATCACGGGGGTTGATTTTTGTTGTGCCTACTTTAGTTGAATTTCTGTTGGGCATGGTTTCAGACATCAGTACGATCGGCATAGGTATGGCTAATTTTCACTGCCCTAGAATCTCCTCGGCGGAATGCCAAATAGCCCAAAGCGGCCAACGCGAGTAAGAGGATTATCACAGCAATTGTGCCGAGGTTAAAGCCGAAACCATGTATTAACAGATAGGCGACGGAACCGGCGGCGATGGAATAGTACAAAGCAACCCATACTGTTTTGCGAATAATGTCGCCCTCACGGTTGAGTAAGCCAACTGTTGCCGAAGCGGCAACAATATTGTGAATGGAGATCGTATTGCCGCCAGCGCCACCGACTGCCCCGGCAGCAGTGGTAATTTCTGGCGAAACGCCGATTGTATTTGCCGTAGACCACTGGAATTGCGAGAACGTCAGATTTGAGACCGTATTTGAACCTGCCACGAATGCACCGAGGGCACCGATAAACGGCGCAAAGAAGGACCATGCAGGTCCCGCCACGGAGGCCACACCCTCGGCGAGAACAACCGGCATGGACTCCAAACCCGAGTCGTTGATGCCAGATTGAATGAGCACGCGCACCATCGGCACAGCGAATAGTAGCGCTACGGCGGTCCCGAAGATTTGCTTACCGGCGGTCTTCCACGTTTGCGCGATCTGTTTGGCCGGCATTTGATAGATGACATATCCGAGCAGAGCGCTGACGATCAAGATGAAACCAGGGGAGAAGAAGAATTGCACATCGGTGTCGATACCTTCTACTCCAAGAATCGAGGTTAAATTCAGCTGAGTGACACCAGGAGTCGTGAGGAACTCATTGACTCCGTCAATTACTCTGGTGACAACTAGCAGGGCAGCCAAGATCACATATGGCGACCAAGCCCGAATCAATGTCATCTTGTGTGGTTTATTGGGATCCCTGCGATCACCCGGGGCAATGTGTCCCATCCAGCGCTTATCCCAGCTATCGCGGGAACCAAAATCAAAAATTTCCCTGGGCATCAGAAAGCCCTTGGATGATGTAAAGAGTACAAGCACGAGGCCGACTAGGCCGCCGATTAGGGAGGGGAATTCTGGCCCCAATAACCAGGCCACGGTTACCGAGGGAACTGTCATTGCTAGCGAAGCATAGATGGCAAATGGCCAAACCTTGAGTCCCTGGGCGAAGTTGCGCTGTGGTCCGAAGAAACCTGTGAGGAAACAAGCCAGTAATAAGGGAATTAAAATTCCCACAGCCATGTGAATCAACGCAGTATCCAGCGCGATGTCTGTCACATACTTGGAATAGTTTACTCCCAGTTCGCCGAGTCGATCTTGCATAGCCTCGGAATTCTGATCCAACCCGTCGCCGACGCCAACGATCATAGGTGTGCCGACAGCACCGAAGCTCACCGGGGTAGATTGAATAATCAACCCCACCATCACAGCAGCCATCGCGGGAAAACCCATGGCTAACATAAGAGGCGCAACGACGGCAGCCGGAGTACCGAAGCCCGAGGCGCCTTCGATGAAGCTGCCAAAAAGCCAACCGACAATAATAGCCTGAACCCGTCGGTCCGGAGATATATGGTCGAAACCAGCATTGATCCGTTCTATCGCACCCGAAACAGTGACAGTTGACAACAGCAGTAGGGCACCAAAGACAATGTACAGCAGAGTTATAGCTACGATCAGGCCTTCGAGTGTCGCGGCAGCCAAAGCTTTCGGCTGCATTTGCCATGCGACCCAGGCGATGACAACGGCTGTAAGAAAACTCACCGGCATCGTGTATTTAGCCGGCCAGCGGAATCCCGCAAGAAGAATACCGGCCACAACGATCGGTGCAACGGCCAACAAACTCAGGACTAATAGGTTATCCACGTCGATAACGCCCTTCCGTGCAAGCTCGCCAAGGAGCCCTCGGTGCGGTGATAATTATTCAGTTATTCAGAAATATCGGCTACTCAGTGCGGATCCTCGCCAACGATCATGGCGGGATCGAACATTGCCCCGGGATTGAGGATGTTATTTGGGTCCAGGGCCATCTTGATCCGGTGATTGAGTTCCAGGGCATCCTCACCTATCGAATCCACTAACCATGGGCGCTTGAGTCGGCCCACTCCATGTTCCCCGGTGATGGTCCCACCCAGCCGGACGGCCAGATCCATTACCTGACCATAGGCGCGGTGCGCTCTTTGTTTTTGATCTTCAACCATCGGGTCAAAGACCAGCAACGGATGGGTGTTACCGTCTCCAGCATGAGCGATCACAGCGATCATTACGTCTTCATTCTTAGAGATTTGCTCGATTCCACGGACAAGTTCGCCGAGGCTGGGTAACGGAACACCGACGTCTTCTAATAGGAGAGTGCCCTTCTGCTCGATGGCGGGGATGGCCATGCGGCGGGCAACGATGATTGCTTCGGCTTCTTCGGGATCAGAGGTATAGAAGACCTCTGTGGCGTTGTGCTCGGCGCACAGCAGTTCGATCTTTGCGATTTCCTCGGCGGCGTACTCGGCAGGTTCATCCGACTGGATGATTAACATTGCAGCTGCCTCGCGGTCCAACCCCATCCCGGTAGCATCCTCGACGGCGTTGATGGTGAGGTTATCCATGAATTCCAACATTGAGGGTCGCATTGTTGAAGCGACATCAAGAATTGTTTTGGTCGACTCATCCAGGGTGGCAAAAGCTGCTACCAGGGTAGTGGGAGGACGTTGAGCAGGAACTAATCGTAGTGTGACCTCAGTGATCACACCTAAAGTCCCTTCACTGCCGACAAATAATTGCGTGAGATCTAGCCCCGCTACATCCTTCAACCGGGGGCCACCCAACTCCACTTGCCGACCATCGGCAAGCACAACTTTCATACCAAGCACATAATCGGCCGTCACGCCATACTTCACGCAGCATAACCCGCCGGCATTGGTAGCAATATTGCCACCAATAGAACAAAACTCAACCGATGATGGGTCCGGCGGATACCACAGGCCATGTTCCGCCGCGGCAACCTTGACTTCCGAGTTGAATGCGCCAGGCTGAACCACAGCGATACGGGTTAGCGGGTCGATTTCGATATCGCGCATCTTCTCAGTGGAAAGAATGATTCCGCCATCGACGGCGGAGCTTCCCCCAGAGAGCCCGGAGCCTGCACCCCGGGCCACTACTGGTATTCGGCCAGAGGCAGCAAACCGAAGCGTAGTCTGTACATCCTCTGCCGAGGTGGCCCGCACGACGGCCATAGAGGTACCGGCATCGGGGTCATTAGCACGGTCCCAACGGTAATTATCGATGGTCGCTGGGTTTGTGATGACCTTGTCCTCGCCAAGAGCATCAACAAGTTCTTGAAGTTGGCGTGTTCTAGCAGGGGAGGCCTGTGTCAATATCGGAGCCTTTCTACGCGAAAGCTGCGTAGTGACTTATATCACTTATCTGAACCGTATCATGGGTGCTTTGAGGAATGAAGCATCGGTTACATCTTCGAATTGGGCCGCCGGGCAAAATCTGGTGCATGCTCGGGTCTCCACCCATAAAGCAATAGCCTCGCTGGAATTTTGCCCAGTTGCGGAAATGTCTCCAGTGTTGTTTTTATCGGGCCAGGGATCGTAAGCCCTTGTTGTTGTGTAATCAGCGGATGTATTACTTGATGCATAAGGCGTTGTAGGCGCTGAGTGAACTTTGCCGCACCTTCGCGTCGTCGCTGCACAGCGCGGAGGTCGTTGAGCGAAAGCTGCCCGGTTCGCAATGGCTCAGCCAGTATCCTGGCGGTGGCTACACCATCTTGTACGGCAAGATTGACTCCCACCCCGCCGACCGGTGACATCGCATGTGCCGCATCGCCGAGGCATAGTAGCCCGTTTCGATACCATCGGGTGAGCCTGTTGACTTCAACCTGGAGTAACTTGACTTCATCCCAGCTCATCTTTTTCGCTGACTTCGCAGCCTCTGGTACCGCTTGGGCTATGGCTGCTCGCAATGGTTCAATTCCCTCGGCTCGCAAATCCATATCGCTGTCCTTATTGATGAGACAAGCCATCTGGACGTAGCCTTCGCGTGGAATTGCTATGAATATTTTGCCTTTTGCCGACGTGGGTCGAATCGCTTCGCCTACCGGCTCAGAGGTGTTTACGCGAAACCACCACAGATCGATCGGCACTGGATAACTCGTGACCGGTAAGCGCGCGTGCGTCCGGGCTCTTGACGCTCGGCCGTCCGCAGCGATGGTCAACAGTGCATGCAAATCATGAACTTTTCCATCGACGGCGTATCGAACCCCAGTGATCGTATCTTCCGTATACAAAAATTCTGTAAATTCTGCATCCATGATGAGCCGAAAGGACGGCTCTGCCACACCTGCAGATGCCAGCAGATTCAAGAAATCCCATTGGGGCGCCATAGCTATGTATGGGTATTTGACGTTAAGGCGTCCAATATCAACGGCTTGAAAAGGCCCTGTGTTTTCATCGTGGAGGATTAAGCCGTGGAGCCGACTGTGTCGAATCACGTTGAACTCGTCAATTAAGCCAAGCTCATCGAGCAGTTCCAATGTTGTTGGGTGGATGGTATCGCCACGAAAATCTCTTAGAAAGTCACTGTGTTTTTCTAACACGGTGACCGCTACGCCGGCGCGTGCCAGTAGCAATCCGGCGATCATCCCCGCAGGACCGCCACCGATAATCACGCAAGTAGTATTCTGTGACATCGTGCTCTGTGCCTACCTAAGACTTAGCGGTATTCCTTGTATTGTGCCTAGCTTGCGCCAGGTTAGAAAGGGGAGCAGGTTTTTCTGTCCAGTAAATTCCGGTATTAGGAAATCGAAATGACCATGCTTCGAAACTGGTAGTGGTGACCGAAATGCGACACAATAAAATTCAAGGATCCTGACCTTACGTTTCTAGAATATTTTGGCGCGATGCCCACCAACCAATGCGCCAAAACAAGAAAACCTTCGATAAGTCAAGATAGTTAGGTTAGCTCTAGCGTTAGTACTCGCCTAAGCCAGTGCGGTTATTGAGCAAAATTCGCAATAAGAGCTTCGCTGTCAGCGTAATCCACCACGCCAAAATGAGGGGGTTGTAAGGGTGCCAGTTCAGGCCAGTGGTAAAATTAAGTCACCGAAGTAGTCTGTGTGTGGCAGTTCCCTTCTGTCTCAAAAAGCTTGTGAGTAAACGGATGTAAGTCAAAATTCCATGCCGATATGGTGTGTATCACTTGCATGCAGAGTATTGTTATGGTCTAGGTATAACTTTTTGGTAGTTGTCAACTTAATAAGTCACTTCCTGATAACAGTCTGAGTGCAGTCTGTAATTGGACTGCCAATCTTGTTAGCGTGGAAAATCTAGAGAGGTTGCGTCTACTTCCGAGTGTCCCCGTAAGCCGGGGACATTTGAGTGTGTACGCGACCTATATTTATTCTGTTAGCAAGTTGTACAAGGACGTGAGGAGGAGCTCACCCGCTACCTATAGCGGTGGGTCAAAGCACCATGAGCGAACCAAACACAGACCAGCCCGTTGTACGGGTTGAAAATGTCTATAAGATCTTTGGTCGGCGTCCCAAAGCTGTTGTTGAAAAAATGAAAGCCGGTGCGACTCGTCAAGATGTTGAAGACGAGGGTACCGCGGCAGTAATTGATGCAACGTTCGATGTATATCCCGGCGAAATTTTCGTTGTCATGGGGCTATCGGGATCGGGTAAATCCACGCTGATTCGTACGTTGAATGCACTGCAGCCAGCAACTACGGGAACCGTAGAAGTAAGGGGCCAAGACTTAGCCAAGCTTTCTCCCAAGGAGCTTCGGGCACTGCGTTCGGAACACATCTCGATGGTGTTTCAGCACTTCGCATTGTTCCCGCACTGGACGGTTGTTGAAAACGCCGCCTACAGTCTTGAAACTCAGGGCGTAGCAAAAGCAGAACGCTATGAGAAAGCCCGCGAGGTGTTATCCTCCGTCGGGCTCGACGGGTGGGAAGAATCCTACCCATCTGAGCTATCGGGTGGTATGCAACAGCGTGTTGGCCTTGCCCGCGCGCTGGCAGCCGGTACAGACATCATGTTGATGGACGAAGCGTTTTCAGCGCTTGATCCGCTTATTCGACGTGAAATGCAAGAAGAGCTCAGACAAATTCAAAATGAGCTTGGACGAACCATTATTTTCATTACTCACGACCTCAATGAAGCTATGTTCTTGGGCGATCGCATTGCAGTAATGAAAGACGGCGAAATCGCCCAAATTGGTACGCCAGAACAAATCCTTTCCGAACCGGCTGATGACTATGTCGCATCGTTTACCTCGGATGTGGATCGTGCCCGCGTGTTGACTGCTGAGTCCGTCATGGTTCCAGAAACAGAACTCACGGCAGAAGACCGTGCTGCATTTGGGCGCAAGACCCTGACAGTCAAGGCCGACGCAACTATTCAAGACATTGTTCCTGTGGTTTTAAAAGCCCAGGGTCCTGTTGCTGTAGAAGGCAACAACACAAATGAACACCTTGGGTACATCCGGCTCGAAACTCTCCTCGAGGCGCTGACACCACAAGAATCTGAAGTCGTAGACGGCGCAGGGGAGGCAAAATAAATGGAAATTCCAGTACCACGTATTCCACTAGGCGACTGGGTTGAGGTTGTCCTCGATTGGTTGCTAGCCACGCTTGGCACTTTCTTTACGGTTATCCGTAATTTATTGGAAACCCTTTATGAGTTCTTACTCTGGGTACTCATCACTCCTGAATGGTGGATTGTCACTATCGTTCTTGCCGGGCTCGGATGGTGGCTGCGCAGCTGGCAGCTGGCATTAGGCACCGTGATCGGATTCGTTGTGATCGTCGGCGTCAACCAGTGGCCTAATGCGATGTCCACGTTGTCATTGGTCGCCATCGCCACTTTGATCGCAGTTGTGTTCAGTATCCCGCTGGGGATCTGGGCGGCGAAGTCCCACACCGCTTCCAAAATTTTGCGGCCCATCCTCGACTTCATGCAGACTATGCCCCCGATGGTGTATCTGATTCCTGCACTGGTTATTTTCCGCGTAGGGGTCGTTCCAGGCATGGTTGCTACTGTAATTTTCGCGATGGCACCTGGGGTACGCTTTACTGAACTGGGTATTCGCAATGTTGATGCTGAAGTAGTTGAAGCCGGTAAGGCATTTGGCTCCCCGCCTGGAAAAATACTGCGTCAGATTCAGCTACCACTGGCACTGCCGACAATTATGGCCGGTGTAAACCAGGTCATTATGCTGTCGTTGTCGATGGTTGTTATTGCCGGTATGGTCGGCGCTGGCGGACTTGGTGGCGAGGTCGTTGCCTCATTGAACCGCATTAATGCTGGTCTTGGCTTCGAGTCTGGTCTTGCCGTGGTCATCTTAGCTATGTACCTTGACAGACTGACCTCGATCCAAGCGCAGCATAACAGCCACTAATCACAAGTTTCACTCAAAAATCCTTAAGAAGGAAATGAAAGGAAGATGTTGACCTTGAAATCACGTTTATTTCAATCGGTAACAGCTCTATCCGTAGCCGCCTTGGCTTTGACCGCTTGCGGTGATGATAATGGAGGTGGCGGTGACGCAGACGGCGACGCCGGAGAAATTACTATTGGAGTCTTTAACGGCTGGGAAGAGGGCATTGCAGTCTCCGAGCTGTGGGCCTATCTCCTTGAAGAAGAGGGCTATGAGGTAAACCTCGAATATGCTGACCCGGCCCCGGTATATTCTGGATTGGCAACTAACGACTACAACTTTACTCTGGATACCTGGCTGCCGATCACCCACGAGGACTACGTAGATGAATACAGCGATGACATCACCGACCTTGGAGTCTGGAATGATGAGTCATCACTACATCTAGCGGTCAACGAGGATGCCCCGATCGATTCGATTGAAGAACTGGCAGATAATGCTGACGAGTTCAACAACGAGATTATCGGTATCGACCCCGGTGCCGGCATCACTCAGCAAGTCGAAAATGAAGCTATTCCAACCTATGGTCTAGAAGACATGGACTTCACGACCTCGGGTACCCCAGCAATGCTGCAGGAACTGGAAAGCGCCACCGAATCAGGCGACAATATTGTTGTTACTCTGTGGCGTCCACACTGGGCATACGATGCATACCCGGTGCGTGACCTAGAGGACCCAGAAGGTGCGATGGGTGAAACTGAAGCCATCCACGGTACTGCAAACGCGGACTGGGCTGAAGATGAAGACAATGCCGATGTCGTTGGCTGGTTGGAAGATTTCGAAATGGATTCGGATACTCTCTACTCGCTTGAAAATGAGATGTTCAACGAGAATCCAGATACCGATGATTACCGCCCAATTATTGAAGATTGGGTTGCCGAGAACCAAGACTACGTTGATGGCCTGACTGACTAGCCACCCCTCAACTAGCTGACTGCCGCTGGCCTCCATTAGGAGGCCAGCGGCAGTTTTATGTCATCTAACATTAGAGTTTTGAAGTGAAACCGCAGGCTTTTGATATTGGCGGTAATATAGCGTTGGGACTTAGCGAAAGGGAACTCTTGGCAGCATCGCTATCTTCGCGACAACGACTTTTAGCCGCAGGGCTTACGGCCAGTGCAGGTTTTGTTGACGGCCTATTTTTTATCCATCTAGGCGGATATTTTGTTTCTTTTATGTCCGGCAACTCTACCCGGGCTGCCGCCGACCTTGCCCAAGGAAACTACCAGGGCTGGCTTATGGCCTCTCTTTTGATTGCGGCATTTGTTCTCGGTGTGATGCTCTCATCATTTGCAGTGCGATACGGTCCCAAACGATTCCATCCACCCGCAGAGGCGCTACTGTCGCAACAGGTCGCCCCGCATGGTTCTGCCGTTTGGATGTCCTATGCCCTGTTAGTTATAGGGGCGGTCAGTACGCTTATCCCACCCATCGAACCTGTAGTTCCTTTCATAATTGCCGCTGCCACAGGCGCTATTAATGGAACCTTTACTCGCCGTGGCGAAGTGACCGTGGGATTGACTTATATGACTGGCACATTAGTGAAGCTGGGGCAGTCTTTGGCCTCCGCCATCGCTGTGCGGTCCGCGGTGTATCTGGCACGCTTTGTGCGCTATCTAGGCTTATGGGCTGCCATAGCCATTGGCGCCCTCCTTGGTGGTTGGGCCTATACAATTATGGGTCTGGCAGCGATCTGGTTGGTCGTAGCAGCGCTAACGGTTCTCGTGTTTGCGTTGACTCGGCGGGTCAAGAACCGGAGCAGATAGGTCTTTTAAAGGGTTGTGGGGCTTCACCGCTAATGCGATGAAGCCCCACGAACTGTGAGCACAAGAGGAAGTGTTATGCGCTGACGGTCGCGCCAGCTGCGAGATAGCGGTCGTATGCCGGCAAGGTCAAGAAAGTCTCGAAATCTTCTGACAGTGCGGACTCGGCAAACAACTGTTTTGCGTCATCGAGACGATCATTTTCATAGCGTGGTAAAGCGCTAAATACATCATCGATCTTCTGGGTGACCCAATCGCGGGTGACGGTTTTTGTTGAGCCGTCTTCACGTAGTGCCACAGATCCTGCATGGATCCACTGCCAGATCTGGGACCGTGAAATTTCTGCGGTAGCGGCATCTTCCATAAGACCGTTGATTGCAGCAGCACCAGAGCCGTTAAGCCAAGCATCCATATAGCGGATACCGACCTCGATATTGGTGTCTAGACCGGCCTCAGTGATTGAACCACTAGTGGCAGCCACATCGATAAGCGCAGCTGCCGACGGTACTACGTCTTCGCGCTTATTGGTACGAATTTGGTGTGGGGCGTCCAACAACAATTCGTCGAATACACCCATGCATGTCGGTACCAAACCTGGGTGGGCAACCCATGAACCATCAAAGCCATCGTTAGCTTCGCGGGTTTTATCTTCGCGAACCTTACGCAGTGCTTCTTTGGTCCGTTCCGGATTCGATGATTCGGGGATGAAAGCGCTCATACCTCCGATTGCCGAGGCACCACGTTTGTGGCAGGTACGGACTAATAAATCGGTGTATGCCCGCATCATTGGCTGAGTCATCGAAACATCTGCGCGGTCTGGTAAGACATATTCCGTACCAGAGTCGCGGTAGGTTTTGATGATCGAGAAAATGTAATCCCAGCGTCCGGCATTCAATCCGGCAGCGTGATCGCGCAGTTGGTAGAGGATCTCTTCCATTTGGAAGGCTGCCGTGATCGTCTCGATCAATACGGTGGCCCGAACGGTACCTTGCGGAATGCCTAAGTAATCTTGTGCCTTATTGAACACGCAGTTCCACCAGCGGGCTTCTAAGTGGTGTTCAAGTTTTGGTAGGTAATAGTACGGACCACGGCCGAGTTCCACGAGTTTCTCGGCATTATGGAAGAAGTACAGGCCAAAGTCCATCAGAGATCCGGACAGTGGTTCGCCGTCGACTTCGATGTGTGATTCGTCTAAATGTAGACCGCGAGGGCGAACAATAATTGTCGGCATTTGGGCCAGGGCCGGTTTCTTCAATCGGTAGGCTTTGCCCTGTTCAGAAGTGAAATCTATGTCGTGGCGGATAGCATCGAAAAGATTCACTTGCCCGTTGATCATGTTGGACCAGTAAGGTGACGAGGCATCTTCGAAGTCTGCCAACCAACACTTGGCACCAGAATTTAGTGCATTGATGGTCATTTTTCGATCGACTGGACCGGTAATTTCCACGCGCCGGTCTTTTAGTCCGGGGGCGAGGGGAGCGACCCGCCATGAATCGTCTTCACGGATAGTGCGGGTGGATTTTTCAAAATCCAGTTGCTCACCGGCTGCTACTTTGGCACGTGCGTCCGTGCGAGCTGCAAGCAGCTCTTTACGCTTCGCATTCTGCTTGGTGTGTAGGTAGCCCAGGAATTCCAAGGCTTCGTCGGTGAGAATTTCGCGTTGCCGTGCATCCAGTTCACCGAACACGGTCACCGCGATGCCTTCTGACGTTGTGTGTTGGATAGTTGGTGATGCCATGGCGGGTGCTCCTTATCTTGCCTAGCGGTTCAGACTAGAACTGTTGTGCTTCGGTTGAATCTGCCAAAGCTGTGGTGGCTGATTCTGGGTTGACGGTTGTTGAGATGAGATCGAAGTAGCTGGTGCCGGCTTCGCGCTGATGACGGGTGGCGGTGAAGCCATCTTTTTCGGCTGCGAATTCTGCCTGCTGCAACTCAACGAAGGCCGACATCTGACGTTCGTGGTAGCCCTTGGCCAGGTTAAACATTGAGTAGTTCAGCGAGTGGAAACCAGCCAGGGTAATGAACTGGAAGGTATAGCCCATGGAAGCGAGTTCGCGTTGGAATTTGGCGATGGTCTCGTCATCCAGGTTGGCTTTCCAGTTGAAGGACGGTGAGCAGTTGTAGGCCAACATTTGGTCTGGGAACTCCGCTTTGATGGCTTCAGCGAATTCACGGGCCACGTCAAGATCCGGCGTGGATGTTTCCATCCACAGCAAATCTGAGTACGGCGCATATGCCTTGGCCCGAGCAATGGATGGCTCCAGACCATTTTTGATGTAGTAGAAGCCTTCAGAGGAGCGTTCTCCGGTTAGGAACTTGTGATCGCGTTCGTCGATATCCGACTGCAACAGCGTGGCTGCTTCCGCATCGGTACGTGCAACGATAAGTGACGGCGTGCCAGCGACGTCTGCTGCAAGACGTGCGGCGTTGAGTGTACGCTCATGGTGTGAGGTTGGAATGAGAACTTTGCCGCCCAGGTGACCGCATTTCTTTTCAGAGGCGACTTGGTCTTCCCAGTGCACACCTGCTGCCCCGGCAGAGATCATCGCTTTCATGAGCTCATAGGCGTTTAGTGGACCACCAAAGCCTGCTTCGGCGTCTGCAACGATTGGGACCAAGTAATCCTCTACGGTCTGGACACCTTCGGCCCATTCGATCTGGTCTGCACGCATAAGAGCGTTATTGATACGACGGACAACCTGCGGCACCGAGTTTGCCGGATATAGTGACTGGTCCGGGTAGGTGTGACCTGCCAGGTTTGCATCGGCTGCAACCTGCCAACCGGATAGATAGATCGAACGCAGTCCAGCTTTGACTTGTTGTACCGCTTGGCCGCCAGTCATGGCACCTAGGGCGTTGGTAAAGTCTCCGGTCTTGTGTTCATTCGTGAGTTGATCCCACAGTTTCTCCGCGCCACGGCGAGCCAATGTATGTTCTTCTTGAACGCGTCCGCGCAGTCGTACAACTTCTTCAGCAGAGTAGTTGCGAGTAACGTTTTTCCAACGGGGGTTGGAATCCCAGTCTTGTTGAACTTGGTCTGCTGCTGCTTGGATTGCCTGTTCCATGTTTCTCCCTAAATCACAGTTCTGCGGGTTTCGATTGCTACGTTCTGTGGTCTGTGCAATCGGTGTATGAACTACTCTGCCAGCTTGGAAGCCCAAAACTAGATGAATCCAAAGAAAATATTGGCGCAAATATTGCTTACGAAAGTTTCGCCGATATTTCTAAGTTTATTGAGCTAGTTGGATAAAAGTGCGTTAATAAAACGAAAATACACAGAAAATTAACTAATGAAGTTCCAGGTAAATCCCTTGTATTAGTTAGATTTCGAAAAAAGTGGACAGGTCCGCCAGAATAAACGCATAAATAGTTTTTTCAGGTAAGGGTGTGTCGCGGCATTCTCTGTTCCCGATAGCCGGTTTAGAGAGGAGAATTTTGCTGTCCGACTGTGAAAAAATCTAATTATTGACTACGCTTGCATTATGGCATCTCTGACAGAACCCGAGTCCTTCGAGAATCAAGACCTACCAGAAGCCGCTTCGCAGGCATCTATCGATCCTGTGATCCTTGGGCATCGTTTACGACACTTTCGTACCGCAGCCGATATGACCTTGGATGCACTGGCTACTCAGTTGGGTGCTACTGCTTCGCATCTATCTATGATCGAAAATGGCAAACGCGAGCCCAAAATTACATTGCTTACTCATGCAGCCCAGTTATTAGGCGTGGAACTCGCTGATCTACTCCAACCTGAAGCACCATCGACTCGGGCTGCATTGGAGATCTCAGTGGAAAAAGCTCAGCGCACCCCACACTGGCAAGCCATGGGGCTACCCACGATCCGTGTTTCATCGGCAATCTCTACTCCTGTATTAGAAGCCCTGGATGGTTTGACTCGCGAACTGCGCCGGCAATATGCAGAGCAAGCGGCTACCCCGGAGGAAGCTCGCCGTGCCAATGTATCAATGCGGAAAGAACAGCGTGAGCACAACAACTACTATGCCGATTTGGAAAAAGAAGCCCACGAGCTACTGGCGGCAGTGGGACACGACGACGGCCCGCTGTCCTATCATGCGATAGCCGACATTGCAGACCACCTTGACTTTGAACTGCGCTTTGTCTCCTCTTTGCCACATTCAACTCGCTCAGTTACAGACCTCAAAAACCGTGTGGTTTTCTTAGCCGATGCTCGAAGCCCCGATCATGATCCACGATCAGTAGCACTACAGGCACTGGTGTCTTATGTCCTCGGGCATGGTGAACCAGTCGACTACAAAGATTTTTTGCGGCAGAGAGTCTCCACCAATTACGTAACGGCCGCATTGATGATGCCAGAAAAGTCCTTGGTCAAACAGCTCAAGCAGCGCAAAAAAGATCGTGACATCGCCATCGAAGACATCCGTGATGCCTACTCAGTGTCCTATGAGTCAGCTGCCCACCGTTTCACCAATGTGGCCACCCATCACCTCGACATTGAATGCCACTTTCAAAAAGTCCACGAATCCGGAGTGCTGCATAAAGCATATGAAAATGACGGCGTGAACTTTCCCGTAGATTCTATCGGCGCCATCGAAGGGCAAGCCGCCTGCCGGTATTGGACCTGCCGGGAAGTCTTTGGCACCAGCGACCGTTTCCGCCCCTTTAATCAGTACACCGATACCGTCGTCGGCACGTATTGGTGTACCGCAGTTGTTGAACCGTCCCAGTCTGCATTGTTCTCGCTATCCGTAGGCATTCCGTTTGAGCAGGCCCGCTGGTTCCGCGGAGCTGATACAGCTGAACGTTCGCAGTCTAACTGTCCAGATCCAACATGTTGCCGTACCCCGTCTGCAGAGCTGCAAGCACAATGGGCTGGTTACGCTTGGCCAGCCGCTCGTACCAACGCGCACATGTTGGCAGCGATGCCACCGGGGTCATTTCCGGGAGTCGACGACGTCGCAGTCTACGAATTTTTGGCTGCCCAAGAACATTTCAGCCGCTAGGCTTATTTTGCCCGGTCTGGCGTTGCCGGGCGAACACGCCGCTGTTAGAGTAAGAAAACTAGACTGTTTGCGACAGCTGTGTCCATTTGTCTTTTAATTCATAGCAGCTCGTCAAATCCTGCCGAACGAAAGGTGCCCATCGCACATGCGTCTGACCCTTGGTAAATTCGTAGTTCACCCTCAGCACGGTCCTGCGGAGGTCGTTGAGCGTAAAACCAGGAAGGTCAAAGGTGAAGACGTCGACTACGTGGTGCTGGAAGTAGAAGATCAGCGCCTGCAAATCGCCGTCCCCGAAGACAGCCTGTCTGAAATTGGAGTGCGTGATCTGGCCAGCCATACCCGGTTGCGTAAGCTCATGTCACTGCTGGCCAAAACCGGCGATAAACTCGAACAACAGTGGTCCCGTCGTCTCAAGGCATTGCGTGAAAAACTGGCCACCGGAGAACTCGACAATGTGGCAGAAGTTGCTCGCGACCTCTACCGTCGTCAGCAAGAAAAAGAGCTGTCGATGGCCGAACGCAACCTTTACCAAGAAGCAAAAGACATGGTCGTTGCCGAAGTTGCCTTAGTGCTTGATGTCGACCACGAAGAAGCTGAAAAGACCATCGACGGCGCCATCGATGGTGTACCGCTTACCCGTCTTGGTTTGGACCGCGGTAAAGAAAAAAGCTAACAGACCATAACAACGCCGTCTCGAAAAGCATTCGAGGCGGCGTTGTTTTATTGCCATATAGAATTGACTAAGTTGAACAGTGGCTGAGATAAACGAAAAGTAGCGTTGGGGAGAAGATCCATATTCCGGAAGAAAAAACGGAAGGCACTGACCAAGCACTACCCGATTCTCAAAGTGCCCCAGAGCTTATGAACCGCTCGGTACTGCGAGCCTTGAAATTATTGCTCGAAGTGGGAAAACATCCAGAAGGCACGACTGCGACCAATGTTGCTGCCGATGTGGGACTAGCCCGTGCAACGGCTTCCCGATTGCTAAGCAGTATGGAATACGCCGGTTTTCTAACGCGAAATAACGGGAACTATTCACTGGGTTGGCAGTTGGCTCGCCTGGGTCGACTAGCCGATCCGCACAGCGGAATTCTTTCTCGTGTACAAGTCACTATTGAAGCATTGGTCACCGAGCTTAATGAGACTATCGCCTATGGTGTTGTCACGGGACCGACCAGCTTTGATTTGATAGCAGAAGTAGATGGTCCACATTTTCTTGCCCCTCAAGAGGGGTATGCCGGTCAGCGCTTGCCGTTACACGCTAGTGCAATGGGCAAAATCATCCTGGCTGATCTTTCGGACAGGGAGGTCCAAACTTTGTTGCCCGAAACGTTGGAATCCTTCACCCGATATACCATTCAGGACCGCGACTTCCTTATTCAACAACTGGCTGAAATTCGCACTGTTGGGTATGCAACTCTAGACAGCGAACTTGAAGAAGGGCTCTTCAGCCTAGCCGTTGGGGTACGCGACGACAACAACAATTTGATCGGCATTCTAGCCGTCTCCGGACTCGACCAGCGAATGAAAGCAACCAGTATTCAGTCATTTGTGGAACGGCTCGAGGAGGGTTCTGCCGAGATTGCTACCGCCTTGACCAACACGGTGGATTAGCCATTACCCGAGGTGGAAACCTATCCAGACATGACTAAAGTACTGTAAGTCTGACGTGACGAACTTGCGGTCTTCAACGTCGCTGACGGTAAGTTGACTGGTTGGTCTGTAAAAGTGGCTCATTCAGCGACCTGGAACATGCACGTATAGCCAGGCTGAACTGCAACGTTTCCAAGGTGCGCTCCATTTTGTTTGCTTTGATACGGCAAACCTCTGGTCGGGTTTCTTTGACGGTGCAATCCAAAGTGCCTGCTGTACACCTCCCGAAGGGTAGCCCAAGAATTAAGCGATGCAGTAGTGTCGGCTGAAACTGCCATCTCACATTAGGAACATAGCCCCATGCACATTCGTCAAATAGACGCGTATCAAATTGACCTGCCCTACGCCGGTGGCACATACGAACTATCTCGAGGGCGCAGTTATACGGCATTCGATGCCACTATTGTAAAAATCACGACTGATGATGGCACGTCCGGTTGGGGCGAGAGTACTCCATTTGGTGCAACCTATGTGGCAGCTCATGCTGGCGGCGTCAGGTCAGGACTTGCTGAGTTGGCTCCGGTATTGCTGGGTAAAGATCCGCGTCAGGTTGATCGTATTAATGACCTCATGGACGAGACCTTGGTAGGGCATAATCACGCCAAAGCAGCGCTTGATATTGCCTGTTGGGACGTGTTCGGAAAGGTCTTGGGGCTTCCAGTAGCGGAGCTGCTTGGTGGAAGCGTGGCAACTGCGATGCCGATGATCTCATCGATCCATGCGGGCGAGCCACAGGAAATGCGCCAACGTGTTAGCGAGCATAGAGCACGAGGTTATCGTGGGCACTCGGTTAAAATCGGTGCGCTCGATGATGAGGGTGGTCCCAGTCTGGATGCACAACGTATTATTGCTAGTATGGCCGACCAGCAGCCGGGAGAGTACTTTATCGTTGATGCCAACGGTGGACTCAGTCCCGAAGCGGTACTCAGAACGTTGCAGCTGCTACCGCCTGAAATGGATTTTGTGTTGGAAGCTCCGTGCCAAACGTGGACGGAAACGGAATCAGTTCGGCGTAAATGTAACTATCCACTGGTTTTAGACGAATTGGTCCAAGACACTGATGACGTGATCAGGTTGATCCGTCACGATGTTGCCGACGGGATTGGACTCAAGATTTCACCGGCAGGTGGTCTGACAAAGGCTCGCCGACAACGTGACATTTGCCAGGCCGCCGGTTTGACGATGAGTGTCCAGGACACAGTAGGATCAGAAGTTTCGTTTGCCGCGATTGTCCAGCTTGCTGCGACTATAAGTCCACGATTATTGCGCTGCGTTTTGAACACCACCGACATGGTGACCCTCAAGACGGCAGAAATAGCGGTGACCAGCTCTGATGCAGGCATTCTGACGACTCAGACGCCGGGCCTAGGGCTTAGCGTTAATGAAGAGCTACTGGGAGAACCGGTCGGCAGCTGGTCATAGATACTCCCCTCCACTTGCCGGTCATACAATTTCGGGCCTCGGATACAAATTTGTTTCACGGTCCTGTGGAACGGAGAAGCGACGTGCTTTTGGCAGAAAAAACTTCATTAATTACTGGCGGCGGTCGAGGTATTGGCCGTGGCATCATCGAGCAATTCTTAGCAGTTGGCGCCAATGTTGCTATCGTCCGGCGACGTGAGCTTGAAGGGGAACTTGCTGAAAATCCGCGGGTTATACATCTTGCCGCCGATCTAGGCGAGTTGACTCAACTACCATAAGTAGTGGAACAAACTGCCTCTCATTTTGGCGGACTTGATGTTTTGGTTAATAACGGGGGAGTGATGTGGGAACGCAGCATCATAGACATCACCCCCGATGAATGGGACTAAATGACGAATATTAATTTGCGTGCTCCGATTTTTCTCATTCAAGCTGCACTACCGTGGATCAGCTCTGAATTGAGCGATAAATATATCGATTCGTTGTCTCCGGATGGGTCCGCTCGAGGCGCGTTGAATAGCCTGCACCCGGTAGGGCGGACCGGAACACCCCGTGGCATTGGAGATGTGGTCTGTATACCTGGCCAGCCAGAGCTCCAGCTTCGGTACCGGACAGGTGCTGGTTGTCGATGGTGGAAGGACTGCTCGGTTGCCCATGTCTATGAGGTGAGAAGAAAAACCATGTTCCTGGTCTTAGGCTTACTTGCCCGTTACGGGCGGTGGGAGTAATACGAGCTTTCCAGGGTAAATTTTGTCGATGAAATCTTGTTGAGCCTTCTGGATGTCCTCGAGCTCGTAAGTCTGAGATACAAGAGGTTTGATTTCATTGCGTTCCACGTAACCAACCAGATTGGTAAATACCTCATCTTCTTGGAAGGTACACCCCAGAAGACTCAGGTCTTTTAGATATACCGTTCGCAAATCGATCTGAGCCAGCGGCCCGCCGATGGCGCCGGCCACAGCGTAGCGACCTCCGAGCCTCAAAACGGTCAGCAGATCTGCAACTCCGGTGCCACCGACAACGTCTAGTACGACGTCGACTGACTTGTCGCCGAGTGTATCTACTGGGTTCTCGGCCCGATCGATCACCCGGTGGGCTCCTGCATCGTACACGGTCTGTGCCTTCGCCGCCGAAGACACTCCAATGACTTCGGCCCCTCGACGACGAGCCAACTGAATAGCAGCCATACCGACACCACCAGATGCACCGGTAATCAAAACGCGTTCGGCACCTACCTTAGCCCGGTGCAGCATATTCTCTGCCGTCGAGTAAGCACACGGCACTGCAGCGAGATCGATATCCGACCACTGTGAGTTCACCGCGTGTGTCTCATCGGACGCGATTGCAACGTACTGAGCAAAGCCGCCATCACATTCACTGCCAAGGGTCCAGCTCTCATATGGCCGTCGGTTCACGTAGTGCCGCAGCATATTGCGTACCATAACACGCTCTCCGAGGCGAGCCTCGGCGATATTTGCACCCACCGCGACGATGCGCCCAGCTACATCTGCACCCTGAATGCGTGGAAATTCTAAAGCTGTGCCTGACCAGCCGGCATCATCGTCGGAAACATCCTGAAAACCTTCAGCGCCACCAACATTTGTGGCTTCATCGACGGCTTTGGAATACCAGCCGAGCCGTGTATTAATATCGGTGTTATTGACTCCAGCTGCGCCGACCTCGATAAGGACTTCGTCATCGGCTGGTTCAGGAACGGGAACATCCGTTCGGTACTCGAGTTTATCTAAGCCCCCATGACCGATAAGCAGTGCCGCAGACATTTGTGCAGGAATGGTATGCATTAAACCTCGTGTTCTCTTACTACTGCGTGCAGTCATAAATTCATTAGCTGGTCACAGCATTCATTTGGTGAGACTAATTTGTTTTATCGGCTCCTGTCTAGATCTCGTGTTGTTCGTCTTCGATGACAGATAGCGAACGGCGAAGCACTTGGCCTTCTTCAATCTTGGCGTTGTGCTTTTCCACCTGTTTTTCGATAGCCGCGACTGAACGTGGGCGAATCTTTACGTTTTCTTCGGCAGGAATACCAGCGACCAGTTGTCGTGCGCGAAGAATCTCCACATCAATCTCTGCGCCCAAGAACATGACGATGTTGAATACCCACACGACGAACAGCACTGCCATCACCGTACCGATCATCCCATAGGAGGAATATGAGGCGAAGTGCGTCAGATAGATGATCATGGCGTAGCCTGCCACAATGATCCCGATGACAGAAAAGATCGCCCCGGCAGAGAACCAGCGGAACTTCCGTTCTACGTTGCCAGCAAATTGATAGAGGACACCGTTCAACAGAATAATAAGGACCAAAACCACCGGGTACTTTAGCCAGTTCCATATCGGTAAGAAGGTACCGGTGAGCGTGTCTAGGCTGCCTTCAGCGCCCAGAGCTTCAGCGACTGGAGCGAAAGTCGCGTTGATGATGGTCTCGTTCAGTGCTAGGGAAATTAGAGCTGCCACGACAATGAGTACCACGGCCAGTGTTAAGGCCAGCATTGTGATGTAGAAGCGGACAGGGGAGCGACCTTCAGCCACGCCGTAAACAGTATTCATGTTGCGTGAGAACGCTTTGACATATGCTGATGCAGACCACAGGGCAACTACAGCACCAATAATTAGCCCGATGACTCCACCGGAGGCTGAGTTGGTCATTGTGTCTATTAAATTGAGCGCCAGATCTTGATATTCATCCGGTACTGCGCGAGTGACAAAGCCTTCGGCGAAGTTTTCCACGGTGTCGGCGGCTGAAGCCAGCACCAACGTCAATACCGAAAATACAGCCAACATAGCCGGGGCTAAGGACAGTACCGCAAAGTAGGTTCCGACGGCGGCACGATCAGTACCCTTATCGGAACCGAATTCTTGAATTGAGCGTTTGAGTCCGTATTTCAACGCGGGTGCAGGTAAGCGCTGTGGCACTGGGCGGTCAACTTGCTCATAGATGGCCTGCCGTTCTGCGGAAATAGTGCGTTCCAGATCTTGTGGTGTGGTCACAACAGCTGCTTTCTGCTAGCGAACAGTGAACGATACCTAGTCTATGAAGCGTCAAAGTCAAAGTCAGCTGTCATCGCACGATTTGACCAAAGTATTTTCGATACAGAACTACACTGAGCTGCCAGGAGGCAGATATGGCAATCGCATTTTTTGGTACCGGCGGCACAATTTCTAACCGGGGCACTGGTTCTGGGCAATACCTCGATTATCTGGACCGTGGTGAGGTTATGTCGGCTAAAGAGCTGATCTCGCTGTACCCCGCATTGGACGAGATTTCCGATATCCGCGTTGAGTCCTTCGGCACACTGCGCTCTAAACACGTCACAAGTGAACATTGGAAGACGTTAGCTCAGCGGCTCGATGAATGTTTAAAAGAGCCGGATATTGTAGGGGCTGTCATTGCCCATGGGACCGGTACATTAGAAGAGACCGCCTGGTTTCTCCATCTGGTGGTAGCCACCAATAAACCAGTGGTGATCGTCGGAGCGCAGCGTCCCGGCAATACGGTGGGCTCTGATACCGCATTGAACCTGGCCGATGCTTTTCGGGTCGCTGTATCTCCGCAGTCAGTAGGTGCAGGGGTGACGGTGGTTATGAATCGGCAGATCCACTCAGCCCGTGACGTTAGTAAAGTTGCTAACCATAGCCTAACGGCGCTGCAATCACCGGTGCGTGGAGCTTTAGGCATGATTCAAGCAGATAATACGGTGCGTTACTGGCGGAAGCCGCCAAACCCGCATACTACAGACTCAGCGTTTGCGGCAACC
>Ga0209487_1000805_pt1 | contig 27595 bp, 31 predicted proteins | sample Poulit2012_FD_187524 | JGI IMG/M metagenome (GOLD analysis project Ga0209487, IMG submission 187524) | Agricultural soil microbial communities from Georgia to study Nitrogen management - Poultry litter 2012 (SPAdes) (version 2) | ecosystem: Environmental > Terrestrial > Soil > Agricultural land...
ACAGGTTGCCGTCGCCGTCGTACTTCGAGCCCTGGTCGTCGAAGCCGTGCCCGATCTCGTGGCCGATCACCGCGCCGATCCCGCCGAAGTTCACCGCGTCGTCGGCGTCCGCGTCGAAGAAGGGCGGTTCCAGGATGGCCGCGGGGAAGACGATCTCGTTGCGGCCGGGGTTGTAGTAGGCGTTGACCGTCTGCGGGGTCATGTGCCATTCGTGCTCGTCGATGGGGCCGCCCACCTTGGCGTACTCGTAGGCGGCGTCATGGCGGCGGGCGGCCCGGGCGGTGGCGACCACGTCCCCGGGCACCACCTCGAGGCCCTCATAGCTGCGCCACTGATCGGGGTAGCCGATCTTGGGAGTGAACTTATCCAGCTTGACCAGTGCCTTCTCCCGGGTCGCCGGCGTCATCCAGTCCCGGGAGGAGATGGAGTCGCGGTAGGCGTCCTGGAGGGCGTCGACCAGCGTGACCATGCGTTCCTTGTGCGACGGCGGGAAGTGCCGGGCCACGTACTCCCTGCCCACCGCGAAGCCGACCGCGCCCTCGACGAAGCCCACGCCCCGCTTCCAGCGCTCACGCAGCTCCTCGGCGCCGCTGAGCACCCGCCCGCTGAAGTCGAAGTCGGCCTCGACCAGATCGGAGGACAGGTAGGGGGCGTAGGCGGAGACCCCGTGGAGGGCGAGCCAGGTGCGCAGCACCGCCAGGTCCTGCCCGGCCAGCAGCTCGGCAGCGGCGGAGACGAACTCGGGCTGCCCGATCGAGACCACCTCGGTGGCGGCCGACGGAGCCCCGGTGCCCTCGAAGAAGGCGTCCCAGGGGAAGGCGGGCGCCAGCTCTCGGCGCTGGGTGGCATCCATCGGGTTGTAGGACTTCTCGCGGTCGCGCAGACGCACCACGTCCACGTGGCAGGCGGCCAGACGGGTCTCGAAGTCCATCACCGCCGCGGCCAGGTCGGCGGCCGATCCCTCGAGCAGGCCCTCACGGCCCACGAGCCCGGCCAATGTCGCCAGCTGTGCCAGGTGCTCCTGGTAGGCCTGCCGGATCTCGGCGTACTGCTCCTCGCGATAATAGGACTCGTCGGGCAGGCCCAGGCCGCCCTGGTGGATCTTGACCTGGTAGCTGGTGGAGTCGTGGTCGTCGGTCCACACGTAGGCCAGCAGCATCGAGGTGCCGGAGTCGGGGGCGGCCATCTCCCGCACGATCTGCGCGAGGTCCGCGGCCGAGGTGATCTGCTCGAGCAGGCCCTCGAGCGGTCGGGTGCCGGCCGCCTCGACCGCCTCCTCGTCCATGAACATGCGGTACAGGGCCCCCACGCGCCCGTGGTCGCTGTCCAGAGCCGCATCCGTATCGGCCGCGGCCTCCTCGATGATGGCCCGCACCCGCTCCTCGGCCAGATCCCGCAGGGCGTGGAAGGCGCCGTCGCTCGAACGGTCCGCCGGGATCTCGTGCGTGCGCAGCCAGCGCCCGTTCACATGGCCGAACAGGTCGTCCTGCAGGCGGACGGACGGGTCGACCTGCTCGAGCGAGAGGCCGGAGGATACAGCGGAAGTGGTGGTCATCGTCGACTCCTGGGTGTCGGTGCGGTGCGGTGCGAGAGCGGGGCGGGTCAGGGGATCATGGTGGCCAGGCCGAGGACGGCCAGGGCCAGGGTGATCAGTCCGATCGCCAAGGGGGCGTAGGCCCAGGGGGAGGCGGAGCGGTCGGCGGGGGCGCGGCGGTGGAGGACCAGGGTGGACAACCCCGAGGCGACCGACAGCACGAAGGTGCCGATCGCCAGCACGGGCGTCAGGATCACCAGCACGGTCGCCCCGACCTGGAAGGTGATCGAGCCGAGCACGTCCAGCAGGCGCATCAGGACCGTCGAACGGGCGCTGACGCGTTCGGCCAGCATCGTGGCCACGGTGCGCTCGGCCCACTCCGAGGGGCGGTTCAGGCGGCGGCGGGTGGCCACGGTCTGCGCAGTGGCCAGAGCCATCCACACCAGGGCCGCGCCCGCCCCGATCCACACGCCCAGCTCGCCCCGCAGATCCGTGGGCCACAGCAGCAGCGCCAGCAGGATCGTCGCCACCCGCAGGGCCTCCTCGACGGCGCTGCGCACGGCCTGCAGACCGGGATTGACGGCCAGCTGCTTGCGGGTGCGCGCGACGAACAGGCCGGTGGCGACCAGGGACAGCATGTGCCCGGCGCCCAGCGCCAGGCCCAGCGCGAGCACCACCGGGGTGGAGGGGGCCATCGGCAGGATCACCAGCAGCAGCACGACCCCGAGGGCCGGGATCACCAGGGACAAGATCGACAGGCCCTGGACCAGTTCTCGGAGCAGATCGGCGCCCGTGGGCGGATGGTCATGACCGCTGTGGTCATGGGGATCGGTGCAGCCGTGCTCGGCCTGTGCCGGGGTATCGGTCATGGAGCTCCTTCTGGTCCCCACCAGGGTAACTGGATCTGCTCGAGTGCCGAGGTATGGAACCATGGGGACGTGACAATGGACAGTTCGAAGGACCAGGCGGCCCAGCTCAGCGCGGAGCAGCGTGAGCGCGCCGTCGGCTCGGTCGTGGCCGCCGCGGCCGGCGACGCCCTCGGCGCTCCCTACGAATTCCAGTCGCCAGTGGCCGACTCCGAGGACATCGACATGATCGGCGGCGGAGTGCTGGACTGGCAGCCGAGCGAATGGACCGACGACACCGCCATGTCGATCGTGGTGCTGGAAGCCGCCGCGTCGACCCCGACCGGCCATGACCTGCGGGTCGAGTCAGCCCAGGACCAGATCTGTCGCGAATGGTACGGCTGGTCGCTGGGTACACCCGACATCGGGATGCTCACCTCGACGGTCGTGCGACGCGCCGCCGACACCGCCCGGGCCGACGGTCACTACGCTCCGCGCGCCGCCGATTTCCGGACCGCTGCACAGGCCGCCCACGAGGAGCTGCCGCGCAACGCCGGCAACGGCTCCCTGATGCGCACCCACGCGGCGGTGCTGCCGTACCTGCTCTCCCCGGAGGGCGACGCGGTCGGCGGAATCGATGCGGTGTGCAGACTCACCCACGTCCACCCCGATACGACCGATGCCTGCCTGCTGTGGGGCCTGGCCGTGCGCCACGCGATCCTCACCGGCGAGATCAACGTGCGACGCGGGCTGCACCGCCTGGAGGAGGACCGGCGCCGTTTGTGGCTGGAGCGCATCGAAGAGGCCGAGCTCTCGGCCCCGGTCGCGTTCCGGCGCAACGGCTGGGTGGTCGGCGCCTTCCAGGCGGCCTGGGCGGCCATCACGCGGATCCGGCCCCTCCCGGCGGGGAAGTTCGCCCAGCGGGCGGCCCTGCGACAGGCGATCGAATCCGCGGTCCGGGCCGGCTACGACACCGACACCGTCGCCTGCATCACCGGTGCCCTGACGGGGGCCGCCCTCGGGGTGAAGGCCGTGCCCACCGAGTGGCGGCGCGAGCTGTTCGGCTGGCCCGGCTACGGGACCCAGGAGCTGATCGGCCTGGCCGAGCGCGTGATCACCGCTACCGGTGCCGACGAGGGGCGCTGATGGGCTGGCCGCTGCGGATCGTCGCCTGGAACCTGTGGGAGCTGAGAGGTGATCAGCGGGCCCTGGTGGAGACGCTCCAGGATCTGGCCCCCGATGTGCTGCTGGTCCAGGAGTCACCGCGCTTCGTGCTGCCCGGGATGCGCCTGGACCGGCTGGCGCGACACCTGGAGCGGCGCGTCCTGCTCGGCGGCGCGGGCGGCCGCGGGCTGGCGATCCTGGCCACGCAGGCCGTGGCCGCGCAGGTGATCCGCCGGGGCACCCACCCGGTCGCCCAGCGGGTCACGGGCCTGACCGCGATGTATCCGCGGGGCGTGGCAGCGGCGCGGCTGTCGGTGCCGGGCGGGGGAGCGGTCGTGGTCTGCTCGACCCATCTCGCGCTGCAGGAGCACAATCGACTGACCCACGCCGAGCACCTCTCGGCGCTGGTGCGCAGCGCCGGGGCGCCGGTGATCCTGGGTGGGGATCTCAACGAGACCGCCGACGGCGCGGCGCGGCGCTTCCTCGAACCGGTGCTGACGGACCCGGCCGAGCAGAGCGAGCACACCTTCCCGGCCACCGACCCGAGGCGGCGGATCGATGCGATCCTCACCACGCCCGGCATGCAGGTGCGGGCGGCCGGCACCGTCACCAGCACCCGTCGAGTCGACGCCGAGCGGCTGGCCGGCGCCTCGGATCATCTGCCGACCCTGCTGGACGTCACTGTCTGAGGCGCAGGCCCGTGCGCATATCGATGGCGTCGTCCTGCCCGCCCACGTGCCGGATCCGGATCCGCCCGGCATGTTCGAGCCCGGCCTCCTCGACGCCGAGCACGGTCAGCTGGGTGCGGTAGGCGCGCAGCGCCTCCTCCACCGCCGCCAGCGAGTCGCGCTGCTCGCGCCAGGAGAAGCCGGTGGACTCCGGGTCGCTGGCGATCTCGATCATGGCGGTGCCGGCGGCCTCGCAGGCGGCGACGGTGACGTGGTGGGCGTGGACATGGTCGGGATGGCCGTAGCTGCCCTCGTCGTCATAGCCGATCACCACGTCCGGGCGCACAGTCCGGATCAGAGCCACCAGGTCCTCGACCGCCTCGCCGAAGGGGCGGCTGGTGAAGCTGGTGGGCCCGGCCGTCTCCGCGGGGCCCGCCAGCCCCTCGCGCACCCACTGCATCCCCGAGTCCCGGTACTCGCGCGGCTCGGCGCCGTCGGCAAGAGCGGGAGGGGAGCCGAGCAGGTGCCGGGCCGTGATGCCCAGAGCGGCGGTGGCGGCGTCGATCTCCGCGCCCCGGACCTCGTCCAGCGCCCGCCGATCGTCGGGGTCGATCGCTCCCTCGACGACCTCGCCCTCCTCCCCGCGGGTGGCGGTCACCAGCTCCACCCGAGTGCCGGCGGTGACCAGGGAGGCCAGCAGGGCGCCGGTGGACAGGGACTCGTCATCAGGGTGGGCGTGGACGGCGAGCACGAGACTCGCCTCCTCGAGCAGGTGCCACGGGTCGCGCGTCACGGGATCTCCTTCACGTCGGGGGTCTCGTCGAGCAGTCGGGCGTACTGGGTCGCGAGCGCCGACGCGCTCGCGGTCCAGGTGCGGTCGGTCGCGAAGTCTCGGGCGGAGGCGACCGCCTCGGCGTAGCGGCCGGAGTCGCCGAGCAGCGACTGCACCGCCTCGGCCCAGACGTCGGGGTCGCGGCTGTCCAGCGCCAGCCCGCCCGGCGCGATCGCCTCCTGCACCCCGCCGGCACAGCGCCAGGCCACGGTGGGGGTGCCGCTGGCCTGGGCTTCCAGCGCCACCAGGCCGAAAGTCTCCGACCAGCTCGTCAGCAGCAGCATCGTCGAGGAGCGCATCAGCTCGGCGAGCTGCTCACGGCCCACCGAGCCGAGGATCTCGACACGATCGCTGACGCCGAGCTGCGTCGCCAGCTCGCGCAGCTGCGCGAGATAGCCCTCGAAGTCCTGGGAGATGCCCCCGGCCAGCAGCAGGCGCGCATCCAGCTCCGCATCCAGGTGAGCGAGCACCTCGAGGGCGAGGTCCGGGGCCTTCAAGGGCTGGAGGCGGGCGGTGAACAGCAGAGTGGGGCGTTCCAGCCGGGCCCCGGGAGACGAGTCGCCGGGACGGAACCGCTGCACGTCCACGCCGGGACGGACCACGGCCAGGCGCTCGCCGGGGACCCCGTAGCGCTCCTGCACGATGCGGGCCTCGGCCGCGGAGACCGCCACCACCAGATCGGAGTGCTCGGAGACGTAGCGTTCCCCGGGGATGCGCCCGGAAGACTCGGCCGGTTCCCCGGCATCGAGGGTCTGGGACCCGTCGGGGGCGGCGACCGAGTGGAAGGACTGCAGGTGCGGCAGGCCCAGCTTTTGGGCCACCGGCAGAGCGGCTGCTCCGCTGAACCAGTGGTGGGAGTGGACCAGGTCCCAGTCCCCGGCCGCCAGGACGGGCGCGAGCGAGGCCCGGAACGGCTCGATCGCCTGCTCCATCGCGGATTTCGCCAGCGGGATGGCCGGGCCGGCTTCCACGTGGTGGACCCGCACCCCCTCCGCCACTTCGACCACCTCCGGGACCTCGGGGTCGCTGCGCCGCGTGAACAGGTCCACGCGGTGCCCGGCTCGGGCCAGCGCCAGCGACTGCTCCAGCACCACCACGTTCATGCCCCCGGCGTCGGCGCCGCCCGGCTCCTCGAGCGGCGAGGTGTGCAGGGAGACCGCAGCGATGCGGAGCGGGGCGTCAGGCATGCCGACCATCCTAGAGCGCCCCGCTCCACAGCGCGGTGTTCGCCCGTGACGAAACCTGACGCGGCCTGGATCACGGCAAGTTGAAACGTGGAGCGCGCATCGGACAGCCTGAGAACCATGGATACGGCGGAGAAGGTTGATTGGGCGGCACTGAACGCCCATGCGGCGGGTCGCCCTGCCCGTCGACTGGTGTCGAAGGCGATCACAGCGGCCGGAGGTGACCGTCCCGGCGGCATCGTCCTTGACCTCGGCGCCGGTGCCGGCGCCGACTCCCTGCAGTTCGCCCGACGCGGCTGGACCGTGCACGCCTACGACGCCGACGACACCCTCGCCGCCCGGCTGGTGGAGAACGAGCGCATGTCCGGCTCCGTCGAGTTCCACCATACCGACCTCACCGAGGTGGAGCGGTTCCCGGCCGCCCGGATCGTCTATTCGACGTACACCCTGGGACTGCTGGGGCCCGACGCCCTGGCCGAGATCTGGCCGAAGCTGGTCGCTTCCCTGCCGCGCGGCGGTGTCATGGCGGTGGACATGTTCGGCACCAACGACACCTGGGCCGACCGTCCCGACATCGCCACCCTGCCGGTCGAGGAGATCGACGCGATGTTCCGCGGCTTCCAGATCATCGACCGCTCCGTGCGCGACGAGGACGGCCGCTTCCTGGCCGACCGCAAGCACTGGCACGTCATCACCACGCTCGCCCGCAAGCTGAACTGACCGGGCGGGCCCCTCCGCTCCGTGAGGGATCAAGGCGCCACGGCAGAGACCGCGCCGATCAGGCGATCCCGCAGTGGGGCGCTCCGTTCCAGCATCGCCAGGCGCAACATCGTCTCGGACCCCAGACGCCACAGCTGACCGGGCACCGTCCGCGCCCATGCATAGCGCCGCAGCGCGCCCTCGATGGCCCTCGTGCCTCCTCCGGCACCGTGCAGAGAGGCCGCCAGGGTGGCCGCGTCCACCAGCGCCGTGTTGGCCCCGTGTCCCAGGTTCGGTGCCATGGCATGGGCGGCGTCGCCCAGCAGCACCACGTTCTGCCTCACAGGTCTCACCGGCGGCGCGGTGTGGATGCCGTGCACCAGGGTCGTCTCGGGCCGGGCCGCCTCGAGCACGGCACCGATCGCAGGATGGGCCCCGCCCAGCACCGCCCGCAGATGGGCGAGATCCGCGGTCCGTGACCCGGTGCGATGCTCGGGGACGCAGGCGAACCAGTTGGTGCGATCGCCGGGCAGGGGCGTGATCCCGAACAGCCACCCCCGGCCCCAGGTCTCCGACACCCGCGGGGGTGGGATCTCGGCGGTGCCCCGCAGGACGGTGACGTGATGCGAGCGGGCCGCGGTCCCCGGCCAGCCGGAGCGCCGTACCAGGGAGTGGGTGCCATCGGCCCCGACCAGCAGATCGGCGTCCTCACGCAGGGGCCGCACGTCCGAGATCCGCTCGCGGCGGCGCCGGACGGAGGCGGGCAGCGCATCGTGCAGGATCGAGACGAGGTCGGACCGGCTGACCAGCAGGCCACCGCCGGCGGGGACGGTCGCCAGGACCTGGCCGGCGGCACCGAGCAGGTGACCCTCGCGCGGCGTCGCCGCTCGCCTGCGGACCGGTTCGAGGACCCCGACCTGCTCCAGCACCCGCTGCGCCGGCGGGAACAGTCCGAGCGCGGTCCCCACGGGCGGGATCGCGAAGCTCTCATCGATCAGCTCGACCGGGCGGCCGGCGCGGGCGAGGGCGAGGGCAGCGGTCAGCCCCGAGACGCCGGCACCGAGGATCCGGATCATCGTCAGTGTTCCCGAGGGCTTCTCAAGCCTGCTCGAGGATGCTCTTGAGCTCAGCGAGGTCGCCCGCAACGGCCCGGGCGTCCTCCTCGAACTCCTGGTCGCTCATGGAGCCGCGGCGCAGCGTGAACACCACCTCGCAGCGGCCCGCGTCCAGCGCGATCACGCGCATCGGGTTCAGGGTGGATTCACCGGTGGGCAGCGTGACCGTGTGGTCGAGCACGCCGTAGGGGTTGTCGGGCACGAAGCTGATCAGCACCCTGCCCATCGGGGACGTCATCGACCACTGCTCGACCTCCCGCTGGACATCGCCGCCACCGAGGCCGGTGGCCCAGGTCGGAAGATTGCGCGGATCGCTGATGTAGTCGTACACCTCCCGCTCCGGGCGGTCGATGACCGTGGCCAGATGCCGGGACGCGAAGGACGAGATCTCACTCATGACATCGACGCTAACAGGCGGCCCGGGAACCGATCGGCTGCGGGGCCGGGGCGTGGTCGTGGCCCGCCAGGGCCGCCAGGGCCGCCTCCGCCACTGCGGCGAGGGTGGCCGGCTCACGGACCCGGGTGCGGCCGCCCCTGCGTGCCACGACCACCCAGCGGGCCCGGCCCCGGCGGCGCATCCTGCCGATCTCGATGCCGCCCCCGGCGGGGAGCGGGATCAGCAGGGCGCCGCTGGGGCCCGTCTGCAGGCGGCGCGAGAGGTCGGGCCGGCCGGACAGCAGCAGCTCGCGGATCCGTTCACGCTCGTCGCGAGCCTCGGGACCGGTCAGGACATGGTCGCAGGCGGTCATCTTTCCTCCCGGTGCGGGTGTCGACGTCGGACGTGCCGGAGGGGCCGGCACGGTCCCGAGGCTAGGGACGGGGGCGGACAGACGACGGACGGGGACTCGGGAGCCCGGGGGCTCGGGGCTTCGGAAGGCGCGGTATTCGTGCGTCGGCTGGTGCCGCCCCGGGCAGGAGATCAGCGGCGCCTGCGGTCGGTCCGCGCGAAGACCCTGTTGGTCTCGACCGGGTCCAGGACCGCGGCGGGATGGGGGCCGGCGGCCTTCCAGGCGGCGCGCCACTGCTCGACCTGAGGGGAGGACAGCGCCCCGCCGGCCAGCAGCACCATGTTCCCGTCGGCCGGGGTCGTCAGCAGCGGTGCATGGGTCAGCGTCCAGACCCCGGACAGACCGCGCTCGGCCGTCGCCTGCTCCAGCTCGCGGACCTGGCTGGTCACGAACCGCTGCCCGGCATCGTCACCGACGTTGACCAGCAGCAGTCCGTTGCGTTCCAGACGTCCCAGCGCCTCCTCGAAGAAGTCCCGGCCGGCGAGATGGCTGGGGGTGGCATCCCCGGAGAACACGTCCAGCACGATCGCATCGAACGTCCGGTCGGTCAGGCCTGCGAGCTCCTCGCGCGCATCCCCGATCACCAGCTGCAGATCCGTACCCCGAGGCATCGGCAGCACGGTGGTGACCAGCGTGGGCAGTTCGCGCTCGATCTCGATCACCAGCTGCGGTGAACCGGGACGGGTGGCCTGGACGTAGCGGGCCAGCGTGAGGGCACCACCCCCGAGATGAGCGATGGAGATCGGCGCTCCGGCCGGCCACACCTGGTCGAGCACATTGCCCATTCGCCGCAGGTACTCGTGCACCAGCCGAGTGGGGTCGGCCAGGTCCACATGAGACTGCTCCACACCGCCGATCTGCAGCACCCATCCGCCGTCGACCTCGTCGCGCACGATCCACGCCGACTGATCGGAGGAGCTCAGCTGCACGCTGCGCCGGGATGCGGGGGACAGGCCGGTGGGATCGGTGGCGGTCATGGAGTCATTGTCCCCGCTGCGGCGACAGGGCGGCCCCCGTGCGGCGACGGGGCCGACAATGGGGGCATGGACCCTTCACAGACCGTGCAGCTGGGCGACCGGCGCCTGACCATCACCCGCGCCACCGAGGCAGACGTGCCCGAGATCGTGGCGCTGCTGGCCGACGACGTGCTCGGCGCGTCCCGCGAATCACCGGACGTGGCCGACCTCGCCCCGTACCTGGCCGCATTCTCCGAGATCGACGCGGATGGCAGGCATCTGCTGGTCGCCGTGCGCGACGAGTCCGGCAAGGTGGTCGCGACCATGCATCTTACCCTTCTGCCGGGCCTGTCCCGCCAGGCCGCCACCCGTTTGCAGATCGAGGCCGTGCGCGTCGGCGCCTCGGCCCGCGGCCTGGGGCTGGGAACGCGGATGATCGAGTGGGCCCATCAGTACGGACGTGAACACGGCGCCCGCCTCGTGCAGCTGACCACCGATCGGAACAGGACCGATGCCCACCGCTTCTACGAGAAGCTCGGCTACGTCGCCAGCCACATGGGGTTCAAGCTCGAGCTCTGAGCCACAGAGCGGGCGCCGGCCGACGGGGCGTTCAGCGCTGCGGCCCCGAGTGGATGTGCACGTGCAGGTGCTTGGAATCCTGATAGGCGCCGAGGTTGGTGGTCACCGCTGCGGCTCCGTGCTCGAGCTCCACCCGCCTGGCGACCGTCTGCACCGCGTCGAACAGAGCGCACAGGTCCTCGTCCGTCGCCCCGCAGGTGTCGGTCAGTGAGGGGATGTGCCGCTTGGGAACCGCCACCAGGTGCACCGCCCAGAACGGCCGGGTGTGGTGGTAGACCAGCACCCGCTCGTCCTCGTGGACCACGTCCAGCGAGTCCGGGTCCGGCAGGGCCACATCGCAGTAGAAGTCGGTTCCCGAGTACGGCTGCGTCGAAGTCATCGAACCAGTATGTCCTCCCGGGTGCGCCCGCGCCCCGCCCCGCTGCGGGAGCGCCGGCCAGGGCCTGATCAGCTCGCCCCGGCTCTGCGCTCGGGCCTGTCCGGGCGCTCAGTCGCCCAGGATCGCACCGCGCGAGGCGGACTTCACGAGCTGGACGTACTTGCCCAGCACACCCTTGGTGAACTTCGGGGCGAGCGGCTCCCAGCCTTCGCGGCGGCTGTCGAGCTCGGCCTCGTCGACCAGCAGGTCCAGCGCCCCGGTCGACACGTCCAGCCGGATCCGGTCCCCGTCGCGCACGAACGCGATCGGTCCGCCGTCGACCGCCTCCGGGGCGATATGTCCCACGCACAGCCCGGTGGTGCCGCCGGAGAAGCGCCCGTCGGTCATCAGCAGCACGTCCTTGCCCAAGCCCGCGCCCTTGATCGCTCCGGTGATGGCGAGCATCTCGCGCATCCCCGGGCCGCCCTTGGGGCCCTCGTAGCGGATCACCACCACATCGCCATGGGTGATCGTGCCGTCGGCGAGGGCATCCAGCGCATGCTGCTCGCGTTCGAAGACACGGGCGGTGCCCTCGAAGACGTCATCCTCGAAGCCGGCGGACTTCACCACCGCCCCCTCCGGGGCGAGGGAGCCGCGCAGGATGGTGATCCCCCCGGTCGGGGCGATCGGTGCCGAGGCCGGGCGCAGCACGGTCCCATCGGCCGGCCGCGGAGCGAGCGCCTCGAGGTTCTCGGCGACCGTGGCGCCGGTGACGGTCGGACAGTCCCCGTCCAGCAGCCCCTCGTCCAGCAGCGTCTTCATCACCACCTGGATGCCGCCGACATGATCGACATCGTTCATCACGTAGCGGCCGTAGGGCTTGAGATCCGCCAGGTGCGGCACCTTCGCGCCGATGCGGGCGAAGTCCTCCAGCGTCAGGTCCACGTCGGCCTCATGGGCGATGGCCAGCAGGTGCAGGACCGCATTGGTGGAGCCGCCGAAGGCCTGCACCACGGCGATCGCGTTCTCGAAGGCGGATTTGGTCATGATGTCGCGGGAGGTGATCCCCCGGCGCAGCATCTCCACCACCGCCTCGCCGGCGCGGCGGGCATCGGCATCGCGCCGCCGGTCGGCCGAGGGAGGCGTGGCCGAGCCGGGGATCGACATCCCGATCGCCTCGGCCACGGTCGACATGGTGTTGGCGGTGTAGTAGCCGCCGCAGGCACCCTCGCCCGGACAGATGGAGCGCTCGATCCGTCCGACGTCCTCACGGCTCATCAGCCCGCGTGCGCAGGCCCCGATCGCCTCGAAGCCGTCGATGATGGTCACGTCCTTCTCCTCACCGCCTTCGAGAGTGACGCGACCGGGCATGATCGTGCCGGCATAGACGAACACGCTGGCCAGGTCCAGGCGGGCAGCGGCCATCAGCATCCCCGGCAGGGACTTGTCACAGCCGGCCAGCAGCACGGAGCCGTCGAGACGCTCGGCGTTCATGACGGTCTCGACCGAGTCGGCGATCAGATCGCGAGAGACCAGCGAGTAGTGCATGCCGTCGTGGCCCATGGAGATCCCGTCGGAGACGGAGATGGTGCCGAACTGCAGCGGGTAGCCGCCACCGGAGTGCACCCCCTCCTTCGCGGACTGCGCGAGACGGTCCAGCGACAGGTTGCACGGGGTGATCTCGTTCCAGGAGCTGGCGATGCCGATCTGCGGCTTGACCCAGTCATCGTCGCCCATCCCGACGGCGCGCAGCATGCCGCGCGAGACGGTGGCGCCCAGACCGTCGGTGACCTGGCGGCTGCGGGGCTTGATGTCGGGGGACGAGAAGGTGGCGTCGGCGGGGGCGGAGTCAGTGGGGTCGTCGGCAGTCATGGACCGAGCCTACGGCCTGCAGCGGGTCCAGCACAGCACGGTGGCGACGGTGGGTCGCAGGGCTGCCCCGGCCCACGAGGCCCGTCCGCCTCACATGAGAATTCGGTTGCCCGTGTGCGAACCTGGACGCGAGACCCTGCGTCATCGAAGGGCTGCGCGTCCCCACCCCTGGAGCGTCCGCGAGCGACAGCGCCATCCCCACGAGCTCCGCCCACCGGCCGCCGTCGGTCCCGACTCACAGGAGGATCACCATGTCCCCCAGCTGGAGGACCACACGCGCCGTCGCCGCGAGCCTCGGCGCCGCCCTGATCGCGGGCCTCGGCTCGGCGATCACCTATTACGTCGTGCGCAACCGCACATACTGGATCCACGACCGCCGCGCGGCCTCCGCCGCAGGATTCATCGAGCGGACAGCATGGGTGGATGGCGCAGCGCTCCACTATGCAGAAGGTCCGGACAACGGCCCGCCTCTGCTCCTGATCCACGGCCAGATGGTCGACTGGACCACCTACCTGCGGACTCTGCCCGAGCTCTCCCAGCACTTCCACGTCTTCGTCGTCGACTGCTACGGCCACGGCCGCTCGGATCACGTGCCCGAGCGATACAGCAACGTCGCGATGGGCCGGGACCTGACCGAGTTCGTGCGCACCGAGATCGGCGAACCCGCCGTGGTCTCCGGGAACTCCTCGGGCGGACTGCTCGCCATCCAGATCGCCAATGAGGCACCCGATCTGGTGCGCTCACTGATCCTGGAGGACCCGCCGCTGTTCTCCTCGCTGTATCCGCGCTTTGCCCACACCGCTGGTCACGACCTGCCGCGGATCGCCAGTGAGTTCCTGACCAGCGAGGCGAGTGACTTCCCCGCCTATTACGTGAAGCGTTCGGCCTTCCTCGAACTCTTCGGGGATCTTGCGCCGAGGATGATCCGCTCCGCCCTCGCCCAGCGTGCCGCCCGGCCCCCGCGGACGATCCGGTGGTGGTACATGCCTCCGGCGCTCAACGAGATGTTCCGGGTGCTGGACCTGTACGACCCGCGCTTCGGGGAGGCCTTCTACACGGGGGCCTGGCACGAGGGATTCGACCACGCCGAGGCGCTGGCGACCCTGTCCGTGCCCACCGTGCTGATGCATGCCAACTGGCAGATGGACCAGGAGGGTACGACTCTGCTCGGAGCCATGGACGACGAGGAGGCCGCCCGTGCCCGCAAGCTCATCAGCGGCGTCGACTTCCGCCGCGTCGACGCCGGGCACGCCGTCCATTTCGAGAAGCCGGCCCTGTTCACCGACATCGTGACGCAAGCGGCCTTCGGCACCCAGCGGGGAGCCTGAACCCTCCGCGTGGGGCCGATGCTCTGGGCCGCGCTCAGGTCGAGGGCACTGCGCGTTCCTCGGGCCCGTCGTACTGCGAGAGGGGGCGGATCAGCGCGTTGTCGGCGCGCTGCTCCATGATGTGCGCGGTCCACCCGGTGATGCGGGCGGCGACGAACAGCGGGGTGAACATCTCGGTGTCGAAGCCCATCAGGTGATAGATGGGCCCGGCCGGGTAGTCCAGGTTCGGCTTGATGCCCTTGGCTTCGTCCATCGCCTGCTCCAGGCCGTTGTACAGGCCCAGGATCTCGGAGCGGCCCGCGTGGGTGATCAACGCATCCAGCGCTTCCTTCATGGTGGGCACCCGGGAGTCGCCGTGCTTGTAGACGCGGTGGCCGAAACCCATCACCTTCTTCTTCTGGGCCAGCGCATCCTCCATCCAGGCCCGGGCGCGCTCCTTGGCCTCCTGCTCGGATTCCTCGGGACGGATCCCGATCTCGTCGAAGGTGTGCATCACCGCCTCGTTCGCCCCGCCGTGCAGCGGGCCCTTGAGCGCGCCGATCGCCCCGGCGACCGCCGAGTGCAGATCCGACAGGGTGGAGGTGATCACGCGGGCGGTGAAGGTGGAGGCATTGAAGGAGTGCTCGGCGTACAGCACCATCGAGACCCGGAAGGCGTCGACCACCTCCGGGGCGGCCTCCTCGCCGAAGGTCATCCACAGGAAGTTCTGGGCGTAGTCCAGGTCTTCGCGCGGGGCCACCGGCTCGGTCGCGCCCCCGGCCCGGCGCCGCCGCTGCTCGTAGGCGATCACCGCCGGCAGCTGGGCGAACAGCCGCCGCGCCTTCTCCCGTTCGGCCTCGGGCGAGGAGTCCTGCGCGGTGGGATCCACGGCCCCGAGCACGGAGACCGCGGTGCGCAGCGAGTCCATCGGATGGCAGTCGGCCGGCAGGGCATCCAGGGCCGTCCTGACCTGCTCATCCAGCGCTCGGTGAGAGCGCTCGTGTGCGATGGCCTCGGACAGTTGATCCGCAGTGGGCAGCTCGCCGTTCCACAGCAGATAGGCCACGGCCTCGAAGGACTGGGTGGCGGCCAGCTCGGGGACCGGGTAGCCACGGTAGAGCAGGGAGTTGGTCTCGGAGTTGACCTTGGAGATGGCGGAGACGTCGGCGACGACTCCGTTCAGGCCCTTGCGGATCTCGGTGTTCTCGCTCATGTCTCACTCCTGGGGTCGACGGCGGTGTCTGGGCTGGGTGCGGCGGTGGGGACCTCGAAGTCGAAGACCGAGGTGTCGAACCGGGTGTACCCCTCATAGTCCACCAGTTCGTAGAGCCGAGCGCGAGTGAGCATCTCGGAAACGCTCCCGGCCTGGGTCCCCTCGACGGCGATCGTCTCCAGCACGCGTTCGGCTGCGCCCATCGCCGTGCGCAGCAGAGTGACCGGGTAGATCACCATGGCCACTCCCGCCTCGGCCAGCTGGACGCGGGTGAACAGCTCGGACTTGCCGAACTCGGTCATGTTCGCCAGCACCGGCACGTCCAGCGCCGCGCAGACCTGCTCGAACTCCGAGAGGTCCCGCAGCGCCTCGGGGAAGATCGCCTCGGCGCCGGCATCGACCAGGGCCTGCATCCGGTCGATGGCGGCCGCCAGGCCGGCGGTGGCGCGCAGGTCGGTGCGGGCCATCACCAGGAAGTCCTCGTCGCGACGGGCATCAGCGGCGGCCCGGATCCGCCGGGTGGCGGTGTCCAGGTCGACCATCGTCTTGCCGTCCAGGTGGCCGCAGCGTTTGGGGTTGACCTGGTCCTCGATGTGGCAGCCGGCCAGCCCCGCCTCCTCGAGCTCCTGGACCGTGCGGGCCACGTTCATCGGCTCGCCGAAACCGGTGTCGGCGTCGATCAGACAGGGCAGATCGGTGGCACGGGCGATCTGACCGCCGCGGGCGGCGACCTCGGACAGGGTGGTCAGGCCGACGTCGGGCAGACCCAGCTCATTGGCGATCACGGCCCCGGAGATGTACACGCCGGGGAAGCCCTTCTCCTGGATCAGTGCGACCGACAGCGGGGTGAAGGCCCCCGGGAACGGTCGGGCCGCGCCCGGGGTCAGCAACGCCCGCAGATCACGGCGCTTCTGCGAGGCGGTCTTCGTCGAATACAGCATCAGAAGAGTCCCTTCGGCCCGGTCAGGAGGTCCACCGTTCCGCTCATGGCCCGGATGTTCAGTCGCCCCAGCTCACCGGCCGCGAGGTCCGGCAGGTTCGCCGCCGCGTCCAGGAACCGTTCGATCTCGCCGTCGTCGACGATCCCCTCGGCGAGGGAACGGAACTTGCGCACGTACTGCTCGCGGGCGAAGGGCCGGGCACCCTGGGGGTGAGCGTCGGCGACCGCGATCTGATCCTCGATCACTGTGCCGTCGGTCAGGGTGATGACGACCGCGCCGCCGAAGGCCTTCTCCGCGAGGTCCAGCGAATGGTAGCGGCGCGTCCACTCCGGATCCTCCTCGGTCCGCACCTTGTGCCAAAGCGCCACGGTGTCGGGACGGCCGGCCCGCTCGGGGGCGTAGGACTCCGCATGGTGCCAGGTCCCGTCCTGCAGGGCCACGGCGAAGATGTAGGGGATCGAATGGTCCAGGGTCTCGCGGGAGGCGGCCGGATCGTATTTCTGCGGATCATTCGCTCCGGAGCCGATCACGTAGTGCGTGTGGTGGGAGGTGCGGATCAGGATCGAGTCGACCCGCTGCGGATCTGCCGCCTCGGGGTGGGTGGTGTGCAGCTTGCGGGCCAGGTCGATCCAGGCCTGTGCCTGGTACTCGGCCGAGTGCTCCTTGGTGTAGGTGTCCAGGATGGCGCGCTTGGGCTCGCCCGACGCCGGCAGCGGCACCGTGTAGCGGGCCTCGGGACCGCCCAGCAGCCAGGCGATCACGCCGTCCTCCCCCTCATAGATCGGCACCGGGGAGGTCTGGCCGCGCATCGCCCGATCCGCGGCCTCGACCGCCATCTTGCCGGCGAAGGCCGGGGCATGGGCCTTCCAGGTGGAGATCTCACCCTTGCGGGACTGACGCGTGGCGGTGGTGGTGTGCAGGGCCTGCCCGATGGCCTGGAACACGGTCTCGGTGTCCAGGCCCAGCAGCGTGCCGATGCCGGCGGCCGCCGAGGGCCCCAGGTGGGCGACGTGATCGATCTTGTGGGCGTGCAGGGTGATGGCGCGCACCAGGTCGACCTGCAGCTCGTATCCGGTGGCCAGCGCCCGGATCAGCTGCTCGCCGGAGCTTCCTGTGTGCTCGCCGACGGCCAGGATCGGCGGGATGTTGTCGGCGGGGTGGGAGTAGTCGGCGGCCAGGAAGGTGTCATGGAAGTCCAGTTCGCGCACGGCGACCCCGTTGGCCCAGGCCGCCCATTCGGGGGAGGTGCGCCGGTCGATGCCGTAGATGCTCGCCCCGGATCCTCCGGTGGAGACGGGATGGCTGAGCGCCTGGGAGCGTGCGGAGACGATCGGGGCGCGGGTGAGGGAGGCGACGGCGACCGCGGCGTTGTCGATGATGCGGTTGATGATCATCTCCGCGACCTCGGCCTCGACCTCGACGGGGTCGACCGCCACCTCGGCCATCTTCCAGGCCAGCTGGTCCTCATGGGCCAGGTTCTCCTCGGAGCGGTGGACGCGGACGGTGTGGTCGATCATGGGGTCGTCTCCTGTGGTGATGGGGTGGCGTCGGTCGCTGCGGGTGCGCCTGTCAGCAGATGGGTGAGGGCCTGTTGCAGGTGGACGGTGGTGGTCGCCGCGGCCAGCTGTGGGTTGCCGGTGGCCACGGCACGGGCGATCGCGGCGTGCTCGCGGGCGGAGTCGGCCAGGCGGCCGGGGGAGTCCCGGGACAGTCGTCGCAGTCGACCCAGGTGCACCCGCACGTCGCGCAGCGCATCGGCGAGATGCCTGTTGCCGGCCGCGGAATCGATCGCGGCATCCAGCTCCTCGGTCAGCGCGTAATAGGCGGTGGGGTCCGCCCCCGCGGCCAGGTCGACCGTGGCCGTCTCGAAGCGGACCGCGAGGTCGGCGAGGAGCTCCCGGGGTGAGTGCCCGGTGCTCGCCGGCTGGTGCGCCACGTTCTCGGCCGCACGTCGGGCGGCGAGCACCTCGAGCGCGGAGCGCACCTCGAACAGGTCCGAGGCGTCGGACAGGGAGACGGCGGTGACCACGATGCCGCGCCGGGGGGACTGCTCGGCCAGGCCGTCGGCGACCAACCGGCCCAGCGCTTCGCGCAGCGGGGTGCGGGACAGGCCCAGGCGTGCCGACTGCTCGACCTCGCCCAGGACGGACCCGGGCGCCAGGGCGCCCTCGATGATCTCCTCACGGAGGGTCAGGTAAGCCCGGTCGCTGGCACGCACGCCTCGAGTGTATACATCGGGCCGCCACCCCGCGAGAGGAGCCTCCATCAATCGGGGTGTCTCGAACCGATCTGTATACAAGTAGTGGGTGTCGCATCGCCGGGTGCGCCTGCGGGATCCCGCTGCGACGACTGCGGGAGGCGGAGAGAGGTCCTGCGTTCGGCCGGTGTGCTCGGCAGGAGGTCTCCTACCGGCTCATCTCCTGGACCGTCCGGGACAGCAGGCAGAACTCGTTGCCCTCCGGATCGGCGAGGACCACCCAGCTGACCTCGGGACCCTGGCCCACGTCCACCCGGCGCGCCCCGAGATTCAGGAGCCGCTGCAGCTCGTCCTCGGTGCTGGACCCATCGGCCCGCAGGTCGAGGTGCAGGCGATTCTTGATGCTCTTGCCCTCCGGGACCTGGAACATGTCGATGCCCGGCCAGCTCCCGTCACCGGGCGCGATGCTGATGCCGTCCGCGTCGGACTCGACCACCTCCCAGCCCAGCACTGCGCGCCAGAAGTCGGCGACGAGGCGTGGTCGGGCGGCGTCGATGACGATGACGGCTGGACGACTGGTCATGGTCTCCGGCCTGCCTCACAGACGGCTCTGCGTGAAGGGCCGGCAAGGATGGCCGGCTCCACCGTTCTCGGCGCTGAGGAACCGGGAAGCAGTGGAGAGCTCCTGCGCGTCACGACGGCGCCGCGACAGGTTCGAACCGTGGATCTGGAACCTGGCGAACTCGCGGCCCTTCCTGCCGGCACCGCACGGCTGCGGGACCCCCGCCGTGGAACAGAGGCCGAGGTGTTGCGGTCGATGGATTCCGTGTGCCGACCGAAGCCGAGTGGGAGTGAGCCTGCCATCATCGTGTGATGACAACCGAGGACCACCCCGGACAGGCCCCTCTGATCCGCATCGCGGCGCCGCCGGGAACCGGGAAGAGTGCAGTTCTGCCTCACCTGGTGGCGCGCGCCCACGGTGCGGCGGTCGTCGCGGACATCGACGAGATCCTCGAGCAGGGACATCTGCTCGGGGTGCCGATCGCAGACCCCGCGGCCGCGGAGGCCTGGCCTGCCTATGACCGGCTCTGGGACCGCATCACCGGACTCGTCACCCGCACGGGCATCCCCATGGTGCTGCTGACCCAGGTACCCGATGCCGACGTAGACGCGGTCGCCGGCGAACTGCTGCTGGGATGGGAGATCGGGGACGCGCAGCGCGCCGCACGACTGCGTGCTCGCGGCGAGAGCGATGACGTGATCGACGACGCCCGCCATGACGCGGAGGTGCTGCGCGCCCTGCTGCCTCCTGCACGCATCCATCGCGGCGGCCGGGACGACGCGGTCTCGCAGGCCGCCGATCAGCTGTGGCGTTTCGTAGCGTCCCACTGGTGAACCTACGCTCGAGTCTGCAGCGGGCCAGGAAATCGCTTGAGCGGGGCCCTCAGGGGATGCCACCCTTCCGTGGATCATGAACGCGCCGGCAGCGGCTGTCCTCCACGGCGCCGGGAACGAGTTGAGCACCCCAGTGGCCGGTGCAGCACCGCGGCGACGGTGTGACGGTATATCGCTGTCGGCCGGGCCGGTCCCCGGGATAGGTTCGCACCGTGGAGCTGGATCCCGGTGAGCTCGTGGCCCTGCCTGCAGGCACGGTCCGGCTCCACGACGCCCGCCGCGCGATGGAGACCGAGGTGCGGCTGGAGCCCTTCGAGATCGCGCGCACGACGGTGGTCTCTGCCGGGTCGGAGCAGCCGGTCCACGGCGTGACCTGGCGCGATGCCATCAACCATTGCAACGCCCTGTCCGACGCTGAGGGTCTGCGTCCTGCCTACACCGTGGAGGGCCCTCGGACCTGCTGGGATGTCTCGGCCGACGGGTATCGCCTGCCGACCGAGGCCGAGTGGGAGTACGCCTGCCGTGCCGGCACCACCGGGCCGCAGTACGGGAGGCTGCGTGACATCGCCTGGACCGCCCGGGACGAAATCCACGGGATCCAGCCCGTCGGGCGGAAACGCCCCAATGCCTTCGGGCTCTCGGACCTGCTCGGCAATGTCTGGGAGTGGTGCTGGGACTACCTCGACCCGGGCCGTTACGCCGACTACCGGGTCTTCCGAGGCGGCGGCTGGGCCGACGAGCCGTGGAGCGTGAGGGCCTCGGTGCGCCGGGGGAGCGCCCCGGGCGCAGCGCTGGAGGCGACCGGGTTCCGCGTGGCCCGAGGCGCAGTAGCAGAACCCGGCTGCCGAGCGGCCCAGGGGTGGTCCGCAGCAGCCGACCGGGCTCGAGCCGGTCTCCGCGGGCCACTGCCGACGGGGTGGACCCCCTTGCGGGAGCTGCTGGATGAGCAGACGCAGAAAGGACAGGGATGACGGGAATGCAGCACCAGGGCACTGACCGTGACTTCGCGGCCTACAACGCCGCCCAGCAGGGCCGGCCCGTGCGGCCGCTCGCCCAACGAGCCGTTCAGGCGGCGCAGCCCGTCGCCTCACCGGCCCCCGTCGCCGTGGAGCTGGGCTGCGGCGTCGGGATCGAGGCCGCACACCGGGCGGCTGCAGGCTTCCGGGTCTGGACCTGGGACGCCGATCCGAGCGCCGAGACACCGATGCAGGCGCTCGCCGAGAACCATCCGATCCACCACCGGACCGTGCGACTCGAGGAGCTCACCGCGCTCCCGAGCACTGGCACACCTTCCAGGTGATCGCCCGACATCCCGAGACGACCGAGGACGGCTACGAGTCATGACCGACACCAGGCAGACGAGGCACATGCAGATCGGTGACCTCGCCGCACACATCGGAACCAGCCCCCGAGCACTGCGCCACTACGAACAGGAAGGACTGCTGGCCCCGGCTCGCGGCCACAACGGCTACCGCCTCTACGACGCGACCGACGTGGTCCGAGCAGCCAACATCAAGAACCTGCTGGATGCCGGTCTCACCACGGCCGATATCGGGCAGTACCTGGACCGAGGCTGCTTGGACCGTCCTCTGTCCAGCGGCCCCAGATGCCCTTCCGAACTGGACACCGCGGCAGCGCGTCTGTCTCAGGTCGATGAGCTCCTCGAGCGATTGCATCGGACCCGCGAGCGGCTGGAGGGCCACGTCGACGAGATCGAGGAATCGATCCGCATCGGCTGACATGGCCGGCTCTCGGCGGTTGGGCTTGACCTTGACGCCAGCGTCAGGCTTCTAGCGTCCGACGCATGACTGGTATGCACAGATCCCCGGCCACGGGCCGGGCACGACTGCTCGGGCTGACGCTGGTCACCTTCGTGTTCGGTACCGACGATTTCATCATCGCCGGGATACTCCCCGAGATCGCCCGGGACCAACAGGTCAGCGAAGCCGCTGCCGGACAGCTGGTGACCGTCTTCTCGATCACCTACGCCCTGGCCGCTCCACCACTGGCCGTGGCCACCGCCCGCCTTCCCCGCAAGCCCCTGCTGCTGGCCGGCCTCGTGCTGTTCGCCGGCCTCAACCTGCTCACTGCGCTCGCTCCCGGCTTCGCAGTCCTGATGGCACTGCGCGTGTCGGCGGCCCTGGTCGCAGCGGCCATCAGCCCCGCCGCCTTCGCGATGGCCGCCCGCCTCGCCGCACCGGAGCAGGTGGGCCGAGCGGTGGGGATGGTCGCCGCCGGACTCACGATCTCCCTGTTCGTGGGGGTGCCGCTCGGTTCGCTGCTCGGCACCGCCTTCGGGTGGCGCCCCACCTTCATGGTGGTCGCGCTGCTGACCCTCCTGGTGATGATGATCAATGCCAGGATGCTGCCCCCAGTTCCCGGTGCTCCCGAGATCGGGGTGCGGGCACAGCTGCGGATCCTGGGCCGTCCGGCGGTGCTGACCTGCGTGCTGGGCACCACGATGGGAGCCAGCGGCGGGCTGTTGATCTATACCTATATCGGTCCCATCACCCGTGACCTCACCGGGCACGGCGGCCCCCTGCTGGCCCTGTTCATCGGCGTGGTCGGGGTCGCCGGGGCCCTGGGCACCGTGGCCGGCGGCCGACTGACCGACCGTTGGGGCGCCGACCGCGCATTGCTGGGCAGCTTCGCGCTGCTGGCGCTGGCGATCCTCGCCCTGGCGGGGATCGGCCTGGGCTCCGGCGGGACCACCCCGGTGTGGTTGACGGTGATCGTGCTGGTTGCCTACGGCTTCGCCGGCTGGGGCTTCAACCCGCCGATGACCACCCGTGCGCTGCAGCTGGCCGGTGACGCCGGCACCGAGGCGGTGGCCCTGAACACCAGCGCCCTGTATGTGGGCATCTCTCTCGCGGGCGTGCTCGGAGGCGCGGCCCTGACCGCCGATGGCGGCAGGGGAGCGGCGATCGTCGCAGCCCTGATCTGCCTGGCCACGGTGGTCGCGATGGCGACGTTCGTCAGCAGGTATCCCTCGTCGGCCAGGGCGGATGCCGTGGTGGCGGGAGGCTGACGATGCAGGTGAGTATCTCGTTGATCTCGTCGTTCTTGGTGATGTGGTCGGTGCCCGCGTTGCTGCTGTCGACCGGGCGCATCAGGTTGGTGACGACCGAAGTGGGGTACAGGAACCAGGGAGTGTGCGCCAGCGCGATCGGCAGGGGACCATCTCGCGAGTCAGGCCGGGGCCAGGGCATGTTGGGGCAGCGGGACGGACGGGGCGGCGGTCCCCGTCATCAGCTCCCGTCACCGCGGATCCGCGCAGAGCCGATATCGAGGTCGAGGTCGGGATGCCCGGCGATCTCGATCTCGAGCGGCGCCATCGTGGAGCGGTGGCTGTCGGTCGGCATCCAGGCACGTCCGGCCGTCACCAGGATGAGCAGGCCGTGCACATCGCCCACGGGGCTGAAATCATCGTTGGACACTCCGCCGTATATCTCGAGGCCGGCTCCGGCGAGCAGCTGACGATCCCGCGACACGTCGAGGGTCGCCACGCCCACCTCGCTGATGCGGGCAACCGACGACGCCTCGAAGCCGTGAGGTGCAGCCTCCTTCAGATCCCGTCGGTCGATGAACTCGAGGATCGAACCGGACGGTCCCTGAAAATAGATGCTGCGCGCATTCCATCCCGGTGGCATCTCGAACTCGTCGGAACCGTCTCGGGTGAGCAGCTCGACACCACGGGCCCTCAGCCACGACGCGGCCCGCTCCAGCTGGCCCGGCGGGATGTCGAACGCGAGATGGTCACAGACTGCGCTCCCGGGCTCTTCTCTCAGTGTGAGCGCGGACTCGCCCACCGGGACCACGATCTCCTCGCTGCCCCGTCGGAGCGGAAGCTGGAGGACATCTCCGTAGAAGCGTGTCGCGGAGGCGAGATCTCGGACTTGGGTGCTGACGTGTCGGATCCTCATGTCCCCAGGGAACGAGATCAAGTGGGCTTCATGTCAACGGTGATCGGGTTCAGGCATCTCGTCCTGGTGCTGCCCCGCCGGTTCCGGCCAGGACGGATGCTGGCTCGGCGGTGCGCTGAAGATGTGAGCGAAGATCTCGTCGATGACCTCGTTCTTGGCCAGGTTGTAATCCGCCGGATGGCCGGCAGTGGATCGGGCCAGCTCCCGTTTGGCTGCGGCGTACCTCTCCCGGTCCTTCGGATGCGAGCGCAGCCAGTCTCGGAACAGCAGGTGACGCAGGGGCTCAGGGGCGTCGGCCGGGAACACGTGCAGATTGACTCGGCCGGCCTCCTGGGGTGTGACCAGCATGCGGTGCCCGTTCCACCAGGGCTCCCGGATGACCATCCGGTACCCGATGGCCTGGAGCGCCGGGACGTAGTGCTGCTCCGCCGAGCTGTCGGCCACATGCACATCGATGTCGATGATCGGCTTCGCGGGCAGGCCCGGCACGGAGGTCGAGCCGACGTGCTCGATCCTCAGTGCCACGTCCGTGAGAGCCTGTGAGATCGCTTCGGCGTGCTCGTTGAACCGGTCGGGCCAGTCGGGAGCGGACTCGACGATGACGATCGGATCGGACAGGGGAGAGTCCCCGTCGACCCTGGCCGCGGCCATGTGCTTCTCGTCGTCGAGCTGGCGTTGGGTGAGGTGGTCCGGATAGGCAGGGTGGAACGGCATCGGTCCTCCGAAGTGGGATGAGCAAAGCCTTCCAGGGTAGCGTCCGTCACACTGTTGTCCAGAGGTGGAGCGGTCCCGATGGCCTGCGGCACGCCGCTCTTCCGGGGCGCCACGAATTACCGTTCGGTTTCCCTTGCGCTCACGGCGTCCCCTTCGTGACCATCGAATGTGCCCTGCACCACAACGAAGGGGAGCGCCATGGGCACCGCACACACCGGCAGGCAGCGGCCCGGTCTCACGTCGATCGTGACCGCGGCCGGAATCGTGGCCCTGGTCCTTGCTCCGGCAGTGGCCCAGGCGGACACGGACGTCGCCGGCGAGGCCGCGCCCGACGCAGCGAGCGAGAACACCCTGGGTCCCGACGGCTACAAGTCCCTCGAGCTCGGCATGTCCGAAGACGAGGCGATCGCCACCGGCTTGCTCACCGATCGCCAGGAGCTCGGCGATTGCACCTGGTTCTACCTGGACCCGGCTGAGGGGGAGCAGAATCCGGGGGCAGGCGTCGTGGTCTCCCCGACGCACGGTGTCGTGAGCATCCCGGGAACCCAGAGCAACCAGACGCCCGAGGGCGTCACGATGGGATCGGTGCACAACGACGAGGGCTCCACCACCGAGCAGATCGAGGGCAGCTACGACAAATACACGGTCGACAAGACCGGCCCGACTCCGATCTACACCGCTCCGGCCCCCGGGAACCCCGACGCCCACTACATCTTCGCCATCGGGGATGACGACCGAGCGAAGGACATGGGGTTGACCGCCGACGACGATGGAGGCTGCGGACTGAACGCCTGATCCGCGCTCTCCGGTCCCGCGCTCCACCGGCGTCGCTCCTGATTCCCGGGGCCGGCGGGACCGGGGTCAGTGGACCGCGAGCGCTCTGCTGGCGCGAGCCGTCCACCGTCCGTGCCGATGCTCGATGCGGATGGGGTGGTCGAAGCGGGCGGTCACCAGCTCCGGGGTGAGCACTTCGTCAGCCAGCCCGGCGGCGAGCACGTCCCCGTCCTTGATGAGCGCCGCATGCGTGGCGCTCTCGGGGAGCTCCTCGAGGTGATGGGTGACCAGGACCGTGGTCAGCTCTGGCCGGGAGTGGTGGAGATGGTCGAGGCGCAGGCGAGCACCTTCGGGTCCGGCTCCCAGCGCGGCATGAACTCGGTGGCGCCGGTCGCTCCGGTCAGCACGACCTGACGAGGAGTGAGCGCCGACCGCACCGGGCGCCGAGGATCGACGTGGCCGATGGACTCGCGCAAACTGTGGATCTCCACGCGACCGAGCTGCTGTCCGAGCACGTGGACCGTTCCCCGGCTGGGGTGCCTCTCGGCGCCGCACATGCTGAGGATGGTGCTCTTCCCGCCATCCGAAGCACCTCGGTCATGCCGCCTCCATATCGCCGGGAATGTTCGTGTTCGCTGCCGTGACAGCGCTCGGGTCGGCGCCGAGCACAGGATCGGCCCGTCCGGATCCTCCCGCAGAGCGAGCGGCCGGCGGCCGACGGTCTCTACTCGCCGACTTGCCCGTCGTTGGCCTCGCGGATGAGGTCGGCGTGACCGTTGTGCCGCGCATATTCCTCGATCATGTGCGTGAGCACCCAGCGCAGGCTCGGTGCTCTGCCGTCCGGCCAGCGCCGCCGAGTCGGCTGCGCCAACCCGCCGGTGGCGTATGCCGTCTGGGCGGCGACTCGGGCCCGCGCGACCGCCTGTTCCCACAGATCTTCGAGCGCTTCGGGGTCGTCATCTCCGGCGGACTTCCATTCCCAGTCCGGCGTCGCGGCCCAGTCGACCGAAGCCCACGGTTCCCGGCGCGGCTGGTCGTGCAGCCAGCGGTCGAACCAGTTGTCCTCAACGTAGGCCAGGTGCTTGAGCAGCCCGCCGAGCGTCACGGCGCTGGGCGGCGAAGGCCGCGCCAACTGCGCAGCGGACAGCCCGATGCTCCTCCATGCGAAGGTCGCCCGCTGGAAGTCCAGGAAACCGGTGAGGGTCTCCCATCCGTCGCCGTCGAGCGGAGGCTCGGGGCGGCCGTGCTCGTCGATGTCGGCCATGCGTGGCTCCTATGCCAGGCGGCCTGGTCGATGCTACACAGCCACTCGACAGCCACGCCAGAGCGGGGCCGTGACTGATGTGCGTGTGGTGCCCGCGACCCCGCACGTCTGGTCCGGGCTCGACCGAGGGTTCGGCCCGCCCATGCCCCATCGACATCTGCTGACAGATCGATCGGACCGATGTGATCGCCGCCAACGTGCGGGGAACCTGCCGCACGTGACCTCCGTCATAGGCCGGCTGCGGCGGAATAAGAGCCACCAGGCGGAGGTTGAGCATGGTGTACTCAAGTTCAGTGAGCGCCAGTTTGACAGGAGTTCGCGAGAGCCCTCTACTTGAGCCGCTGTCACTCAGTCTTGCCGCCGGCCCGGCGGCCGGCGGAGCTGACCGGCCAGGAGCGTGATCGCCCCAGCGGTGGAGCCTCCCCGGCCGTCCAGCAACGCACGAATCCATGGCGGCGCACAGCGCCGCAGAAAGGCAGGCATCTTATGTCTCGTGTCGTCGGAATCGACCTCGGCACCACCAACTCGGCCGTCGCCGTCCTCGAGGGCGGGCAGTCCACCGTGATCGCCAACGCCGAGGGCTCGCGCACGACCCCCTCGGTCGTCGCCTTCTCCAAGCAGGGCGAGGTCCTGGTCGGTGAGGTCGCCAAGCGTCAGGCCGTCACCAACGTCGACCGCACCATCTCCTCGGTCAAGCGCCACATGGGGACCGAGTGGTCCACCGAGATCGACGACAAGAAGTACACCGCGCAGGAGATCTCGGCCCGCACCCTGGGCAAGCTGAAGAAGGACGCCGAGTCCTACCTCGGTGAGACCGTGACCGACGCGGTCATCACCGTGCCGGCCTACTTCTCCGACGCCGAGCGTCAGGCCACCAAGGACGCCGGCACCATCGCCGGCCTGAACGTGCTGCGCATCATCAACGAGCCCACCGCCGCGGCCCTGGCCTACGGCCTCGAGAAGGGCAAGGACGATGAGCAGATCCTGGTCTTCGACCTCGGCGGTGGCACCTTCGATGTGTCGCTGCTCGAGGTGAGCAAGGACGAGGACGGCTCGACCATCCAGGTCCAGGCCACCGCGGGCGATAACCGGCTCGGCGGCGACGACTGGGACCAGAAGGTCGTGGACTGGCTGATCTCCCAGGTGAAGAACAAGGACGGCGTGGACCTGTCCAAGGACCGCATCGCCCTGCAGCGCCTCAAGGAGGCCGCCGAGCAGGCGAAGAAGGAGCTGTCCTCCTCGACCTCGACCAACATCTCCCTGCAGTACCTGT
>Ga0209487_1000806_pt1 | contig 27585 bp, 23 predicted proteins | sample Poulit2012_FD_187524 | JGI IMG/M metagenome (GOLD analysis project Ga0209487, IMG submission 187524) | Agricultural soil microbial communities from Georgia to study Nitrogen management - Poultry litter 2012 (SPAdes) (version 2) | ecosystem: Environmental > Terrestrial > Soil > Agricultural land...
CTAGCGACGCGTCAGGAGAATCTAGAAGAGGTTGTTGAAGAAGTTCATGATTTGGGCACGCAGGCTCTTAGCCTCACGCGGCAGGAACTGCTCAACGGAACCGCTAAAGGCTGCGCCCAAACCTAAAGCTGCAGCAATGGCTGCGATAGCAGCGATTACTCCACTGAAGGCACTGGAAGAGCTGCCTTTGCCGGGCTTGTTGCCAGGCTCATCATCGTCGTTGGAGGAATCCTTGGAGATTTCCACGGCGGCTTCGACAAAGAGCTGGTCATTGTCAGCACGGTTGATTGTGAATTCATATGCCTCTTCGGCATCATCCGCGGTGGTAATTTCCACGGCACCCGCGCGGTAGCCGTTGACTACCCAACCTTCAGGCAAGTCCTTGACTTCCAGTGTCACCGCAAGGTCGTTTAAGTCGGTGAGTTGGGTTGTGTCGGGGTTGGTGAGGGAGGCATCGATAAGCGAAGCTAAAGCCTTCGGCACTGCAACCTTGACGGTTTCACCGGCCTTTACCTCAGCCTCGAAATCGGTAGCTTCGATATCCGCGGTGTCTGGAACCTCAGGCTCAACTGGGTTTTCCTCATCGCTGAGATTGAATCCGACCTTGACTGGGTCGTGGTCAGAAGAACGGAACGGGGTGGCGTCGTGGTAATCCACGACGTTGTACAAGCGGCGGGAGTACTCAAAAGCGATGGGCTCATCAGCGTTGATATTCCACACCTGGGCGTCTTGGACATCGACGTGCTCATTGGCCAATACGTGGTCCAGGGAGCCTAAGAGGCCATCGAACTGGTAGGAGGTGGATGCATCGTAGTCTTCCTGCGGCACCGAGTAGCCACCGTCGCGGAAGACATCGATCGCATGCTCACGGGTATAAGAATTCAAATCACCCATGACAAACGTTGCCTTGTCATCCCAGTCAGACTGGGCAGCGAGGTGATCGAGCACCGCCTGCGCCTGCTCAACGCGCAGGTTGGCGTTGTTGCCCTGGCCGTCGCCCTGATCGGCGTCGCCACGTGCGATAGAACCCTTGGACTTAAAGTGGTTGGCAACGGCGACGAAAGACTCGGTGACATCTTCGGCGACAGGCTTGAATTCCTGAGCCAGTGGCTCACGCGCAGTGCCGGTGAAGCGGTCATCTTCAAAGATGCGGGATTCGCCTACTGGCTCTACGCGGTCAGGGTTGTAGATAAATGCCACGCGGATGACGTCCGGGGAAGCGGGGACCTTTTCTGGGGACTCGACGTATTTCCAGTTGCCGCCTTCAGCGTTGAGTGCGTCCACTAACGTTGCCAGTGCTTCGTCGCGGCGTTCGATATCGCCGGTGACCGCGAAGGTATCCTCGATTTCCGACAGTGCAATGACATCGGCGTTAAGACCATTGATGGCGGCAACAATCTTTTCCTGCTGGTCAGCTAGCGCGCTGTCGGTGAAGGCACCACGCACGGTGCAGTTGCGGGAAGCGACCGGGTTGCCGTTGATATCGGTGTAGCCGTTGCAGCCACCTTCATCTTCGCCCAGGGAGGTGAAGTAGTTGAGCACGTTGAAAGCAGAGATGGTGTATTCACCGGCGACATCATCGACGGCGTTCAGCTCTGCGGGGCGGGAATCTTCCCAGGTAATCGGCAAATCGGTAGACGCGGTATTGCCAGTGACCGGGGTGGTGGGCAAAAAGCGCCACAGACCATGGTCCTTCTTCACAACGACCGGCTTTTGAAATTCCACCTGGTCAGTTGTGCGGATGGACTTGATAGTTTGCGCATCATCGGCAGTGATATAAGGCAGTGGAGTGCGCTTGTCCGACTGCATATAGTTACTGGTACGAGCATCATCCAAGGTCACCGAAGCTTCCTTGGCAGCTTGTACCTGCGCGACGGCTTCCGGGCCCGGTGCCATGACGTCAGTGGGCTGGCGGAATGCTTCCTCGCCTGGGGCAAGCCCAATTTCGCCGAAGGTGTTGAGCGCATAGTTATTAGACACGGTGTGCGTGCCCGGCAGAACCAGCATGTACTCAAAAGGTTCGCGCTCGGCATCGCCAGTAGGCAGCTTATCGATGCTCAAAGGAGTCACCGGTTCAAATTCGCCCTCTGCCACTTCAAAGGAAGGATTGGAAAGCTGCGTGGAATCAAAGTGCTCACCGGCTTGGCCCTTCACGGTAAGAACCTGGCCGAGTTCTGGGTAGGCGGAGGCGGGACGATTGCCCATGTAGATAAAGATGCCGTGCGATGCATCCTGTGCGGTTGGTACTTCAGCGCCGGTACCAGGGGTCTGAATGACAAAACCGTTGAGTCCGCCTTCGGCATAAACTGCGGTGACCTCACCTTGGGTGGTCACGGTCTTGCCGTTGACAGGGGTGGTGGCACCAGTGCCTTGGATGTCCGCAATCGCGATGACCTCATCCGGGGTTCCTCCACCAGGGGTGTCGTCACCGGGAGTGTCGCCTGGGTTGTCGCCGGGTTCGCTTCCGCCTCCGGTGTCACCCGAAGAGTTAGTAGGGGTAGGTGCGCCAGCGGTGAAGTCAGCGGAGTTGTTATCGGTGTCGGTACCGTTTTCGTCGCGAGAAGCAGAGGTGGAGTTATCGAGCTTGGCAGCGGCCGCGGTTTCTACCTTGGTAGCTGCGCCATAACCAACCAAGTCAACGGACTCTGATGCGTCATTGCGCAGTTCCACGGAACCTTCGGAACCGCTCATATTTACCGACGCGGTGACATCAGCAGTCGGAAGTGCTGGCAAGTCCTTGTTATTTCCGGAAGCTTGCTGGATGAGGAAGTAGCCGCCGGCGGGAATGGAGCCAGTCAGCGAGGTCACGCCACCGGAGTTGCCGTTCTTGGAGAAATATTCGACTTTCCAATCCGCGAGATCGATGGTTTCTTCGGTTGGATTGAACAGCTCAATGAAGTCATGAGAAAAAGGAGCGCGGCTGTTACCGCCGCCGCCATAGACTTCGCTGATGACAACATCATCGCTTTCTGGGGTGGCAGAAGCGGCAGGGATGGTGATGGCAGACAGAGAAGTCGATGCCAGCGCAGCCAACGCGAAGGTGCGCAGGCGACGCGCAGAAGAGCGGGGCTTAGAAGCTGGCTTCGGATGAGAAGACATAGGAGAAAAATCCTTTAAGAAAGTGTGAGTAAAGAGGAAATAGAAAAGGTGCAGTGAAGCAACCTTCTTGTTTCTATTAGCGATACTCAGCCCCAGCAACAGCAGAAAATGAAGCGAGCTGGGAGTTTGCTTACACAAAGCTGAAAGTTCTCCGGCGGTTTAAAAATCGGACACACCGTGTTCATCAACCGGGGGAGGGAAATGCCTCCTGCGGATGCTATTGGTGCGAATTCGTCTTTAAAAATTCGCGCGCGGGGTTAAAGGTGGGGAGTGCTGCGTACCTGCCGTCTAGGAGTTTTGCATGCCTAACCGCTAAAGTGGGCAATTGCAGACTAGCAGTAGAACTCGCACAGTAAGGCTTAGAATTATGGCTCGTGTTGTTGTCAATGTCATGCCCAAGGCTGAAATCCTCGACCCGCAGGGACAAGCTGTTGTCCGTGCACTTGGACGCCTGGGTGTAAACGGAGTAAGCGATGTCCGTCAGGGCAAGCGCTTTGAAATCGAAGTCGATGATTCAGTCAGCGCTGAAGACCTAGACAAGGTCGCAGCAAGCTTGCTGGCAAACACCGTCATCGAGGACTACGAAGTTGTAGGGCTGGAGGTCAAGTAAATTGACCGCGAAAATCGGAGTTATTACTTTCCCCGGCACGCTTGACGATGTCGACGCACAACGCGCAGTCCGTCTTGCCGGCGCCGAGGCTGTAAGCCTCTGGCACGCCGACGCCGACTTAAAAGGTGTTGACGCAGTAGTCGTTCCCGGCGGCTTCTCCTATGGTGACTACCTGCGCTCCGGTGCGATTTCCGCACTAGCGCCAGTGATGCAGTCCGTCGTTGACCGCGCGCGCCAGGGCATGCCTACCTTAGGCATTTGCAATGGTTTCCAGATTTTGACTGAAGCAGGCCTGCTTGAGGGAGCACTAACCCGCAACAAGGGCCTGCATTTTCATTGCGTGGACACCCACCTCGAGGTTGTAAACAACAACACCGCATGGACCACCGAATTCGAAGCTGGCGATAAGATTTTTGTTCCCGCTAAGCACGGTGAGGGACGTTTCCAGGCGGCGCCGGAGACCATCAACAAGCTAGAAGGCGAAGGTCAAGTAGTCTTCCGCTACACCGACAACTTCAACGGCTCACTGAATGACATTGCTGGCATCACGAATGAAACCGGCCGCATCGTTGGCCTTATGCCGCACCCAGAGCATGCCATTGAGACCCTGACTGGCCCATCGACCGATGGACTGGGACTGTTTGTATCCGCGATTAATGCCATCACGGCGACTGTTTAGGAGAGTGACATGACTGTTTCCAATGACACAGTAGATAATGCAAAGGCCACTCCCGAGCTAGACCAGCCGTGGGAAGAACTCGGCTTAAAGCAAGACGAATACGACAAGATTGTAGGCATCTTGGGCCGCCGCCCAACCGATGCTGAGCTGACGGTTTACTCCGTGATGTGGTCGGAGCACTGCTCTTACAAGTCTTCCAAGACCCACCTGCGCTACTTTGGCGAGACCACCACTGAGGAAATGGCGTCGAAGATTCTTGCCGGTATCGGTGAGAACGCTGGTGTCGTTGACATCGGCGACGGTGACGCAGTGACCTTCCGCGTCGAATCCCACAACCACCCATCCTTCGTCGAGCCTTACCAGGGTGCCGCGACCGGTGTTGGCGGCATCGTCCGCGACATCATGGCGATGGGTGCACGTCCAATCGCAGTGATGGATCAGCTGCGCTTCGGCCCAGCTGATGCCCCGGATACCGCACGTGTTCTGCCGGGCGTTGTTTCCGGCATCGGCGGCTATGGTAACTCTCTGGGCCTGCCGAACATCGGCGGCGAGACCGTCTTTGATGAGTCTTATGCCGGCAACCCACTGGTCAACGCACTGTGCGTGGGTACCTTGCGCGTCGAGGATCTGAAGCTGGCTTTTGCTTCCGGTACTGGCAACAAGGTGATGCTCTTTGGCTCCCGCACGGGCCTCGACGGCATCGGCGGCGTATCCGTTTTGGGTTCTGCTTCCTTCGAAGAAGGCGAAGAGCGCAAGCTTCCTGCAGTCCAGGTCGGCGACCCATTCGCGGAAAAAGTCCTCATCGAATGCTGCCTGGAGCTCTACGCTGCGGGCGTCGTTGTCGGTATTCAGGACCTTGGTGGCGGTGGCCTCGCATGTGCGACCTCTGAGCTGGCAGCAGCTGGCGACGGCGGCATGGTGGTCAACCTGGATAATGTTCCACTGCGTGCAGAGAACATGTCCGCCGCAGAAATCCTGGCTTCCGAATCCCAGGAGCGCATGTGTGCTGTTGTCTCCCCAGATAACGTGGAGAAGTTCCGCGAGATCTGTGAAAAGTGGGACGTAACGTGTGCTGAAATCGGTGAAGTTACCGATAAGAAGGACACCTACCTCGTGTACCACAACGGTGAGCTGGTAGTAGACGCTCCGCCATCAACTATCGATGAAGGCCCTGTCTACGAGCGCCCATACGCACGCCCTCAGTGGCAGGATGAGATCCAGCAGGCTCCGGAAATTGCACGTCCGGAATCCTTGGTACAGGCATTCAAGGACATGGTGTCCTCCCCAGCTCTGTCATCGCGTGCATTTATCACTGAGCAGTATGACCGCTACGTGCGCGGTAACACCGTCAAGGCGAAGCAGTCTGACTCCGGCGTTCTGCGTATCAATGAGGAAACTTCTCGCGGTGTCGCAATTTCTGCCGATGCCTCCGGTCGCTACACCAAGCTGGACCCAAACATGGGTGCACGTTTGGCGCTGGCTGAGGCATACCGCAACGTTGCTGTGACCGGCGCACGACCATATGCGGTGACCAACTGCTTGAACTTCGGTTCTCCAGAAAACACCGACGTGATGTGGCAATTCCGCGAGGCCGTTCACGGTCTGGCTGACGGTTCTAAGGAACTGAATATCCCAGTCTCCGGCGGTAACGTCTCCTTCTACAACCAGACTGGTGATGAGCCAATTCTGCCGACCCCAGTTGTTGGCGTACTCGGTGTCATTGATGATGTTCACAAGGCACTGGCACATGACTTGGGCGGCATTGATGAGCCTGAAACCCTGATTCTGCTTGGTGAGACCAAGGAAGAATTCGGCGGCTCCATCTGGCAGCAGGTCTCCGGCGGCGGCCTGCAGGGTCTGCCACCACAGGTGGATCTGGCGAATGAGGCAAAGCTGGCGGACTTCTTCGTCGGCAACACCTCCGTTGCAGCCTCCCACGACCTCTCTGAGGGCGGTCTGGCTATCGCGGCGTTTGAGATGGCGCAAAAGAACAACGTCGGCGTCGACCTTGATTTGAGCGTTGTACACGAGGATGCACTGACCGCACTGTTTAGTGAATCCGCATCGCGTGTTCTGATTTCCACCGCGTCTGACCACCTCGATGGAATCTTGCAGCGTGCTTCCGAGCTGGGCATTCCAGCTGTCGTGGTAGGAACCACCAATGATTCCGGCAACATCACCTTCGCTGGTGAAGAAGTTGCTACCGCTGAGCTGCGCGAGGCATGGTCTGCAACCTTGCCAAACCTGTTTGGCCACGCTGTTGGCGCTAATTCCGTAGTCGAATAAAGCGACGGATAAGCTGCCAATCAGGTACTAAAACCGCCGAAGACGCCAGGGAAGATATTCTCCTGGCGTCTTCGGTCTTTCTATACTCTGTCGGTACTGGATTAGTCGTCGGTGTCGCGCTCGTAGTCGAGGACCTTTCCGGTGCGAGCATCGATATCAAATTCGTGCTCGACCCAGCCGGTGTTGTATTCGATCTCCCAGGTGGTCCAATGGGGGTATTCAACGTGTGTGTTACGCTTCCGTAAGTTAAATGCCGCGGAAGAGGACTATTCTTGGAATAGATAGTAAATTCTGCGCATCGTTGAAATATGAGACGGACCCATGAAATCTGACCCCCAAGATTTAGCAATATCCAAGGACCACAACGCAGTCTCTGACCGCATCCAACGCAGCTTCTGGGTTGCTGATAGAGGACCCCGCCCGGTTACGCGCGGCTGGGGCCATCTCATCGCGGCAATCTTGTCGCTGATTTCTTCCACAGTGCTCATCACTTATGCGTGGATGACACTGGGATGGGTAGCCGCACTTGGCGTGACCATATATGGCATCGGCCTAGTGGGGCTTTTTGCGGTATCTGCCCTGTATCACCGCTGGCCGTGGCCAACCGCCCGAGCCGTGCAGTGGTGGCGGCGAGCCGACCACGCGACAATCTCCGTCTTTATTGCAGCGACTTACACGCCACTGTGCATCATTGCCTTTGATACGCGTACTACCGCGTGGATGCTCGGCATTGCGTGGACGGGGGCACTGTGCGCCGTCATCTTGAACCTGGTGTGGATCAACCACCCACGCTGGCTTGATGTCATCGTGTACCTGACGCTGGGCTGGCTGGTGGTGCCGCTTATTCCAACGCTATGGACCAACCTGGGTCCTGCCGTGGTGTGGCTGCTGGCTGCTGGCGGATTGTTCTACACCGTCGGCGCAGTGGTCTACGGTTTGAAGTGGCCTGGGCGAAATGCCAAATATTATGGCTATCACGAGCATTTCCACACCGCGACTATCGCGGCAGCAGTAGTGCACCTAGTCGCAGTGTGGATGGCTGTCGTGCAGGCCGGCTAGTCGATGTGCTGGTGGTTCGGCGCATACACCAGTGGCATCGGCGAATACTGACTGCGCAAGTTGCGCAGCGTCGTAGCGTGCTCTGCCAAGCGCTTGTCTTCTTCAGTGTGCGGAATGAATTGGCGCGCAGGCAGTGGATTCCAGTCGCGGTCCATGGCTAGATAAGCCACGGTTGCGTGAATAGCGGTGGAAAGATTCTCGCGTCCTCCGCGGGCCTCACCAGAGCGCACGTGCACAGACATCTGCATCGAACGGCTATCAGTGCGCATCATGCGGGCATCAACCTCGATGAGATCACCGATGTGAATGGGCTTGTAGAAGCGGATGCCGCCGGCATAGACGGCAATGGTCTGCTCGCCTGACCACTCCATGGTGCAAGCCGTACCCGCCTCATCAATCCACTCCATTGCCGTGCCACCGTGGACGTTGCCGCCCCAGTTAATATCGGTTGGCTTAGCCAAGAAACGGTTGACCATGCGAGGGGCATCGGAAGGCCCGTTGTAGGTCTGCTTGTGCATTTCAGTCTCGATGGCCTTGCGCAGATCGATGCGGGACTTTGCCGCTTCCATCACGCGAATTTGTTCATCGGTTTCCGGCACAAAGGTTGGAACGGGGGTAGGACGCTGCGTATCGGCATCCTTTGCGACGAAAATCACCAGGCAGTCACAGGCGCGGGTAAAGATGCCATCGCGGGGGTCCGCAGACCATACTTCATTGATGATGTGCATGGACGACGTACCTGTCATCGCCAAGCGAGAGCGAACCTCCACCAAATGGCCCGACTCAATAGGGCGCATGAAGTGGATATGGCCGACGTAGACGGTCACGCAGTACTGACCTGACCACTGCACGGCACACGCGTAGGCTGCCTTATCGATCCACTCTAAGACGCGGCCACCAGAAATTCCCTGCGCGCCAGCGATGAGGACATCCGTGGGTGCGGCCATAAACCGCAGGGTGATATTTGGATTTTTGAGGGACTCTTGAGACTGCGCCTCTTGCTTCTTGGCATTTTCGTTTAATTGCTCGGTCGAGGACGCGGTTGGCTGTGATTGCGACATATCAAACAAAATAGCAGGTCACTATAATAGCGCGCATGAGTTCTCGACGATCCAAGCCCGACCCGCATGAGATGAAAGCTGCCGTAGATGGCATCGCTAAGTGGCTATATGACGCTGACGCTGCTGCAACGCCTTCTCGCAACGAACTAGCTAAGGCCGTGCGCCTTACTGCCCGCACGCTAGAACACGACGCGCCGGGGCACTCAGTAGAGCTTCGAGTACCCCCATTTGTTGCTGTTCAATGCATCGAAGGTCCACGCCATACCCGCGGTACTCCACCCAATGTAGTGGAGTGCTCGCCGCGGACCTGGTTGCTCCTAGCCACTGGATTAATTACCTGGGAGCAGGCGGAAGTTGATGCTTCAGGCACACGCGCACACGAGATAGCCCAGTGGCTGCCGATCCTCCGGGTTAAACCTTTTGCAGATGAATAAATCCGTGTGTACGCCCCCGATTGGGCATGAACAATGTCGCAACAGTTAGTTATCGAGCAGCAAACTTAGTAGAATCAGCGTCGTGGTGAACACTACTTTCCCCAGCGACGTGAATTTAGATGACCAAGGCGAGCAAGAACCCCGCGAAGAGTGCGGTGTCTTTGGCGTCTGGGCTCCTGGTGAAGATGTTGCGACACTGACCTACTTTGGTCTGTTCGCATTGCAGCATCGTGGGCAGGAAGCTGCAGGTATCGGCGTCGGTGATGGAGACCGCCTCGTTGTCTTCAAAGACATGGGCTTGGTCTCGAATATTTTCGATGAGTCCATTTTAAATTCCCTCCATGGCTCCGTGGGCGTGGGGCATACGCGCTACTCGACTGCCGGTGGCAAAGAGTGGTCGAATGTCCAGCCGATGTTTAATACCACCTCAAATGGGGTAGACATCGCTTTGTGCCACAACGGCAACTTGGTGAACTACCAAGAACTGCGCGATGAAGCAGTAGCTCTGGGACTTTACCGAGAGAATGAAAAATCCCTGTCGGATTCCATGATCATGACAGCTTTGCTGGCGCATGGAGTCGGGGAAGGTAACTCCGTCTTTGACGCCGCTAAGCAACTGTTGCCAGGCATCAAAGGCGCTTTTTGCTTGACCTTTACCGATGGCAAGACCTTGTACGCCGCGCGTGACCCGCACGGTGTGCGCCCCTTGGTTATTGGCCGCTTGGCGCAAGGCTGGGTTGTTGCTTCCGAAACCTGTGCGCTGGATATCGTGGGCGCACAGTTTATCCGTGAGGTAGAGCCCGGTGAACTTATCTCTGTCAATGAGGCAGGAATCCACAGCGAAAAATTCGCTGAGCCGAAGCGCCAGGGCTGCGTCTTTGAATACGTCTACTTGGCTCGTCCAGACACCGTGATCAAAGGCCGCAACGTTCACGCGACGCGCGTGGATATTGGTCGCGCACTTGCGAAATCTCACCCTGCGCCAGAAGCTGACATGGTCATCCCCGTGCCAGAATCCGGAAACCCGGCAGCTGTTGGCTACGCCCGGGAATCGGGCCTGACATTTGCGCACGGCTTGGTCAAAAACGCCTACGTGGGTCGAACCTTCATTCAGCCCACCCAGACCTTGCGCCAGCTGGGTATTCGCCTCAAGCTCAACCCCCTGCGCGAGGTCATCGAGGGCAAGTCACTGGTTGTTGTAGATGACTCTATTGTCCGCGGCAACACCCAACGCGCGCTGGTGCGCATGCTGCGTGAAGCAGGCGCTGCTGAAGTGCACGTGCGCATTGCTTCACCGCCAGTCAAATGGCCTTGTTTCTACGGCATTGACTTCGCCTCACCTGGTGAATTGATTGCTAATATCAAGCCTTCTGATGATCCTCAGGTAGTAACCGATGCAGTGTGCGAAGCTATCGGAGCAGACTCTTTAGGGTTTGTATCTGTAGATGAGATGGTTGAGGCAACGCACCAACCTATCAATTCCTTGTGTACCGCTTGCTTTGATGGCAACTACGAACTCGGACTTCCGACCGCTAACCCCAATGCTGACGCTGTGCGAACTTTGCTCAGCCAAAAGAACTGAAAGATTTGATCTGACATGTCTGAAAATACTTACGCCGCGGCAGGCGTCAACATTGAAGAAGGCGACCGCGCCGTTGAGCTTTTCGCTCCACTGGCTAAGCGCGCTACCCGTCCAGAGGTAATGGGTGGACTCGGTGGCTTCGCGGGACTGTTTAAGCTCGGCGAATACAAAGAGCCAATCCTTGCAGCTGGCTCCGACGGCGTGGGCACCAAGCTCGCCGTTGCCCAGGCAATGGATAAGCACGACACCATCGGCATTGACCTGGTTGCAATGTGCGTCGATGACTTGGTCGTGTGTGGTGCTGAGCCACTATTTCTCCAGGACTACATCGCAGTAGGCAAGGTTGTTCCGGAAAAGGTTGCGCAGATTGTTGCCGGTATTGCTGAGGGCTGCGTGCAGGCAGGCTGTGCACTTCTTGGTGGCGAGACCGCTGAGCACCCAGGCGTAATGAATGAAAATGACTACGATGTTTCCGCCACCGCTGTCGGCGTTGTCGAAGCAGACGAGCTTCTCGGACCAGACAAGGTTCGCGACGGCGATGTTTTGATTGCCATGGGCTCATCCGGACTGCACTCCAATGGTTACTCCTTGGCGCGCCACGTCTTGTTAGAGCAGGCAGGATTGCCACTCGATGGCTACATCGATGACCTTGGCCGCACGCTTGGTGAAGAGCTCTTGGAGCCGACCCGCATCTACGCCAAGGACTGCCTGGCGCTGGTTTCTGAGTGCGACGTTGCTACTTTCTGCCACGTCACCGGCGGTGGCTTGGCAGGCAACCTCGAGCGCGTGCTACCTGAAGGCCTCGTCGCAGAGGTTAACCGCGCATCGTGGACCCCAGCAGCGGTTTTCCGCACCATTGCTTCTTTCGGCAAGGTCAGCCTGGAAGAGATGGAAAAGACTTTCAACATGGGCGTTGGCATGATCGCTATCGTTTCCCCTGAAGACCGTGACCGCGCCTTGGCGATGCTAACTGCGCGCCACGTTGATGCATGGGAGCTGGGCTCGATTCGCACCAAGAAGGAAGACGACACCGCAGGTGTTGTCATGCAAGGTGAGCACTCTAACTTCTAAACACTAAAACAAAAGCCCAGGCTCAGCGCTGAAAAGCTGCGAGCCTGGGCTTTTGCCTTTTGTAAAAGGGCCACTGGAAACACAAAATACTGCGCCTCAAGCCGGAAAAACTAGGAACCGAGAATTCCACGAGGTGCAGTATTTATGTGTTTACAGTGTGGGCGCAGTTGGGGGTTTACTCAAACCTTGAAGCGATCAACCGGGGGCTGAAGGCCCCAAAGATTTTCAACATCAACGCGGCGCCTAGTTAAACCTAGCGCCGGTCATCAACCTCATCCTGGTCGTCGTCCCACTCATCGACGTAGTCGTCATATGAGTCGCCGTAGTCGTCGTCATCATCCAGAGAACGTGAATCACCTGGACGCTGGGATGCCAGCTCCCTTTGTAGTGAATCCAAGTCCATATCAGGAGTGTTGTACTTTAGTTGGCGTGCAACCTTGGTCTGCTTTGCCTTTGCGCGTCCGCGTCCCATGTGCATGACCCCCTTGAGGTGTGTAGGGCAATCCAGGGAATTCGGACGCCCCATCGGCTGTAATCTTGTATATGTTCCTGTTAGACACAATAGCCTGTACAGCCGGAAAATGCCGCACCGACCCCCGCGCAGCGCTATGACCTGCTATTTTAGTGGACTTGGGAGGGCGAGTTTTGGGAAAATGGATCAATTAAATGCACTCTACGCGCATATAAATTTCAAATACGCGCGAGCGCTTTCTCTGAGGGACATTTTCTAAGACTCAAATCAACGCTAAGCGGCTGGTTTACACCGGATTCTTCCGGCTAATTACTACCGCCTAGCGCTGAGTCTGATACCTCACAGGTGGCTTTATCTGCCGCGCAACTTATCAATCGCGCTGCGGCCCAATTTCACACCTTCATCCGTCGGCAATGATTCTTCGTCGACCGTGACAGCGCAATCACCAATGAGAAGTTCTGCAGCTGGGCTTCCTGCCTTTTCCGGCGTTGGAAGAGCCGAGCGCTTGATCAAGCCCAGGGCGATGGGACCCAGTTCAAAGTCATCAATGATGGAACCGACGCGTCCAACGCGGCGACCACCGGAGGTGATATCAGCGCCGGTTGCTGGAAGTTCCGGAACCGAGCCATCAAGGTGCAAGAGTGTCAGGAGGCGAGGGGAACGGCCAAGGTTTTCTACGCGCGCGATGGTTTCTTGTCCGCGGTAGCAGCCCTTTTCCAAGTGGACTGCGCCAGGAATTTCCCCGCGTCCAATCCAGTGTGCAATTTCGTGCGCAATGGATTTATCGTCCAAGTCCGCTGCCTTTTCTGGCTCGAGGTTGCGCACGCGCTCAGCGGTATAGGCCATCAAACCAGCAGGCTTAAAACCAGCACTGATTAGTTCCTTAGCAACGTCTTTGAGTTGCTCGCGCGGAACCGCAATGTCGGTGCGGGGCGTCTGCGTCCAGTTGGGGACCTCACGCACAAATGCCGCAGACGCTGCAACACTATCCGGAAGCGTAGGAACTTGGCCTAATAAAGTGATGATGGCGAGGTCGGCTTCAGCTACCTCAACTTTTGACCAGAAGACCATCATGGTCAAAAACTTCAGGAAGGATTCAAATTCCGCGTCAGTGGTGTCGAGGTAAAAACCTTCATCGGTGCGCACAACATCGGCGTAATGAAGAATGCGGCCTTGGATATCTAAGTCCAATGCGGCTGCTGAATAACCTGGTTCGACATTGTCTAGCTTTTGCGACAGCAGGTTATTTAAAAACTCTGGCGCATCAGGGCCAATAACAGAGATAACTCGGCGCTGCGAGCGATCTACCAGCACAGGGGTATTTAAATGAATTGCGCGTTGTTCAACTAGCGGGTCCCCGTAGTGCCACGCGACTCCCTGGGAGTCAATCAGCGTGTCATCTTGTACGGCTGCCGCACCCGGCAATTGCATCAGGGGCGAAGTATAACTCACAAGCACCAGCGTACCCGTCTGCTTCGGGAAATGACACCCTTGCCCTTCTCTTGCCTATCCTTGGGGGCTCAATGGTGAGTTAGCAAGACCAAATCGAACAAGCGAGGCATAATCAAAACCATGGTTTCACATAAGCCGGTTATCTTTGTCGTTGAACCTTTCGGCGGTTCGATTCGCTGGCATAATCCCTCCCTCCCACTCATTTATTGGGATGACTATGCTGTCACCCGTGGTGATGGAATCTTTGAGTCGATTCTTATTCGCGATGGTCACGCGGCCAATTTAGAACGGCATGCGCAAAGGTTTTGCACCTCCGCGGCGGCACTAGGCTTGCCGGAGCCCATTTTGGACTCGTGGATTAATGCCACCCAAGCAGCAATTGAAGAATTTGGGGAAGGGGAAGGCAAGTGCACGTGGACTTATTCGCGAGGGCGTGCATCAACTGGGATCCCCACCGCGTGGGTGAGCATCCAGCCCATTTCTGATGTGGTACTTGCTCAGCGTGAGGAAGGCGTGCGAGTGATGTTGAGTGAGCGCGGATGGTCATTTCCTTCAGAGCTGCCGGCGAAGACACTCAACTACGCGGCGACGATGGCAACCTTGCGGTTGGCGCGCGAGCGTGGATTTGATGATGTTATCTTCACCGACCCAGATGACGGTCACGTTCTAGAAGGCGCGACTTCGACAGTGGTCACGGTCAAAGGTGACAAGCTGCGCACGCCTTACGATGACACCATTTTGCCCGGCACCACCCAAGCCGCCCTTTTTGCCCATGCTGAGAGCCAAGGCTATCGCTGTAAACAAAAGGTCATCGATGTGGATTACCTTTTAGCAGCAGACTCCGTGTGGCTAGTCTCGTCTACGCGTGTAGCCGCACGGGTGCGCAGATTGGGTGAAGATAAATTAAAGGCTCCGGATAACGAGAACGAAATCCGAAGCCTTATTGATGCTGCAATGACGCGCGGTTAGCGGGTAATTCCGCTAACCGGTGGTACAGCTAGCGGTATTAGCCTGCGACGCGGCGCAGCTCAGCAGACATGTATGGGCGCATCTCATCGTCGACTAGGCGCTCATCCACCCAGCCGAGGTTGTTATTAGGCATCAGACCGTACATGCGCTTGCCCGGGCCGAGATTCTTTGGACCGGTTTCGGTGACCATGGTAGATGCAGACTGCAGCTGCCATGCGCGTTCGTTAAAGACCTCGCCGTAGAATATCTCGACGATGCCGTTGGAAGAGGTATAAGTCACCTCAATTTCATCCTTGGCGGAGATACGCCAAAAACCGGTTTCGCGGACATAAGGTTCACCGGCGGTGCCTTCGGAATCAATCTTCCACGTGCGCGAGCTAAAGGTGAGGTACTCGCCACCATCGTGGGCAACGACTAGTTGCTGGCCAAAGTGAAATTGCTTGCCTTCAGAATCGTGTGCCTCGCCTTCACCTTGCCATACGCCCACGAGTGGCAACAGGCCTAAGAGCGCATCATTGAGGGAGGGGCCTTGGCGCAGGTTAGCAGTATCGGACTCTAGTGGTTCATCGGCAAACTTAAACGCAGGAATGTTTTGGCCAGCGGCGTCTTTCCACGCCTCTGCCGCCATGTTCACTGCTTCATTGCCGTTGAGGCGACCGCTGGTGTTGGTGTTCGCAGCCAACGCATCAGCGGCAGAATCTGGAATATTTTGTGTTTTGCTTTCTGGGGTGTTTTCGCTCATGGTGCACCAGCCTAGTCGGATTAGCCGAGCGGTTATTAATCCTCACTGACAAAAAGCGATAAACTGGCGGGTGTGCGCGCATTAATGATCTTGAACCCGAACTCAACGACTCAATCTAGCGAATTACTCCGCGAAATCCTGCCTGCTCTTTTCGCAATTGAGCGGTTGAGTTTATTTGTGCGCTTTACCCAGCATCCCCAACATGCTGAGGAGATGGTTTCGGGGCTAACGCGCACAGACTTTGACTTGATCATCGTGTTAGGTGGGGATGGAACAGTCAACGAAGTCATCAATGGGCTTTTAGGTTCTGCGGAGACCGAAAACCCGCATCCTGCGACTTTGCCCAAGTTGGCTGTGATTCCTACTGGCTCGGCCAATGTCTTGGTACGCGCACTCGGCTTTTCGGCGGACCCAGTAGAAGCCGTGCACGTGCTTGCCCGCCTCATTGAAAAAGATATCTCTCGCACGATATGCCTAGGCACGTGGAATAAGCGGTGGTTTGGGGTCAACGCGGGCTTTGGACTTGATGCTGATGTGCTGGCGCAAGTAGACCGTGTACGTGAGCAAGGATTTGCCGCCACGCCCTTTCGCTACATGATGGTGACTGCGCGCGCAGTATTGCGTGCTCGGAAGAACCCGCCGAAGATCAACGTTTCCGCGACTTCTCGCCAGGGCGAAGAAATTCTCCTTGATGAGGTACCGGTTTTGTTGGCATCGAATACCAACCCGTGGACATTCCTAGGGCCGCTGCCTGTAGGAACCAACCCCGCGAACTCTTTCGACGAGGGCTTGAGCCTTTTCGGAGTTACTGATATCTCCGGCTTCGGCGGGCTAATCGGAGTCTTGCGCCTTTTCGGTGTGGACAACCAGAAAGTCCTCAGCCGTATCTCGAGTGCTCGAATCATTAACTTCGATTCCGCCAGCACCGCAACTTTAAGCTGCCCCACTCCACATCGCTTCCAAGCTGACGGAGAATCCGAAGGCAAGCTAACGAAAGTCGTGTTGCGATCTGTACCCGATGCGGTCGAGATTTATGCACCACGCTCAGCTCGTGCGGTCCATGAGCGCTCATTACGCGAGATGGTGCGCGACTTCATCCGCGTCTTCTAATTCACGCGGTTAGTTCTCGCGCCCTTCACTGTCATAGCGGCCATCAATTTCGACAGGAGATAGCTGGGAGACTTCCAGCGTGGTGTTGCGGTGCTGGGTTTCAAAAGTAATTGACCCACCCTGCAGCCGTACCGCGGTCGCTTGCGCTGAAAGCGGCAATTGACGGGTATCTAGGCTGTAGCTAAACGCCTGGGCGACCTTGTCATTTTCAGGATTGACGGGAGTCATGATGAACTTTTCGTCGATAAGCCGAAGCGCAACTTCTACTGACGTCGACTCTTCATCGCCAGGCAAGGTGCCTTCTAACACCGCTTCCGCTGACGTGCCTGAGGTGGGCGAGATGTTTTTGGGATTGGCAATCTGCAAGTCATTTATTCCCATCAACCGGCCTAAAGAAACAGCATCCACGGAAATAGCCCGTGACCACGTAGAGACTTTTGCGCCAGTGAAAATGCCGCTAAATAGCTGCTCGGAAGTAACTTGTACATCCCGCAAAGTAGTTGAAGCATTAACCAGACCTAGCCGCGGAACCTCAATGTCAAGCGCGTTGACCTCCATCAGAGGGATCTCGTGGTCGGGTAAAACTGCAGCGCCCAAGTACGGCATTCCGCCGATATAGACCTGCGGGGTATTTTCTAGCTGAGCTTCGGACTTCACCTGTTGCGCCAAGGTGTGCTCTGCATGCATGGCGAATCCGGTATCAATTGCGCCGAGTACCACCGCTGCGGCCACTATGCCTGCGCCGACTTTCAATGGCCGAGCAAAGCGTGCCGGGATGGTCACGGTTGCCTTCGTAGTGCTGCTGACCAAGGCGTCTGGGTCAGGGGCATTCGAGACAGGTAGAGCTTCGCTCACAATGAAATCCTTAGCTAGATGGTGCAATAATTAAAAGCTTACTAACCCACGAGCGAATCACTAGGGTGGGGATATGACTTTTAACGTGCAAAACATTTCTATTTCTGACAATCTTGAGCTTGCCGCAGCAGTTGAGGCCGCAGCTGCAGAAACCAGCAAGCATGATGGCATTGACCCATTTTCAGAACAGTTTCTTTTTGGACTGCGAGATGCGCGGCTAAACCACCAACATTGGATTATTGAGTCTGCAGGAAAAGTTGAAGCAGTTGCCGCAAGCGATGGCAGCAGCGCAGAGCTATTTGTTATTCCTGACGCACGGCAGCAAGGCCGTGGTATAGCGTTGTTGGATGCTGTTTTGCCGACGCCGGTGTGGGCACATGGCAACTTTGATGGTGCACAAGCGTTGGCGCAGGCAAAGGGCTTGCGCATTACCCGGCACTTACTGGTGATGGCCATCGAAGAGGATGCGCTAAAGGCTGCGGCACAGAAACCGCAAACAGAATTAGTGGTAGCAAACTATGCACAATCCGTTGAACGTTTTGGCAAAGAACACGTGGAGAAGCAGTGGTTGAAATCCAATAACCAGGCATTTTCTTGGCACCCAGAACAAGGTGGCTGGGATATTGAACGCCTGCACCGCGGCATGGAGCCTGATTGGTTTGATGAAGAAGATGTCATCTTCTTCTGGGACGTGCCAGCAGATTCTGCTCAGCAATTGCCGGAAATGGCTGGTTTTCACTGGACGAAGTGGCACGATGAAGTATCGCCAGGCTTTGGCGAGGTATACGTGGTGGGCTTGTCAGATGACTACCGCGGACGCCGTTTAGGTGGGCCATTGCTTAATGCTGGTTTGCAGCGCATGGTGGAAAAAGGTGCCACACGCGTCATTTTGTACGTCGAGGCTGATAATGAGCCGGCGGTCAAGGCTTATGAGCGTTTGGGCTTCAAAATCGCCGAAAATCACGTGGTTTATGAGATCTCCGATATGGCGGAAGAGATCTAGTGATGAGATTCACGAGAGAAATTGCCTAAGTTAACCATTTGTTAACCAGAAGGCACTATTGCGGTTAACCCTCGGCAGATAGGTTAGCAACTCGTGAGCACAACAGCCTGAGATTCGGCTGCTTAAAACTTTTGAAAGATTTCCCAAAAATCTACGCAGAAGCGAGGCAGTAAGAGGGCGTAGATGTGCTCGGACAATTAATGAAATTCCCCTAAAATTAACCGGAAAGGTTTCCCCGTGATTCGCAACTTTAAGCGCTCCGCTGCCATCATCGGTGCCGTCGCAGCTTCCTCTGTCGCACTGGTAGCTTGCTCTGATTCCGCAGATGATTCTGCAAACGGCGGCGAAGCAGCAGCAGAGCTGCCTGGCGGTTACGCGCTCTCTGGCGCAACCGGCGGCCTAGTTGCTGAAGGTGCGTCCTCTCAGCAAAACGCCATGGACTACTTCGGTGCGATGTACCAGGAAGCCACTGGTGGCGACGCTTACTTGGAGTACAACCCAACTGGTTCCGGTTCCGGCCGTACCAACTTCGTCGCTGGCCAGGTAGTCTTTGCAGGTTCTGACTCCCCTCTGGAGGAGGACCAGGTAGAGGCAGCTGCAGAGCGCTGTGGCGGCAACGATGCATGGCACCTGCCATTCGTTATTGGCCCAGTTGCAATCGCCTACAACCTTGAGGGCGTTGAAGAGTCCATCAACCTGAGCACCGAAACCCTGGGCAAGATTTTCGCTGGCGACATCACCAAGTGGAACGATGACGCAATCGCTTCTGAGAACGAAGGCGTTGAACTGCCAGATACTGACATCTCCGTGGTTTACCGTTCCGACGAGTCGGGTACCTCGGACAACTTCCAGAAGTTCCTGAGCGCTTCCACCGGTGACTGGGAAGGCGAAGGCACCAACTTCCCAACCGCAGTTGGTGAAGGCGCAAACGGTTCTTCCGGTGTTGCAACCCAGGTTCAGCAGATCAACGGTGGCATCACCTACGTCGAGCACTCTCACGCAGCAGACTCCGGTCTGGGCATTGCGAACATCGACTTCGGCAACGGCCCAACCGAGCTGAACGAAGAGTCCGTGGGTGCGGCACTTGAGGCTATGGAGTTCACCACCGAGGGCAACGACATGGTTGTCGACTCCGATGCACTCTTCGCTTCCGACGCAGGTTACCCACTCATCCTGACCACCTACGAGATTGTTTGCTCCGGTGGCTACAGCGAAGATGAGGCAAACTTGGTCAAGGACTTCCTGATGACCGCACTGGCTTACCAGGATGAGGGCCTGTCGGAGGCTGGCCACATTCCAGTAACCGGTGGCCACTATGACCGCCTCGTTGAGGCCGTTGAAGCAATCAACAGCTAATCTAATGGTTGTTCTACGAACAACGTGTACTTCTTAAATTCTCAGGAACTTGGGAAAGTGCAACGCCCCCGCTGGCTTGTATGGTGTGTTTATGACACTCCTGAATGCCTCCCGGGGGCGTCGCGCCGCGTAGGCGGTGAATGTGACCAATAATAAAATCCATGAAGTTGAAGGGCTGCGCCATATGGCTGACTACAACTCGACCTCGGGCGACCACGTCAAACTGGAAGATAACCGAACCGTTGATACCCATCCGGTGACCGTAAACTCCAGCGGTGCCGCGGCACCTGCAGGTGTAGATAACGGTGCCACTCCGAAAGCCGTTCGTCGCATCGGCGACCGCGTTTTCGAAACGCTATCCACTGCATCCGCAACACTGATTACGGTATTCATTGCCGCCATCGGTATCTTCCTTGTCCTCCGTGCAATTCCTGCACTTAACCGAAACGCCAACGGATTCCTAGGATTCTTTACGTACACCGATACGTGGAATACCTCCGATGTTGAGAACATGTACTTCGGCATTCCGAACCTGTTCGCAGCAACCGTCATGATGTCAGTCTTGGCGTTGATCATCGCTATGCCAATTGCTTTGGGCGTTGCGATCTTCTTGTCCAACTACGCACCAAAGTCCATCGTTAAGCCAATGGGCTACTTGGTCGACATGCTAGCTGCAGTTCCTTCCATCGTTTACGGCCTGTGGGGCTGGCTGGTGCTTGGCCCATTCCTATCTGGCTTCTACAAGTGGATTGAAAGCTGGGGGAGCGGCTTCTTCCTGTTTGCGACCTACAGCAACAGCCCATCGTTTGAAACCGGCCGTAACCTGTTTACCGGTGGCATTGTTCTAGCAATCATGATTTTGCCAATCATTGCCGCAACCACACGCGAAATCTTCTTGCAGACGCCTAAAGGCCAGGTCGAATCCGCATTGGCTCTCGGCGCTACCCGCTGGGAAGTTGTACGCATGACCGTGCTTCCTTTCGGTATGTCCGGCTACATCTCCGGTTCGATGCTCGGCTTGGGCCGCGCCCTTGGTGAAACCATGGCGCTATACATGGTGGTTTCCCCATCGACCGCATTCCGCGGTTCGTTATTTGACGGTGGTACGACATTTGCAACCGCAATTGCGAACGCGGCACCGGAATTTAATAACGACATCAAGGCAGGTGCTTATATTGCTGCCGGCCTAGTCCTGTTCCTCTTGACCTTCGTGGTCAACGCGATTGCCCGCTCGATTGTTGCGGGCAAGAAATAGGGAGGTTGTAAAAAATGACTAACATTACAGCTCCTGCACAAACCGGAGTCGGTAAAACCTCCGCGTTCTTGCAAATCTCGGCTCGCCGCAAGGCCACCGATAATATCGCTAAGTATCTCATCTACTTCTGCATGGGCTTAGCAGTAATTCCTTTGATTTTCGTTCTGTGGGAACTGATTTCTAAGGGCCTTCCACCAGTGCTCAACGCTGAATGGTGGACCGATGACATGCTGGGTACCCGTTACGCCCAACAAGGCGGCGGCGCGATCCATGCGATTATCGGTACCTTGGTGCAGTCGGTTCTAGCATCTATCATCGCTATCCCTATCGGTATCTTCACCGCAATCTACTTGGTTGAGTACTCCCGTGGCGGCTGGCTCGGACGCACCACAACCTTCATGGTGGATATCTTGTCCGGTGTGCCTTCGATCGTTGCGGCACTGTTCGTCTACGCGGCCTGGATTACGGTCCTAGGTTTCGACCGCTCCGGCTTGGCCGTGGCTTGGTCCCTGTTGCTGCTGATGATTCCAATTGTGGTTCGCAACACCGAAGAAATGCTGCGCGTTGTTCCAATGGACTTGCGCGAAGCTGCCTACGCTCTTGGCGTTCCAAAGTGGAAGACTATCGCGCGCATTGTTCTTCCAACTGCATTGTCCGGTATTGCAACCGGCATCATGCTGGCGATTGCCCGCATCATGGGTGAGTCTGCACCAGTTCTGATTCTGGTTGGTACCACCCCGGCGCTGAAGTGGGACCCCACCGGTGGCCCAATGTCTTCCTTGCCGTTGATGATGCTCGATATGTTCAAGGCCGGTTTGAACCCGAATGTTCTTGACAAGATGTGGGGCGCAGCATTCACGCTGGTTCTGATCATCGCAATTTTAAATATTGGTGCTCGCGTAATTTCCGCGAAATTCTCCATCAAACAGTAGCGCGCCTTTCCACCACCTTTATTTCTTCCAGGAGTATTAATGTCAAAGCTCGAACTCAATGACGTGGACATCTTCTACGGTGATTTCCACGCTGTGCAAAATGTCAATATGCACATCCCGGCTCAGGCAGTGACCGCGTTCATTGGCCCATCCGGCTGTGGTAAGTCCACAGTTCTGCGCAGTATCAACCGCATGCACGAAGTTATCCCTGGCGCATATGTCAAGGGTGAAATCCTGCTCGACGGTGAAAATATCTACGGCTCAAAGATTGACCCAGTCTCCGTACGCAACACCATCGGCATGGTCTTCCAGAAAGCTAACCCATTTCCAACCATGTCCATCGAGGACAACGTGGTGGCGGGCCTGAAGCTGTCCGGCGTCAAGGACAAGAAGAAGCTCAAGGAAGTAGCTGAGAAGTCTCTTCGCGGCGCAAACCTGTGGGATGAGGTCAAGGACCGTCTGGATAAGCCAGGCGGCGGCCTCTCCGGTGGTCAGCAGCAGCGTCTGTGCATCGCTCGCGCGATCGCTGTGGAGCCAGAAGTTCTGCTCATGGATGAGCCATGCTCGGCACTGGACCCAATTTCGACCCTTGCTGTGGAAGATTTGATCCACGAGCTGAAGGAAAACTTCACCATCGTGATCGTTACCCACAACATGCAGCAGGCTGCACGTGTATCCGATAAGACTGGTTTCTTCTCCTTGGAAGCAACTGGCCGCCCTGGACACCTTGTGGAATTCAACGAGACCAAGAAGATCTTCGAAAACCCAGATAAGAAGGAAACCGAAGACTACATCTCCGGCCGCTTCGGCTAAAAGGACATCTCCCTACAGATTTGATTGTCCGAGCATAAAGTCCAGCCACACTCTTTTCGAATCAGAGAGTGTGGCTGGACTTTTCTATGCCTGTGGGAAGGGGAGCTGCTCGGTGCTGTTGCCCTAGCGGCGGAATTGGCGCTCTAGCGCTTGGAAGCGAGCTTCAGCATCTGCACGTTCCTGCTTGCTCTCGCGCTCTGCTAGGTACTCTTCTGGGGTGAGCCCCGTGATAAGAAATACGACGCGGGCGGCAACGTTTACGCAGTGATCGGCATAGCGTTCATAAAAGCGTGATAGCAGCGCAATATCGACTGCAGCACGCGTGGTCTCCGTCCACTCGCGGCGGGTTAAAACATTGAGCAGATGCTCATTGATGTCATCAACGGCGTCATCCTCACTGGTTAGCCGCAGCGCAACATCGGCGTCTGGATCCACCAAAACGTCACGGGTTAACGTGACCATATCTTCTACTAGGCGTGCCATTTCCTTGAAATAACCTAGGTAGGCATCCGGAATGACCGGCTCGGGGTGGCGCCGGCGTGCGGCATTAGCAATGTGCTTGGCTAGTCCACCCATGCGCTGTAAATCTTCGACGATGTAAATCGAAGACACGACCTGACGGAGATCCTTGGCAACCGGATTTTCCAAAGCGAGCAGTTCTACCGCGCGTTCTTCTGAGCGGATCCGGACTTCATCTAATTCATCTGAGAGTGAGATGGCTTCTTCCGCGGGTTGCAGCTCAGCTGTCAATAGCGCCTGGGAAGCCTTGTGCATGATCGCCGAAACACCATCGCACATCACGATTAGGTCGTGTGCGAAGGCGTTCAATTCATCCCGATAAGCGTTACGCATACCGGTAGTCTATGACATTCATCCCCACTACGCGCGGCGAGGGCAAAGAGATTCCCGTGGGTCTGCCCTAAATGTGGGTAATATCAATGATTTTTATTTGAATCTGAGATTATCCGCCAGAGTGCATGAGCTCGGCACCCTCAGGTACGGATTCATCTTCAGGGTCATCGAGCCAGCCTTCTGGCAGCACGACCTTGCCCGGGGAGCCTTGACGGCCACGTGGGCCATCGGCGTCATCGGCAAGCGCTGGCGAATCGGCCCAAGGGGCAAGCAGATCGCGCAACTGCTGCAGAGACTCCACGCGCGCTAGTTCAGAGCGAACCTCACCGCCGACGGGGAAGCCACGCAGGTACCAGCCAATGTGCTTGCGGATATCGCGGGTAGCGTGAGCCTCACCGTCGTAATGAGCCATAAGCTCTGCGTGGCGCACGATGATCTGTGCAACTTCTCCCAAAGTCGGCTCCGAAGGGATGTCCTCGCCGCGCAGCTGTGCCGAAAGCTCAGCGAAAAGCCACGGGCGACCCAGGCAACCGCGGCCGACTACAACGCCGTCGCAGCCGGTTTCCTCCATCATTCGGTGGGCATCGGTGGCTTTGAAGATATCGCCATTGCCCAACACCGGAATTCCGGTGTGCGCGAGGTGTTCTTTCAAGCGCTTGATTTCATTCCAGTTGGCTTCGCCGGAGTAACGCTGCGCAGCGGTACGTGCGTGCAAAGCTACGGCGGCTGCGCCTTCTTCTACCGCGATGCGTCCAGCGTCCAGGTGCGTGTGGTGCTCATCGTCAATGCCGACGCGGAATTTCACGGTGACGGGAATATCGGTGCCTTCGGTCGCTTTGACCGCTGCAGCCACAATATTGCCGAATAAACGGCGCTTATATGGCAAGGCTGAACCGCCGCCGCGGCGGGTGATTTTCGGCACCGGGCAGCCGAAGTTCATATCGATATGATCGGCGAGATTTTCATCGACGATCATTTTCGCGGCCTTGTAGGTGTACTCCGGGTCCACGGTGTACAGCTGCAAAGAACGCGGGTCCTCATCGGGCGCGAAAGTGGTCATCTTCATAGTCTTTTCGTTGCGCTCAACCAGAGCACGCGCAGTAACCATCTCACAGACATAAAGTCCGGAGACGGTTCCAGTACGCTGAACTTCCTGCTCACGGCATAGCGAGCGGAAAGCAACGTTAGTTACGCCGGCCATCGGGGCGAGGATGACAGGGGAGGAAAGGGCGATGTTTCCAATTTCTAAAGACACGCCGCTATTGTCCTCTTTACCTGGGCTGTTTGGCAAATGTGAGTGACATGTACCCATCCCAGCTCAGGATGTGGCAGGGAGTGATTACAGCGAGTGCAAACGATTGGGCATACAATGTAAATGTTAGCTATTGTGGGCTATGTAACTTAAAACAGTGCCACTGCTGAAATTTCACATGTAAAGGTAAAACCGTCACGTGTTGCGGCAGCGTGCCATTACAAGGAGGTAATTAATTTGTCTGACAGGATTGGTAATTACAAGGATCTGGTCATGTCTGCTGAAGAAGCAGCAAAGTTCGTCAACCACGGCGACGTTGTAGGCATCTCCGGCTTTACCGGTGCTGGCTACCCAAAGGCTTTGCCAACCGCTATCGCGGAAAAGGCTAAGGCTGCGCATGAAAAGGGCGAAGAGTTCCAGATTGACTTGTACTCTGGCGCATCAACCGCTCCTGATTGTGACGGTGTATTGGCGGAAGCAAACGCACTGCGTTTCCGTTCCCCTTATAACTCCGATCCAATTCTGCGTAACAAGGCTAACGCTGGCGAGATCCTGTACCAGGATATTCACCTTTCTCACTCTGGTCAGCAGGTTGAAGAGGGCTTCAATGGTGACTTCCAGGTCGCCATTATTGAGGTAGTGCGCATCCTTGAGGACGGCAACATCGTTCCTTCCTCCGCGGTTGGTAACAACCTCGAGTACATCGAAGCTGCTGACAAGATCATCTTGGAAGTTAACTCTTGGCAGTCGGAGAGCCTTGAGGGCATGCACGATATCTACCGTGTTGCCAAGCTGCCTAATCGTCAGCCAATTCCAATCACCAAGGTTGAAGACCGCATTGGTGAAACCTTCATCGAGCTGCCTTCGGAGAAGGTTGTCGCAGTTGTTGAAACCAACGCGCCAGACCGTAACGCTCCTTTCCGCGCACCAGATGAGGTCTCGGAAAAGATTGCTCAGAACTTCATCCACTTCCTAGAGGGCGAAGTTGAAGCTGGCCGCCTAGAGTACGACGGCTTCATCATGCAGTCCGGCGTGGGCAACGTTCCTAACGCTGTGATGGCTGGTCTTTTGGACTCCAAGTTCGAAAACATTAAGGCCTACACCGAGGTTATCCAGGACGGCATGCTGGACCTGATCGACGCGGGCAAGATGACCGTTGCTTCCGCTACCTCTTTCGCTTTGTCCCCTGAGTACGCAGACAAGATGAACGAGAACGCTGACCGCTACAAGGAAAGCATCATCCTGCGTCCGCAGCAGATCTCTAACCACCCAGAGGTTATCCGTCGTGTCGGTCTGATTTCTTCCAACGGCATGATTGAGGCCGATATTTACGGCAACATCAACTCGACCAACGTTGGCGGCTCCCGCATCATGAACGGCACCGGTGGTTCTGGTGACTTCACCCGTAACGGCTACATCACCACCTTCGTGTCCCCATCGGTTGCTAAGGACGGCGCTATTTCTGCGATTGTTCCTTTCGCTTCCCACATTGACCACACTGAGCACGACACCATGGTCATCATCACCGAGTACGGTGTAGCTGACCTGCGTGGCCTGGCTCCACGTGAGCGCGTTGAGCGCATCATTGCGGTTGCACACCCTGATTACCGTCCAATGCTGCAGGACTACTTCGATCGTGCAATGCAGAACAAGTTCGTTCACACTCCACACGACTTGGCTACCGCGTTCGAGTTCCAGCGCAACTTCGCTGAGTACGGCGATATGCGCGGCGAGCAGAAGTAAGAAAAGCACGCATCGCTTATCGATGAACCCGCGGTACTCGCGGGCATAGCTGAGGACCTGCCGAAGAAATTCTCCGGCAGGTCCTTTGTTATGGGCCTTAAAACTTATCTCTTTAAGCTGCTTTTTTGTGTTTAAGTGCCCCCGGTTTTCAAATTTCTACCTTGGGGCATTAAGATAGTTTCTCGTTGGGCCTTTAGCTCAGTTGGTAGAGCTACGGACTTTTAATCCGCAGGTCGCGGGTTCGATCCCCGCAGGGCCCACAAAAGAAAAACACCGTTGATACAGTTCAGCGGTGTTTTTCTTTATGTATTCTCTTCCCCCATCATTAAACACGGCTTTTTTCGTTTAATGATAAGATTTGGGGTGTGTATCCAAGAGATTTTGCCGATAAAGCCCATCTTGAAGGTCGAGCCATTGTTCCCCAGGGCGACGAATTTGTCATTGTTGCTCACGCTGAAGCTGTTGCGGCAGCAAATGATCCTGGGCGGTTTTCTTCCCGCGTTTCAGCGCATCTGCAAATCCCGAACGGGCTCGATGGAAAAGCGCACGCCGAGGCACGAGCGCTCGTCGATAGTTACTTAGCGCCAGGGCGAGTAGAGACGTTTGTGCCGCACTTTCACGCAGCCGCGGACCAAGTTGTGGGCGATGCGCTCTCCGATGGCGCTGTCACTGACATAGGTGCTTTAGCTCGGTTGTATGCAGTGCTCGCTATGCAGGGCTGGTTGCAGTGGCCGGAGCATCTCACGCAGCGTCTCTTGGATTGGATTCAAGACAATGACCGCGCTCGCGTGAGCGGGGACAGGCAATGGACCAAGAGAGTGGCAGAAGAATTCGATGCCATCATCCGCATCGCTGTAGCAGAGGCCCCTGTTGGGTCAGAAACCCATCTGCTTGCAAC
>Ga0209487_1000807_pt1 | contig 27566 bp, 28 predicted proteins | sample Poulit2012_FD_187524 | JGI IMG/M metagenome (GOLD analysis project Ga0209487, IMG submission 187524) | Agricultural soil microbial communities from Georgia to study Nitrogen management - Poultry litter 2012 (SPAdes) (version 2) | ecosystem: Environmental > Terrestrial > Soil > Agricultural land...
TCAATGACACTAGTCAATGACACCAGTAACGTCCGGTAAAAGTCGGGGCTGTTTTTGAGACCGGTCCCTGAGCAATCCTTCATTGACCCTGTTACTTGCTACAATGCTCTTCAGAAGAGGGTAATTCAGAACAGAAAGAAGAGTTGCACTTCGAATTAACGAATAGAATGGGCCCAGATTATACAGTATCTCTGTAGATGACACTGTCCAATCCTGCCCGCTGATTTCATACAGTAGGGTGTCATGGACAGGCGCATCTGACAGGCTGATTTTTACCGGTATAGGCTAAGCAGATGACGCTCCCGTGATCAATTCAGATTATCGATCAATTCAGATTATCGATGTCTAACGGACTTCCATCCCCGGCATTCAATCGGATCCCTTCATCCCTGTCTACAATCTCTCCGATCACTGAGAAGTCTTCGAACGATGTTTGTAGTTTCTCCACATCCCCCTCCTGAAGCGTAAATAGCATCTCATAATCCTCTCCTCCATAGCAGGCATAGCGATCTACATCTTCTTTCATTTCATCAGCTACCTGCCGTGTTTCAAGCGCTACCGGAATCGCCGGCAGAAAGAGTTCACACCCAATCTCACTCGCTGCAGCCAAAAGCTGCACCTCGTTGAGCAGCCCCTTACTCAGTTCGATCATGGAGGTCGGCTTGACATCGGCAGAAGTGAAAGCCTCTTTGAGATCATTACGAGTACGAGGCATCAACTGTCTCTCGATCACATATGAGTACTCCTCCAGATCCGGATGAAAGGTATCCTGCCCGGTCTCCATCCAGGCTTTCTTCTCTCTGAGCAGGATTCTCAAACCTGCCATTGCACCACCCACATCACCAGTTACACAGATCTGATCACCTGCCTGAGCACCTTTCCGGGTAATCAGGTCTTGACGATCGGCCACCCCCTGCATATGGACAGAAATAATCAGGCCATGTCGTGAAGCCGTCATATCTCGCGCGATCACGTTGCACTGGTAGAGCTCTCCACCCTTGTCAAAGCCGTCAAAAAGCTTCTCACACATCTCAACCGAGACTTTGTTGGGAAGTGCCAGATCGATCTGGGCTGAGACAGGCTCACCATTCATTGCATACAGCTTACTGGCAACAGCCGTCATCAATTTGAAGCCCAGATGCTGGAGTGGGCTGTAACTCAGATCGAAGTGAACCCCTTCAAGATAGATTCCGGACGATGCGAGGAGCAACTGATCTGCGGATTCACGCTCAGGAAACTCCATCACGCCGGAACTCTCTTCAGTTCCATGTAGATATTTGCGGGACTCTGCACCTGAACGTGAACTGAAGAGGTCCAGCAAATTGGAATATCCCAACTGGTGAATGCTTCTGAATGGTCTTTCGTCGCTCATAAGTAGAAATCGCTGTTAATTATCCGTTCACGTCCCCGATTTTGTATCGCATCCGGAGGGTCTTGACACGAATGTAGCAGTTCAAGATGACATGTATTGAAATGTCTGCTATTCCTGTGGAAACACAGGAACAAGAACAGTAATGTCTGGTGCACCAGTCACTATATTCTCCGGTTATCTGAACCGGAGGAGAACTTTGCCTGGTGTTTAAAATAAAAAAGGCATTCACACAGTGTGTAAATGCCTCTGTAAACTTTAGCCCTTGTGATCAACTACATCTCGCGAAGTGTCGAGTAGTTAATCCTCAGTGTACCCGCATGCCTCAACTCCTGTTGAACATCGGTCACGATTCCAAATTCAGAGTTACTGTCCACTCTTAGTGAGACAATCAAACGAGGTTGTTCCATCAGCTTGTCATACATGATCTGTCTGATAGCACCCATATCATCAACAAGCGCATCATCAATCTGTACACGAGTATCACCTAGCTGACCACCACCTAACCGTTCAGGTCCGATATAGACATAGCTGACCAACCGTTTCTGATCGATCTTCTCAATATTTTCTGCCTGGGCAAACTCAATCTGTACCTGCAGCTCAACCTCCCTGAGGACAGTGGTTACCATGAAGAAAATAAGCAGCATGAATATAATATCCGGCAGTGCCGATGTCGGTATATCCTGCTTTGATTTTGCTGTTTTTTTCTGAAAATGAGCCATGGTTATCCTTCGTCAGGTTCTGCAATTGAGATTCGTTTGGGAAAGAGTTCCCGTATCGTCTCCTGCTGCACGCTATTCTCCTCAAGCGAGTTGTAGGGAACACCATACTGATTCATCGAAGCCTGATTCCGGAGGTTTTCATAAGCCCCCATCACCTCGTCAAGCATATCAATATAGACATTATACGGGGTCTGCCGGTCTGTTTTAATCGACACAATAGCATCGTCCGGAGATTCCGAAAGATCCGGATTATTAGCCGGGTTCTCCACAAACTCCTCAACTCGCTGCTGCACCTCGGCTATAGAGACCGGCTCGTCATTCAGAAGAACCATACCCTGTGCATTCACCAGAATCCGAAGCATGTTCCTTTCCCGAATCGGTGGTGGTTCAACGTCATCAGGAATAGGTGGCAGTACCAGCCCGATACCGGTATCGACATCGATCGTGGTCACTACCAGAAAGAAAATCAGGAGTAAAAAGGCGATGTCTGCCAGGGATGACCCCGGAATCTCGGCATCTTCACGCTGTCGCTTCTTTAAAAGCATGCTTTTCCTTACAGTTTAAAGGTTCCTCTGAGGCCGGTAAAGGCTATCGATAAGGCCATTGCCGCCATCAAGATGATCATGGTAAGGATTCCGCCCTGGGCTGCAGAACCGGTGATTCCATAAGCGATGGCAAAGATGACGAATGGTATCAGCATGACACTCATCTTTTTGAAGTTCGACTTGCCAAGTGTCATGTTACGAATGCCAGCCAGGATGATGGCGATTACACTGATAGCCATCAGACCCAGCCCCAGACTTAAAAATATTACCTCTGTCATAATCTACCTCAATAAATGGTGATTGAAGATTCCGATCAGGCTTCACTCTCATCTGTGGCACTCGGCGGAACAATCTGACGTCCTTCACGAAGTGCTACAATAGAATCGAGGAGTGTAACAGAGCTCTCTTCCATCTCTCCGATCAACCGGTCAATCTTGGAGACACAGTAGTTATATCCGATCTGCAGGATGATACCAGCCATCAGACCCGCAGCCGTTGTAAGAAGTGCAATCTTGATACCACCCGCAACAATACTCGGGGAGATATCAGCGGCAGCCTCAATAGCGTCGAACGCAGCAATCATACCGACAACCGTACCAAGGAAGCCCAGCAGAGGAGCAATCGTAATGAAGAGGGAGAGCCAGATCAGACCCCTCTCAAGAAAGCTCATCTCGATTGAACCGTAGGTTGTGATCGCTTTCTCAGCAGCATCCATACCCTCATCAGCTCTCAGAAGCCCGGCCTGAAAGACAGAGGCAACTGGTCCTCTCGTTCTGGCACAAACTTCAGAAGCAGCTTCTATACCACCTTCCTGAAGAGCTTCCTGTACTTCAAGGATGAACTTTCTGGTGTTGATATCGGCCAGGTTCAGAGTGATGATCCGCTCCAGAAAAATGGCCAGGCCCAGAATAAAGGCGATGAGAATTGGCCACATCCACTCGCCACCCTGATTGAACTGTTCAACAATAACATTGAAAAAACCAGCATCAGCTCCAGCCTGAAGCAAATAGAGAGCTATTGATGATGTCATAGATTACTCCGCTTATATATTGTTTTTGTTATAGGGCTAAAGAGAAAGCAAAATGATAGATCATTTCATCCTAAATGTCAAAGCAAAGAAAATACCTGTATCGATATCCCTACTATACTGCTATTAATATTAGAGCTACCGTCTGTAGTCCAGGTCACCTCACTTTAACTGTGTCAGAACCGTACAGGTCCAGACCATACCCCTTCCTAATGAACGAAAATCAAAACAGAATATCAGCTCTATTTTCAATAAATCAGAACTCCTCTGATTTCCATGTCCAGCAGATTATCTTTCTGTAATATCAATGTAAAAAGAGGTCCTCAAGACTCCTCTACTTGCTGCTGTATACAAAAAAGCCTCCGGTCCCCTTCATAGGAGAAGCCCCGGAGGCTCTTATATATAGTAAGTGTATATATACTGTTCAGAAACGATTCAGATCCGTCATCTGCCGCGCGCCGCCTGCTTTAACGTTGAAGGTGCGCAATCTAAACCATCCTCAATCTGTTGCAGGTAACCCGCGGATCGGTATAAACCCGGATCCGGGGTTCTGCATCTGCTACGTGATCTGGATCAGTATCCCGGATTCTGATCATTGATATTGGAGTTCTGGTCAATCTCATCCTGAGGAATCGGGAAAAGCACAAGATCCCCGGGGTAGTTGTCCAGATCCGGATTGGCAAACCGTGAGTTCAGATCATCCGCCGGCAGATAGTCGGAGAAAAAGTGTCTTTTAACCTGTCTTCCATCCCCGAAGACATTTTTCACCTCTCTCCACCTGACCAGATCCCAGAGACGGTGTCCCTCCATCCCGAGCTCTACACGCCGCTCGTGCCGGACCAGATCTACAAGGTCCCCATCTGCGGTGGTCTTCGGTGGCATGTTTACGGACCCTCTCGCACGGACCTGGTTCACCCAGTCCAGCGCCTCCGGATCACCCTGTTCGGCCAGTGCCTCGGCAAGGATCAGGTAGAGGTCGGCCATCCGCATAAGAGGTACGTCCAGGCCGGCCCATCTCTCATTGGCCAGATGCCCCAGGTTGTAGATCCCTTTCCGGACATTCAGTCCGGTTTCAGACCAGCGATAATCATACTCCACAGTATCCCCTTGATTGTAGGTCCGTTCGTAGGTCTCCAGCTCTCCGTTTTCGTTGTAAGTCTGATGAGTATAGGTGAAGGGAGTTCCGCTGGTGTAGGTTCCGAAATCATCTCCCGGGGCGAATATGGTGTACGCTCGCCGCGGATCCCCATCTTCATATGCATCGTACAGATCACGCTGTGGCAGGTGGTACCCCCATCCGGCAAAACCCCAGATATGGACCAGTTCCGGAGGAACATCCCGGGCGATCTTCTGAACCACATCATTACTACCCTGGTCCGGATCGTTATCCATAAAAGAGATATAGAAGAGGAGCTCGGGATTGGCTTCATTATCGATATCAAAGATCGACATGTAATCATCCACCAGATGGTACCCTGAAGCCTCTGCAATATCTATGGCCGTTCGCGCAGCCTCTTCTGCCGCCGGAAAGTTCTCATCATAGAGGTGCGCCTTCGCCAGATAGGCTGCAGCTGTAGCTTTGGTAGCACTTCCGGTCTGAGCACTGGGCCATGACTCCGGCAGATGTTCTCTGGCAAAGGTGAAATCTGCAATGATCTGCTCAAAGACCTTCTCTACAGAGGCTCGCGGCTGACTGAACTCTTCAAATGAGTTGAGCGGCTTGACCACCAGAGGAACCTCGCCAAAGAAGTTGACCAGAAACAGGTAGCTGAAACCGCGTATGAACCGTGCTTCCGCGATGTAGGGATCCAGCTGCTCCTGCTCCAGCCCCTTATCCAGAAGAATCGGGATATTCTCAATCGCATAGTTCGAGGCATTCACTGAACGGTAGACCTGCTGCCAGTAACTTCCGATGACACTGTGATCTGAATTGATGTTCCAGTTACTCTGCTGGATCGAAGCCGCCCTGGAGGGTCTCCAGTAGGCGTCATCGCTCATCCCGTCGAACATGATCTGGAAATCCCTCTGATACATGTTCGCACTTCCTCTTGCCCAGGGCCGATAGGCTGCAACTACCGCCTGTCTCGCGGATGCTTCATCCACAAAAAAGTTGGCAGGGCTCGGCTGATCAACCTGGTGGCGGTCCAGGAAATCATCATTGCCAACCACATCGCACGAAACAAGCGCCGCCATGGTGGCAATCAGTACAATCAGTGGCGTACAGAATCCTTTAGTAGTCATAGATATAATCTTTTGGTTTTTCAGAAACCGGCACGCAGGCCGAATGTCCAGGTTCTTGGTTGAGGGACACCTGTCAGAACATCTGCGGTGGAATCGACTTCCGGCCCGTAAAAGCTGGTAAATGTGTAGAGGTTCTGGACACTGACATACGCTGAAAGGTTGCCAATCCCAAGTGGCTCTGTCAGTGATACCGGAAAGTCGTAGTTGATATTCACGTTACTGATTCTGAGGAATGATGCATCTGATAACCAGAAGTCAGAGAACATGAGGTTGTTACCTGCATCATTGGTAGTCAGCCGCGGGTACTGGCCATCCGGATTTTTCGTCGCATGATAGCGATCCAGAGCCATCCGGTCGTGGTTCATTGCCCACTGCGTAAAGTAGTGGAGAACTCCGTTGTTATGACCTCCACGTATGTCCCTCAGTACTCCCTGAACACCCTGAAGCTGGACCTGCATCGTCAGGTTCTTGTAACCGACGGTTCCCATCGCTCCATAGGTGAGACTTGGAATATTGTTTCCGATGATGGTACGGTCATCGGCATTGACGACGTCATCTCCGTTTACATCCAGCAGCCAGATGTCCCCAATCTGCTTGCCGGTGTAGTGCGGACTGTTATCCAGATCCTCCTGCGTACGGATGATTCCGTTCGATTTGTAACCATAGAATGAGCGAAGCGGTTTGCCCTCGACAATCCCGGAGGTCAGCAGATCTCGTCCATCCAGATCGATCACCTCATTCTTGAAATGGCTGAGGTTGACGCTGAAACTGTATCTCCAGTTCTGGACCACCTGGCGGTAGCCGAAGTCAAGTTCGACCCCGGTATTCCGGATGTGACCTGCATTGATATAGGGACTCCCGGCCAGGCCAGTTGACATGGGAATGGGCTGCTGGAAGAGCAGATCATCGGTATCCTCGATAAAGAAGTCAGCCACGGCATAGAAGCGGTTGTCTAAGAACTCCATATCCAGACCGATGTTCTTCTTGGTTGTACTCTCCCAGACCAGATCGGAGTTGACAGCCGAGGCAAGTGTGTAACCCTGGGCCTGCTGCTGATTCATGACGTAGTTCCAGTTGGACAGGCTCGATGTCGTGCCATAGGTGCTGATGCTCAGCACGTTACCCACCGTTCCCCAGCTCGCGCGCAGCTTAAGTTCGCTCAGCCAGTCGTTGCCATCCATAAAGCTCTCTTCACTGATCCTCCAGGCGGCGGAGACTGATGGAAAAACTCCGTATCGATTATCTCCCTGCAGACGTGAAGTTCCGTCCCGTCTCACTGTCGTATTCAGAATATACTTCCCGGCATAGATGTAACCGGCCCGGACAAAGATGGCTTCGAATGCCCAGTCGGAGTAGGTGTTGTTATTTCTCAATGTTGTCGGGTCTGCTGCTCCAAGATAGCGGATCTCGTTGTTGGGTGTCCCCTGGCCTTCACCCAGCAGTCGTTCATAAGTCTCCTCTTCGGCCGAGTATCCGAGAAGTCCGGTCACTTCATGGTTCACACCAAAGGTCCTCTCATAGTTGAGAAGAAGGTCGGTCTGCCAGAACAGTCTTTCCCGGTTGTCCTTGGAGAGTTGATTGATATTTCCCCCCTCCCAGCCAAGGCCTGTCGGAACCCCCTGTATAAATCCACTCCGGTAGTCGTTGGTCCACTCGGCGTTGAAGCGACCGGTCAACTCCAGATCGTCCAGAATCGAGTAGGTGAGGTAGAGATTTCCGATCAACCCGCGATTCACTCTCTCATCGACATCATCAGCCAGATATAGCGCACTGGCATGCATATGCTCAAGGGGCGTATTACGGATTCTCCCGTGCGATCCGTCATCTTCATAGATCCTCGAAATGGGTGTTTTCTGCAGCGCACGGTCATACTGCCCTGTATCTGCATTCTGTTTACCGGAGAAGATGTTCAGAGAGTTGCCGAAGCGGATCCTGTCACCGATGCGGTGGTCAGTATTGAGCCGGAGATTGGTCCGGTTGTAGTCTGTGCCGCGAACCATCCCCTGATGATCGATATGGCTGGCTGCTACGTAGTAGTTGGAGCTCTCTGATCCACCGGCAACGGACATATCAAAGTTGGTGAGATAGCCGGTTCTCATGATCTCTCCCAGCCAGTCTTCGTCAACACCTTCATACATGGCAAGATCAGACTCTGTCCAGGAGGGAGAGATGCCTGCATTGGTATGCGCTTCCGTCCACAATTCGAGGAACTCATCTGCATTCAGCAGATCTAGCCTCAGATTACTCTGCTGCTGGATTCCCCGGTAGGTGTGAAAATTGATAGTCGGCCTTGTATTCTGTGTGCCACGTTTGGTTGTGACAAGGATCACACCATTGGCAGCCCTCGATCCATAGATCGCTACGGCCGAGGCATCTTTGAGAACGGAGACAGACTCGATGTCATGACTGCTGATATTATTGATGTTGGTCGTAATATTGCCATCTACAACAAAAATCGGAGAGTTGCTTCCGCTGATCGACTGGTCTCCGCGGATCCGGATCTGGGCACTCGCACCGGGCACCCCCGAGCTGGGAGTGATACGCAGACCGGGTGCCCGCCCCTGAAGGGACATCAACGGGTTGGCAGCAGGCACACGCTCAAAATCAGAAGAGCTGACCTGTGCAACAGCGCCTGTCAGATCTGTTCGTCGAACCGTACCGTAGCCGACAACAACAACTTCATCGAGCTGACTCAGATCGTGCGAAAGCGTGATATCTATCGTCTGCTGATTGCCAACAGATACAGTCTGGGAGATGTAACCGACAAACGAGTAGACCAGAACAGCCTCAGAATCCGGAACCTGCAGTGAATACTCCCCGTTGATATCCGTGGCAGTCCCGGTACTGGTTCCCTCTATCGTTATATTAACCCCCGGAAGCGTTTCACCGGTCTCCGCATCAGTGACCTGTCCCGTCACTGTGTGCTGAAAAAGCTCCACCGGAAGACCCTCATCTGATGCCTGTTCCTGCTCGAGGATCAGATAGGTTCTATCGGTATGTTTTTGATAGGTCAGTCCGAACGTGTCCAGTATTTCCGGCAGCTCTTCCGCGATATTCTCTGCCGGCAGCGCTGACGCCTTGACTGACCTGTTTTCGATCAATCCCCAGTTGTAGAGGAAAGAGACATTGTTGCTCGCTTCTACCTGGTCAAGGACATCTTTCAATGACCTGAACTCCTCCGTACTTTTCTCTGAAGGAGAAGCGGGTTCCTGATTAAGAGTATAGAGTTGCTGCTTATGAAGCTGTCCATACACCGGCACCGCGAGCACGTGGACAATCCACAACAGACAGAGAACGAACCAACCTGGTCCTGTGAGCAGACTGATCTTTCTGTATCGATTCGGGTTCATGATGATGTTGTTGGTTAGTTAGTAGAAAATTTCCAGGCTCCTCTCCGGGTTGCATGATCCTGACCCCGATAAACAGATCCTGAAAAAGCTTCCGGTTAATTAAAATTCGTCCTGTAATACTCCTGCGACAATCACCCGATTATTATCAGCCATATAGATCGGAATACTGAACATCTCGGTCAGAGCGGAGGTGATAATCTCCAGATCGAAACTCTCGACAGACCCTGAGATCCTCTGCTCTCCTGCAACCGTATCACTGATCACCGCTTCCACCCCATATATGTGCTCTATCCGTCTTAGCACTTCAGCCAGTGTCTCCTTTTCAAATTGCAGTCTGCCATAGATCCATGCAGTATGCTGCTCCGTATCCACCTCCCGGATCTTCATTTTGCTACCGGAACTGAACTCCACCAGTTCTCCCGGAACCACCTGCAGCTCCTCGCTTCTCTCGTTTGAAACGACAATGTTGCCTTTCTCGAGAACGACTCTGGTCTGTTCATCCCGGGTGGAAACAGACAACCGGGTGCCCAGGATCTTGATCACACCATCTTTGGTATGAACTCTGAAAGGCACCTCCCTTTTACCCTTTCCGCCCACAATGGAGAAGTAGGCCTCCCCCTCCAGGTGCATATCGACAGCCTTTGCAGTAGCCAGATCAGATGTATAGAGCAGAGACGTGTTGCCGTTCAGAATGATCTCTGATCCATCGGAGAGGATCACACTCTTCTGTTCACCGTAGCCCGTTTTAACCTCTGTCTGAACCTGTCCGGTCTGCACCTCATCCGGAATCTTCTGGTGATGTCCCGACAGGATCGCTCCCGAGGTCATCACGAGGAGGAGAGCGGCCACAGCACGCCAGATCCATAGCAGATGCTGATGACCTCTGGTCCCGGATCTGGGAATAACCGGAAGTTTTTCTCTGTTCAGCCTGCGCTCCAGATGGTCATAGGCAACATCTGTTGAGACCCACTCAACAGGCCGGATCCGAAATCCGGCTACAATCTCCTGTGCCTCTCTGACCAACGGGCGGTTCTCTGGTTCAGCCAGCAGCCACTGGTCCCAGAATAGTGCCTCCTCTTGCGTCGCAGTACCTTGCGTCCAGCGGATAAAGGAGTCACTCTCCAGGAGATCAAGTAGTGTAAACTGTTTCAAAGTCTGCCGGGATTTTGGTTCATGTTCAACTCTGAACAGTCAAGCTGGGGCGGCACATTGGGCCATCCATATGGGTAGAGTGCCCTACATTCCGTTTGTAATGGAAATAGTTTCAATTATACCTTTCATCCGGCAAATACAGAGTTATTAAGCAGATAGGCGTTCGACGTTTAAAAAAGAACGGAAGAGTTTCAGAGAAGAGATCCGCAGAAGAGAGAAATAGCTGAGAGTAGGTAGATCGCTTCCTGCTCAACCGGACGCAGCTCTTTTCGCAATGCTTTCAGACCACCTGAGAGGTAATTGCGTGCCACCTGATAGTTGATCGACATGATGTCGCCGATCTCCTTATAACTCATACCTTCATAGAACTTCAGATAGAGGACCTCCTTCTGTCTGGGAGTCAATGACTGAAGTGCTCTCTCTAGATTTCTCTCCTGAAGGTCTCTCTCCTCTCTCTCTATAATGAAAGCTTCAACGGGGAGATTGAAATCGGAGACGCTCCCCGATTCAAAGGTGCTGTATCGATCTCTCCTCCTCTTCTGAGTAGAGATTAAAGCTCTGCGTAGTGAGATCCACAGATAGGCTCTGACTGATCTTACATCTCCAAGTGACACTCTCTGCTGCCAGATGTTGACAAACAGATCCTGTATCAGATCTTCAGCAAGCTGACTATCTCCACTAAAACGAATAGCGAAACGATGGAGATCCTGATGATACTTACGGAACAGCGTCTCGAAGGCAGTCCTGTCCCCTTGTTTGAGATGCTTCCATAACTCTACATCGCGTTTCATGCATCGGTTTTTCAGAGTTCAACAGGAGTGCAAAAAAGCCCTCCTCAATTAACAAAATTTTTCAACTATTGAAAAACTCTGTCAACTCTGTAACATGTCATGAAACAAAAAAAGGGATGACCCCGAAAGATCATCCCTTTTTCTAAATCGTTACACTCTGTCCGTCACCCTATTCAGCCCGGACAACCCAGACCTTCACTTTGGGCCTGAGCTCACCTGGAAGTTCAACCGTTGCCGTATACTCCCCGAGAGCCCGGATATCCTGGTCCAGAGTGATGTTTCTTCTGTCCACGAGGATCTCTTTCTCCTCCAGAGCGTCAGCAATCTGGATGGTCGTGACGGTACCGTGAATTTTTTCATCTTCGCCGGTCCTGGCCGGGATAGTCACCGAAGTGGCCTCAAGCTTCTCAGCCAGTTCTTTGGCCGCTTCGAGACTCATTTCAGCACGGATAGCTGCCTGCTTCTTGAGGCGCTCCATCTCCCGAACAGCACCCTCGGTGGCCATGATCCCTTTTTGCTGGGGAATCAGGTAATTTCGGCCATATCCATCTCTGACATCAACGATATCACCGGCACTCCCAAGGTGCTCCATATCTTCTTTAAGTATAATCTTCATATCTCACTCCCTGGTGTTTAGCGAATGTTTTCAGCAACATATGGAATCAGACCCAGGAATCGGGCCCTGCGTACAGCCTTCGTGAACTGACGCTGAAATTTGGCACTGGTCCCTGTAACCCGGCGAGGAAGAATCTTCCCCTGGTCATTGATGAAGCTCTTCAGTGTATCAACATCTTTGTAATCTATATACTCAAATCCCGCCTTGGTAAAGCGGCACTCTTTGGTCTTGAGATGACCTTTCTTCGGATGCGATGGGTTCTTGATCATAGTCAGCTCCTGTTATTCTTCTTCAGTTTCTTCAAAAAGGGTAGGTAGCTCCCCTTTCTTTCTAAGTTCATAGTGTCTGAGCATCTTCGCGTCGTACTTCAGGGTCAGATATCTCATGATATCATCACTGATTCTCATATTACGCTCAATCACCTCAATGGCTGAAGCTGGTGCTCTGAAGTAGGTGTTGACATAGTAACCATTACTCTTGCGGTTGATTTCGTAGGCCAGGCTTCTCAACCCCCACTCGTCAACTTCGACAATTTCACCGTTATTCTCTTCAATCAGGCTGTTGACACGATCTACAACCTCCTTGAACTTGTCATCGTCAAGGACGGGATCAATAATATAGGTAAACTCGTAAAAGTACTTTTTCATCTGGTTCTGTGGTTGTTTCCGTTATGGGAACAGTCATCGTCCGGTGAAAAGTGATACTGCCGAATCCACCCGCCATCAACTCTGCGTACTGCCTGAGTGATTATGTTTTGACAGAGGGAGAGCCCCGCCATCACCGTCGATAACAGAATCCCTCAAAGTAAAGAATTCTGCCCATCAAAGCCACAGTAGAATCTCGCAGAAAAAATGCAAGGATCAGGGTGTTGCGACTGCACTGCCGAGGGCTGAATGAAATGAGGCCAGCAGTTCAACCAGACTCGTTGACGGAAGAATAGGTTCAATACCGTAATAGACCGTCAGAACCGAAAGTACAATCAGTGAAGACCGGTAGAGCAGACTGGGCTTGAACAGCTGAAATTCTCTATGCGGCTCTCTGAAGTAGAGAAAGACCATCACGCGGAGGTAGTAGTAGACACTGGCGGCACTGGCAAGCACACCGATAACAGCCAGGCCTACCATTCCCGCATTAACAGCTGCTGCAAACACATAGTACTTGCCCAGGAATCCAACCAGTGGAGGAATACCTGCCAGCGAGAAGAGAAATATGGAGAGCAGAATCCCCATTACCGGTTGTTTGAATCCGAGGCCGGCGTAGTTATTTACGTTGGTAAAGTCGAGTGCATGATTTCTTTCGTAGTAAGCGATCACTCCGAAGGCACCGATATTCATCAGGAGGTAAGCGAACAGATAGTAAAGAACCCCGGCATAGCCTTCAGGTGTACCCGCAGCAAGTCCCACCAGAAGATATCCTGCATGGGCAATACTGGAGTAGGCCAGCATCCTCTTGAGGTTGTCCTGTACAAGAGCGATCAGATTCCCTAAAATCATCGTGATAATGGCAATGAAAGAGAGCATCTTCTGCCACTCAATACCCTCCACCTCAGGCATCATTCGCGAGAGAATCAGTATCAGAGCAACAAATGTTGCAGCCTTTGAAGCCGTGGCGAAATAGGCGGTCAATGTTGTAGGCGTTCCCTGATAGACGTCAGGTGTCCACATATGGAATGGAACGGCGCTCACCTTGAACAGAAACCCGACCAGGAGGAGAGCAACCCCACCCAGAAAGAGCACACTGGTATCCGCTGAGGCTGCAATCTCGGGGTAACTGGTAGATCCCGTCGCGCCATAGATCAACGCGATGCCATAGAGCAAAAAGCCGGTTGAGAAAGCTCCGAGCAGAAAGTATTTGAGTGCCGATTCAGCTCCGGTCTTCTCCTCCTTCAGCAATCCGGCCAGGACATAGAGGCAGATCGACATCGTCTCCAGTCCGATGAACACCATGATCAGGTTATTTGAGACGGCCAGAGCAAGCATACCGGTGGATGCAAAGAGGATCATGGCATACACTTCCCCGAGATGGAGCCCGATATCTTCCAGATAATCTTTGGAAATAAGAACACAGAAGAGAGAGCCCGCCATGACGAGAAAGGAGCCGAAGGCCGCAACACCGCCATATGCGATCATGTCATAGAACGAGGTGCCGGCAGGGCCGAACATATCGGAGATGGAGACTGCCAGTCCTGCTGTCAGGGCTACCACAGTGACACCGAATATTGTATTGATACCCGTTCGGTAAACAGACATCAGCAGTATGATCAACCCGGCCAGGGCTGTTATCACTGCAGGCAGAAATGTTAGAATTTCACTCAGATTTTCCATGTTCTACTTTTATTGTCAGAGACAGATCACTTCAATGGATCGGATAAAGGAAAAAGGAAGTATTCAGATGGCGCAGAATTCATCCCTCGATTCAGACCAACTGTACGGGTTCAGACCCGCCTAAAAGAAACTCCGGATTCACTTTACATTACTCTGTATCCGCTATCCTAACCGTTTCAATGTAGTTGGGTGCAAACTCAACATCGGTCCGGTGAGGTTGCTCCCCACCAACCGCCTGATTCAACACCAACTCAGTTTCAGCATGTTCATCCAGACCATAAAATTTCACTGCCCACTGCGCCGTCTCCTCATGCCGGGACATCTCAAGAACATCCGCCCTCTTCACCTCGGTCACCTCGATAAAGTTTTCAACCCAGACTTCGGAATATCGGGTAAAGTCCGATGAACGGATACCGATCCATACCATGAAGAGGATCAGGGGTACAAGCAGACCGATCTCCCGCAGATTGAGATCAGACAATTTCTTGTTCACTTCATGCAGAATCTCACCGAACATGACACGCTGATACATCCACAGCATATATACGGCCGCAAGGATCACACCGGTGGTTCCCAGAATAGCGTATGTAATATTATTGTAGAGAAGAGATGAGAAGGAGCCGTTCAGAATGAGAAACTCTCCGACAAACCCGTTGAGACCCGGCAGACCGATAGAGGCCAGGGTGGTGATCAGGAACAGGACTGCATAGATCGGCATCACCTTGGCAATACCTCCAAATTCAGAGATCTCACGGGTATGGCGCCTGTCATAGATCATGCCAACCAGAAGGAACAGGGCTCCTGTGGAGAGACCGTGGTTGATCATCTGGATGATGGCCCCCTGCATCGCCACTGTATTGAATGCAAAGATACCGAGCACAACAAAACCGAGGTGACTGACCGAAGAGTAGGCAACCAGCTTCTTTACATCTTTCTGAACCATGGCCACCAGTGCACCATAGATAATTCCGATCACAGCGAGAATCGCAAACCAGGGCGCAAACTCCATAAATGCGTTGGGAAAAATCGGCATGCAGATTCTGACCAGACCATAGGTTCCCATCTTCAGCATGATGGCAGCCAGAACAACCGAGCCTCCGGTCGGTGCTTCGGTGTGGGCGTAGGGAAGCCAGGTATGAAATGGAAACAGTGGCACTTTAATACAGAACGCAAGTGCAAAGGCGAGAAACATATAGGTCTGTTCGGCCAGACCGATCTGGTAATCTGAACTGGAGATAAACCTCCAGTCAGCTGTGAAAAGAAAGTCGGGATGGAATGTTCCTGCATGGTAGCCGAGATAGAGAAGGGCAACCAGCATGATCAGAGAGCCTGTCAGAGTATAGATGAAAAACTTGACTGTGGCCTGAATCCGGTCTGCGCCGCCCCAGATTCCGATCAGAAAGTACATCGGAATCAGGGAGAGCTCAAAAAATACATAGAAAACCACCAGATCTAGTGCTGCAAAGACCCCCAGAGAAGCAGTCTGCAGCAGAAGTATCATGGAGTAGTACCCCTTCACATGACGTGTTACCGAACTCCATGAGGAGAGGATCACAATCGGGCCGAAAAAGGTCGTCAGCATAAAGAGCAGCAGGCTGAGGCCATCCAGACCCACCAGATACTTGACATCAAACCCGGCCAGGAATGCCGGTCCCTCTGTTACAAATTGCTGCAGATGAGAATTTGCAATATCAAAACCGAACATCAGCGGCAGTGAGATCAGAAATGTGACAGTAGTCACCACCAGGCTGACCCAGCGGACCATCTCGTCACTCCGGACAAGCAGCACCGCGGCAATAGCCAATACCGGCAGATAAATCGTAATGTTCAAGAGCATTTCCATCGATCCGACTCCTTTAAAAAATCTTCAATTAAAAGACCATCATTGAAAGCACGATAATCACTCCGATTATCAGGAAGACTGCATAGTTGGACACGACTCCGGTCTGGATATAGCGCAGAAGGCTGCCGAACAGCCGAACCAAACCGGCCACTCCATTGACCAGTCCGTCAACAATCTTCATATCAAATACGGCCAGAACACGATCGGAAAACCGGACCACCGGCTGGATAATGCCACGCCCATAGATCTCATCAAAGCTGTACTTCTCTTGCCAGACCCGATACATGCCACCGACACTGTCAGCAAGCTTGAGATCACTCTCTTCCTGCTGATCACTGCCATAGAGTCTCCAGGCAAAGTAGATGGCAGCGGCTGCCACAACAACAGCGAGCAGCATCAGCACCCACTCCAGAGAACTGCCCATAACAATGGAGAAATCAGCTGCAATCGGAGAGAGCCACTGGTGGAGCAGATTCACGTTGGCAGGCTGACCGGTAAACGTCTCGACCACAAAATTAGGAATACCCAGGAATCCACCGAAGATGGAAGCAATGGCCAGGACCCAGAGGGGTATCGTCATCACAGCGGGACTCTCATGCAGATACTTTGCAGCGCCTGCAGCCTCTTTGAACTTCTCAGGCAGCTTGAATGTACCGTGGAAGGTGGTGAAGGTGAGCCTGAACATGTAGAAGGCGGTCAGAAATGCCGTTACCATACCGACGCCCCAGAGCATAAAATAGAGTGCACCGGCATAGTCTCCATACCCCATGCTGAAGGCGTGCATCAGCACTTCATCTTTGGAGAAGAAACCGGCCAGTGGCGGAATACCGGCAATGGCGATCGTAGCGATCAGAAACGTTTTATAGGTCGAGGGCATGTACTTTCTGAGTCCGCCCATGAATCTGATGTCCTGAGTATCGAAGTTGACCTCTTTACCCTCCTTACGCAGGCCGCTCTCCACATGCTCCATAGCGTGGATCACAGAGCCTGAACCGAGAAAGAGACAGGCCTTGAAAAAAGCGTGGGTCACCACATGAAACATCGCAGCGGTAAATCCTCCTGAACCCAGGGCCAGAAACATGTACCCGAGCTGCGAAACCGTTGAGTAGGCCAGAACGCGCTTGATGTCATTACGGGTCAATGCAATGGTGGCAGCCACAATAGCCGTGAGTGCACCGATAACAGCCACAATCAGCATCACCTCGGGAGAGAGTACATACATCGCTGACATTCTCGTAATGAGGTAGATTCCGGCGGTCACCATCGTGGCGGCGTGGATCAGTGCGGAGACCGGCGTGGGGCCTGCCATAGCATCAGGCAGCCAGACAAAGAGCGGGATCTGCGCACTCTTTCCGGTGGCTCCTATCAACATCAGCAGCCCGACCCAGAAAGCAGTTTCTGAAGTGAATGCACCGAGGTTGCCCAGAATGATGTCGAAATCAAGGCTTCCAACTGTCCGGAAGACCATAAACATGGCGATCAGGAAGGCAAAATCCCCCACCCGGTTGTAGAGAAATGCTTTCAGGGCGGCATCGGCCTTGGCCATGTCCGTATACCAGAACCCGATCAGCAGAAAGGAGCAGAGCCCGACACCCTCCCACCCCAGGAACAGAAGGAGCAGGTTGTTGCCCAGAACCAGATTCAGCATGGCGAACATAAACAGGTTCAGATAGGCAAAAAACTTCCAGTATCCGGGATCTGCCGAGATGTACCCCATCGAGTAGAGGTGGATAAAAGACCCAACACCTGTCACTACAAGTGCCATCAGCAGGGAGAGCTGATCGATACGGTAGGCAATATCCACCGTCAACGAACCGACGTCGATCCAGTTGAACAGTGTGACTATGACGGCTGAGGAGTCTGCAGAGTAGTTGATAAAGAGATAGAACGTCAGCAGGAAGGGGATGAAAACCGCTGCATTGGCGAGAGTTCCGATCAGAGGTTTGCGCTCTCTCCAGGCAGGTGAAGCCAGACCCAGAACACCATTAATCAGAAAACCGGCCAGTGGCAGCCCGATGATCAAACTGATGAGAACTGTAGATGAATCCATCAAAAGGTTAATTAGGTTTGTCACGTGCTGGTATCACTCATCATCCGGACCTTATGGCTCATCCGGATCTCATGGTGAGTACCGTGCAAATTTATCTGATGTTCGGTTCAGGCATTCTGTCGGACTTCAATGTCTACGGCCACGTCGCGGCGACCCCTTCTTGCCTGGCAATGAAAACGGTTCCGCCTGAACCATCTGTCACCAGCAGCCGACGTAGATAACGGATAATTTCTGGCTGAATCCTGCTTCCGGCAATGCCTGAACCTGCACCGAAAATCGGCACAAAAGGTAGCCAAATTTTACCAGATGCCAAAGATACAAAAATCCCCGGCAAGAGAAACCGGACAGTGAGATGATTCAATAGTGTAATGACAGTGAGGTGAATATAAATGCTACATAAAAAGGCAATCAGATAAGTTTTTTCTGGACATCGCATAAATTTTTTATTTAAGTTCCCGATAATTTCTGAAAGTTGGTTGCCTCCTGAAGCCTGTCTGACAATCAGATATCATTCATCCAGACACTGCCCTGAGGCTTAACCGGGTCCACCATTCTACGAACTCTGAACCTGCACCACTGCGAATGAAGCAGTTATCTATCTTAAACCTGTCTCTCTCGTTCATTGCACTGATGCTATTCTGGCTGGTGATGAGTGGAAAGTTCCAATTTGCACAGATTGGACAGGGAATCCTCTGTGCGTTCATCGTCATCGCTGTCAATTACAGACTCAAGCATCACTCCTTCTATGATGATGAGATGGATGACCTCGCCCAGCTCAGGTTCCACTACGCTCCTGTCTATGTACTCTGGCTGATCAAGGAGATCATTTTGGCAGGCCTGCATGTAGCTTCTGTCATCGTTCATCCCAACAGATCGGTCGAGACCTACATATTGACGTTCCGGGCAGACCTTCCGAGTGCAAATGCCCGGATGATACTGGGGAACTCCATCACTTTAACCCCCGGAACGCTGACCCTCGACATCACAGGTGACACGTTCACCGTGCATGCCCTGACACCTGATTCGTTTGGAGGCATTGTGGATGACAGCATGCCCCGCAACGTTCTGAAGCTTTTTTCGAAAGAAGATCGTCCGGTTATCAGTGACATCACTTTCTACCATGATGCAGACAAGCTCCCGCTGAGATGACAGATTTTTTCCTCTATAGTACAGTGATTCTGACGATCATTCTCACCATTCCGCTGATCCGGGTAGTGAAGGGGCCGACCGTCTACGACAAGCTGATGGGAACTAATGCCATCGCGACCAAGACGATTGTATTGATCTGTCTGATCGGATTTATAAATGACCGTATCGATATGTATCTCGACATTACAATCGCCTATGCGGTTCTTGGATTTCTCGGTACCATGGCGATTGCCAAATACATCGATACGAAACGAATAGACGACCAATGATTCTGAACGTGATTGTCATCCTGTTTGTGGTGATCGGCATCTATTTCATGCTCGTCGGAAGTGTGGGCATTCTCAGACTGCCGGACTACTACACACGTGCGCACGCTGTCAGCACCTCGGACACCCTCGGAATCATGCTGGTGCTTGTGGGGCTGATTATTTATGAAGGGTTCAATATCAACAGTGCCAAGCTGGCATTCATCGCTCTCTTCATCATGCTCTCCAACCCCATCGGCTCTCATGCCCTGGGCCGGGCTGCCTATAACCAGCGCGTCAAACCCTTTTTGAACGGTTCAGAAATCAAAAGTTCTGAAATCAAGAATGAGGAGCTGTCATGATCTGGGAAGTAGAACTGATTCTGTACATCTTTGTCATTCTTGCGGCAGTGATCGCCCTCGAAGCCAAAGATCTGCTGACGGCAGTTGTTGTGCTGAGCGTCTTCAGCTTTAACATGGCACTGCTCTTCGTAGCGATGGGGGGTATCGATGTCGGCTTTACCGAAGCTGTGGTCGGTGCCGGTGTCACAGGAATACTCTTTATAGCGGCAATCTACCAAACAACCATAAAAACAAGCGATTGAAGTACGGAAAGATTCTTCTGTTAATCGCCTTTGCGGGTGTACTGATCTACGGATCAACCGATCTGCCCGATCGTGGAGATCCTGATAATGCCATGCACAGTGAACAGAGCCCGGCAGGCAGCCCTGTTCCCGGCAATTACTATATTCAGAACCCCTACAAGGATGCCAATACACCAAATATGGTGACAGTGATTCTGGGCGACTACCGGGGTGTTGATACGCTTGGGGAGCAGATCGTTGTCTTTACAGCCGGCCTGATCTGTCTGCTTGTATTGAGAAAAGGGAGCAGCGAATGAAGATGCAGATGGACAGTCCGATTATTCTGTTGGGGGCGCGGCTTCTCAGCCCCTATATTATGATGTTCGGCTTCTACGTCATCTTTCACGGACACTACAGCCCGGGAGGCGGTTTTCAGGGAGGGGCACTTCTTGCTGCCTCCATCATTCTGATCCGTCTGTCCGGTGGAAATCTCATCTCAAGACTTCAGTTCAGGGAGCTCCTGGCGACACCACTTGCGGTAATCGGTGTCATCATCTACTTCCTGACAGGGCTGTTCGCCATACTCTTCGGCAGTTACTTTCTCGATTATGGTGCCCTGCCTCTCCCCGGCGATCTCACTCCTGCAGAGCTGAGATACTACGGCATACTTATCATCGAAATTGGCATCGGTCTGGCTGTCATGGCTGTTCTCGTCATGATCTACGACCACCTGACTCACGGTGAAGATGATGACTGACTTTCTACTTGGACACTACTCCTACTGGCTAACCATTCTTCTGCTCTGTATCGGATTGTACGGTATCCTCTTTAAGAAGAACCTGATCAAGAAGACGATCGGCCTGACGATCGTCCAGGCTTCGGTGGTTCTGTTCTGGGTCTCTCTCGGAAATAAATGGGGAGCAACAGTACCTGTTCTGGACCCGGATCTGCCGGTCACAGAGGTAGCCAACTATATGAACCCTCTGCCACACACGCTGATGCTGACGGCCATTGTGGTCGGTGTCGCCACTCTGGGTGTGGCCTATGCCCTTCTGATCGCTACCTACAATCGCTTCGGTACACTTGAAGAGGATGAAATTCTGGAGCAGATGCAATGATTGAGACGCATATCCCGGCGTTAATCGCCCTGAACTTTCTGATGTTTGCCGTTCTTATTCCACTTCTGGGAATGTGGCGGCCGCGACTATCCCAACCTCTGGCAGTTATCGGTTCCGGTATCTCTGCCGGACTCTCACTCTACGGCTTTCTCAACTATCTGAACGGCACTCCGTTGAGGTACTCCTTCGGTGGGTGGGAAGCGCCGATAGGTATCGAGTTTGTCTACGATGGTCTCTCCGCCTTCGTCGTTCTGGTGATCAACATTATCGCCTTCATCGTTCTGATCCACTCCAAGCCCATCTCTCTGAGAGAATTTCCGGGCAAGCTGATGGCCTACTACACAGTGACCATGCTTCTGATGCTTGGATTCAATGGTATGGTGCTGACAGGAGACCTCTTCAACCTCTATGTCTTTCTCGAGATCTCCTCCCTCTCCAGCTATGCTGTGCTGGCTATAGGTAAGAAAGAGGCTCCGTTCTCAGCATTTCGCTATCTGATCATCGGAACCGTGGGGGGAACGTTCTATCTTCTGGGACTCGGCTTTCTCTATACGGTTACCGGGACCCTCAATCTACTGGATATGGCAGCTATACTGCCGGGAGTTGCAGGAAGCAGCGCAGTACACGCCGCAATTATTATGATGGTGATCGGTGCGGGAATCAAGTCTGCCCTCTTCCCGCTCCACGGCTGGCTTCCGGATACATATACCTTTGCATCCTCCACCTCCACAGCTCTGATTGCACCGATCGGAACCAAGGTCGCCGCCTACGTTTTGATTCGTGTCATGCTCTATCTTTTCGGCATAGAACTGCTCGATCTGGTAGTTCCGATTTCGACGCTCGTGGGAATTCTGGCCGGGATCGGTATTCTATACGGCTCCTTCATGGCCATCGCACAGACCGAGCTGAAGCGGATGCTTGCCTACTCGAGTGTCTCCCAGATCGGCTATGTAATCATGGGAATCAGCCTGGCAAACCCATTCGGTTTTATAGGTGCCGTACTGCACATTCTGAACCATGCGGTGATGAAGGCGTGTCTCTTCATGGTCTCCGCCAATCTCCGGATGCAGGAGGGTCATTCAGACATCAGCCGATTTGATCACACCTACAGAAAGAAGTACCCCTGGACCATGTTCTCATTCACGGTGGCTGCCGTCTCCATGGTGGGCCTGCCACCGCTTGCAGGATTTTTCAGCAAGTGGTATCTGGCCATGGGTACTGTAGAAAATGGTAACTGGCTGCTTCTGGCCGTTATACTGATCAGCTCGCTGCTCAATGCAGTCTACTTCTTCCGCATTCTGGAGAGGGTCTATATGAAGAATCCGAAGAGCGACACACAGGTTCCTGATCAGAATATCACCTCTGACGAGGTAAAACCCTCCATGCTCTACACCACATCTGCACTGGCAATAGGACTCTTTATCATCGGCATCTTCAATATGGCAGTTGTAGCTGTCATCATGAACATGTTTCCTGCAGGGCTATAATTGATTAACTGCTAACTGAACAGATGGATCTCTCTTATATACCACTTTATGCTGTTCTGGTATCGCTTCTGGCTGTGCCGCTGATTATTTTCAGCTCCGCAAGACCAAATCTGCGTGAATTCTGGACCATACTGGCAGCTGTCATCAAGTTCGGACTTGTCCTGACCCTGGTGCCTGTGGCTCTGCGCGGAGACTCTGTCGAGCTGACGCTGCTTGAAGTCTCTCCCGGTATCCCTCTCCTGCTGAAGGCCGACCCTCTGGGTATCTTCTTTGCGACGATCGCTTCCGGCCTCTGGATCTTCACCTCATTCTACTCCATCGGCTATATGCGTGGAGCCGGTGAAGTCAAGCAGACCCGCTACTTTGCCAGTTTTGCCATCTGCCTCTCAGCAACAATCGGTATTGCATTTTCAGGCAACCTGCTCACGTTTGTTATCTTCTATGAGATTCTGACACTGGCGACCTACCCCCTGGTGATCCACAAAGAGAATCAGGAGGCGATCAGTGCAGGACGCAAATATCTTGCCTATACACTGACCGCCGGTCTTCTGCTCATCGCTGCAACAGCAATGACCTACTATCTGACGGGCACGACTGACTTTTCTCCTGGCGGTCTCTTCTCAGGACTGGATATCTCCCCCGGAGTGATGCTCACGCTCTTCCTTCTGTTCCTTGGTGGAGTCGGTGTAAAAGCGGGAATAATGCCGATCCACTCCTGGCTTCCTGCAGCAATGGCTGCACCTACACCCGTCAGTGCGCTGTTACATGCGGTAGCTGTTGTAAAATCGGGAGTATTCGGGGTTATCCGGGTTGTCGGGTTCGTCATTGGTACTGATGTCATGGCAGCCTACAGCTTCAATGATATTTTAATTGTGGTGGCTGGCTTTACCATTGTTGTTGCCTCACTGCTTGCATTCAGACAGGATAATCTCAAGCGGCGACTTGCCTACTCGACCGTAGGTCACCTCTCCTACATCGTTCTGGGAGCTGCACTGATCACACCTCTGGGAATCACAGGAGGTGTTATGCACATAGCGGCTCATGCTACCATGAAGATCACCCTCTTCTTCTGTGCCGGGGCGATCTACGTAAATCTTCACAAAGAGAACATCAGTGAACTTGATGGAATCGCCAAAGTGATGCCATGGACGATGGGAGCCTTCTTTATCGGCTCCATGGGTCTGGCCGGCATTCCGCCACTCAATGGCTTCGTCAGCAAATGGTATCTGGGGCTCGGATCTCTTGAAGGAGATATGGTACTGCCACTGCTGATTCTCCTGCTTAGCGGTGTTCTCAATGTGGGCTACTTCTTCCCGATAATCTGGAGGGCATACTTCAAACGTGGTGGAACAGAGCTTGAAAAGCATGGTGAAGCATCCCCTTATATGGTCGTACCTCTGGTCATAACTGCGGTTCTGTCGGTACTTTTCGGCATGTTTCCTGATCTCTTCTTTCACTTCTATGAGCTGGCTTCCGACATCGGCCGTTCGGTGTTTGTTGCCGGCGACAGTTTCAACGCATACGGAGGAACCCCATGAAGACCTGGCAATGGATCGCTCTTGGTGCGATTTTTCTGCTCACGCTGATCCTGGAGTTCACCGTACTGGTGGATTACGACTCCCACTGGTGGAACTCCATTCCTGCATTCTACGCCATTCTGGGACTACTTTCCTGTCTGGCTATCATCTTTGTCGGCAAGTCTATTTCAAAAATTGTGAAGCGAGATCCTGATTACTATGATCGCTGATATTTTTGCCATACCCGGTGTCATACTGATAGCAGGGGCTCTCCTGCTTGTACTGTTCCCAGCCAGACTAAGAAGCACTCTGTTTCTGATATTCCCCATTCTGGCACTGGCCACGATTCTGATCCGCCCAGAGGGGTACAGTGTGACTACCTCCCTGGCCAGTCTGGATCTGATTCTTATGCAGGTTGATGATCTGAGCCGAATTTTCGGAATCATATTTGCTTCAACTGCCCTGATTGCCGGTATCTATGCCTGGCACATCAAGGATCTAAGCCAACAGATCGGAGCACTGGTCTATGCCGGGGGTGCTCTGGGTGTTACATTTGCAGGAGACCTGTTTACCCTGCTCATCTTCTGGGAGCTGATGGCTGTCAGCTCTACCCTTCTCATCTGGGCACATCGGAATAGAAGGTCGGATGCTGCCGGTTTAAGGTATCTGGTCTATCATGCGCTGGGGGGCAGTATTCTGCTGGGTGGAATCCTGATGCACTACTCAGAGACCGGATCTCTCCTGGTTCAGGCCCTGGAGCCATCTGCCTCCCTATCATCGGTCATGATGCTGCTGGGAGTATCGATCAATGCTGCAGTAATCCCGCTTCACACCTGGTTAACCGATGCCTATCCAAAGGCCACCGTTACAGGTGCCGTCTTTATGAGTGCCTTCACTACCAAATCTGCAGTTTACGTCCTGATCCGGGTCTTTCCGGGCTGGGAGCTGCTGGCATGGATAGGTACAGCCATGGCGATCTACGGTGTGATCTATGCAGTCATCTGCAAGGACATGCGTGAAATTCTCTCCTACCATATTGTCAGCCAGGTCGGATTTATGGTAGCCGGTATAGGTATAGGAACCGATCTTGCTCTCAACGGTGCAACTGCACATGCCTACAGCCACATTCTCTACAAATCCCTGATGTTCATGGGTGCTGGTGCCGTACTCTATGCGACCGGAACAACCAAGCTGATCGAACTTGGAGGTCTCAAAAATAAGATGCGGTGGACCATGATTCTCTATATGATCGGCGCTTTCTCGATCTCCGGGCTCCCCCTGTTCAATGGATTTATCAGCAAGGCGATGACTGTGACCGCTGCAGGATATGCCGACTTCGAGCCTATCCAGCTACTTCTGCTGCTTGCCGGCGTCGGTACATTTCTGAGTGTGGGACTGAAACTCCCCTACTTCACCTGGTTTGACAAGGAGGATAACGACATTGAGGTCCGTGAGCTTCCAGTCAATATGTATATCGCCATGGGTCTCGCAGCGTCTCTGTGCATCTTCTACGGACTATTTCCTGAAGCGCTCTATACCTACCTGCCGTATGAGATCGCCTATAATCCATATACGGTCTACCACCTGGTCGAGATCACCCAGACCTCACTTCTGACGTTCGTCGGGTTCTGGATCTTCCGGCAGAAGCTCGCGGGAGAGCGTATACTGGCACTCGATGTGGACTGGTTCTATAGAAAGCCCGCTCCACTTGTAAGGCGTATATTTGTTGAATCAATTGATGACTTCTACGGACGGGCAGAGGAGGCCGTTCAGAACCTGGCTCAATGGGTTGCTGATCAGTTCATCAATCCTATGGAGTGGCTGGCTCCTTTCAGCCGAGAAAAGATAGAGGCCCGCACATTCTCCCCCAGCTTTGAGCAGGTGCTGAGTCTTATCATCATCGCCTTTGTCATTTTTGGCGTCTTCATGGTCGTCTGATTTATTCCACTCAGCACAACTCGACGGCCTGCCCATGATCTAAGTATGAGGCTGTAAATGACCGCTGTTACGTGGCTGTATACGACTCAGCAGAGCTCTATAGCTAGCCTATGGCCTAAGTAAGAGCTGTATTTGACCGTCCACTAGCGTGGCTGTATACGACTCAGCAGAAGGCCGCTGTGTTTGACTGAAACCTGATGACTCCATCCGACCGGGACAGCTCGGTGAGTGCCTTGTTAATCTCCATGATGGTCTGAACCTGATCTTACAGCGGACTTCTATCGTATTGCCAGTGACTGTAGCTTACCGGCGATGAGGCTGGTACACTTCACGCATTTCGTGCTGATACACTTCACACATTTCGTGCTGATACACTTCACGTATTTCGATTAGTCAGCAAAGAGAAGGAGCGTGAAGTATGACTAATTCAAGGAGAGAGGCCTCTTAGCCCATCAGACCACCTTCGAGAGGGCGGTCTGTGCCTCATAATCAAGAAGAGACATATAGACGCAGAACTCTACCAGCGCAGCAGATTGATTTTGGAGATATCGAGCGACAGGTTGTTCCTGAATATCGCAATGATAATGGCGAGACCTACAACAGCTTCTGCCGCCGCTACAGCCAGAACAAAAAAGACGAGAATCTGGCCAGTGATATCTCCATGATAGCTGGAGAAAGAGATCAGCGAGATGTTCACAGCATTGAGCATCAACTCGACACACATCAGGATGACAATCGCGTTCCTGCGTATCAGGACACCAATCACACCAATTGTAAACAGAACAGCACTCAGAGCGAGATACCAGTCAATTTCAATCATCCTTCCTGCCCCTTGTTTGTCTTGGAATACTGTGCGATAAAGAGAGCTCCGACTACTGCTGCAGTCAACAGCACGGCAGTGATCTCAAAGGGGAGCAGATACTGAGTATACAGTACATCTCCCACAGCTTCTACGGTTCCTATAATCTGCATCTCCTCCGAGATGGCCGGCAGCATATCGGATACATTACCTACGCTGTAGAGGATCTGTCCAAGAACTACAACTCCCAGCAGGAACGAGATCAGATAGCCGATCCTGAATTTGCTGAAGAGCATCTTCTCGGCATCCAGGTTCAGAAGCATGATCACAAATAGAAAAACCACCATGATGGCGCCCGCATAGACAACGATCTGGATCATCGCCAGAAATTGTGCCTGCAGAAGCAGGTAGAGACCTGCAACAGAAACCAGGTTCAGCACCAGAAAGAGAGCACTGTTGACTGTATTCCTGTTCAGGATCATAGCCAGCGCTGAAGCTATGGCCAGCACAGCAAGTAGAACAAATGCGTAAGTCACCATCGGAAAACGTTTGATTTGAAAGAGCTAAAGGTAGAGAAAATTGGCTATGGCTTCAAGATGAAAATAGCTGACGGACTTTGCACCTTATGGGCTATATTTGTTCCTTTGATCACATTGGACCGGTGAACACATTTGTTCCTTTGATCACATTGGACCGCTGA
>Ga0209487_1000809_pt1 | contig 27486 bp, 26 predicted proteins | sample Poulit2012_FD_187524 | JGI IMG/M metagenome (GOLD analysis project Ga0209487, IMG submission 187524) | Agricultural soil microbial communities from Georgia to study Nitrogen management - Poultry litter 2012 (SPAdes) (version 2) | ecosystem: Environmental > Terrestrial > Soil > Agricultural land...
GAAATTAAGTGCATAAAAGTGGAAAATACTCTTTTATTATGTTTTTTTTACAAATCAAGTCAAATTTTACTGAAGAAAATCTTAATCAAAAAAACCGCCTCAATTTTTAAAATGAGACGGCTTCTTTTATTTTTCTGATTTAAATTTCTAAATCTTCACCTATTTTCAATAAAATCAACTCTTTACCTTTGGAATGGAAATGTGATTTTGCTTTTTCATGGTCAATTGCAATCGGTGGGAAAGTATCGAAATGATAACCCAAAACTTTATTACATTCAACAAAATCTGCAGCCAAACACGCATCTTCAATTCCCATAGTAAAGTGATCTCCAATCGGGAAAACCGCTAAATCCAATTGACCTACCAAGGTCGGAATCAATTTCATTTCTTGCGTCAATGCAGTATCGCCAGCGATATAAATTATTTTACTTTCTGTAGAAATCACATATCCATTTGGGTTTCCTCCATAGGTTCCATCAGCAAATGAACTCGAGTGGAAAGCTATGGTCGAACGTATGCTGATGCCATCGGTAGAAAATTGACCTCCCGTATTCATTCCAATCACTTTCAATCCCTTCTTTTCGTAATAATAGGACATTTCTGCATTGCAAATGATGCTTGCACCTGTTCTTTCAACTATTGATTCTACATCCAAAACATGGTCTTGATGCGCGTGAGTTAGCAATATATAATCAGCTTCCAATGCGTTTAAATCTATGTCTTTGGCCAATTCATTTCCACTGATAAATGGATCGATGATCAAATTTTTACCATTGATTTTAATCGATAAACTCGCATGTCCTAAATAAGTGATTTTCATATTTAAATAATTAAAAGTTTAAACTAATTCCTAAAATTAATGAAAAAGCTAAGGTTAACAAAGCAACTTTCTTTAATTCTTTGTCCAATAAACGCGGTTCTTTGATGGAGAAAATTGTTTTTAATAAAACAATCGATGGAATCAATAAAATTAAATAAGAAAAATAATACCATTGAACTTTATCGATGATTACCAAATAAATATTGACTAAAACAAAAGGCAATAAAACCAATATACTCTGATAGATTTTAGCCAATTCAAATCCCATTCTCAACGGTAAAGTATATTTTCCTGCCAATTGATCGGTTGCTATATCACGCATATTGTTGAGATTCAAAACAGCTGTGCTCAACAAACCTATAGCAGAAGCCGGAAGAAAAATTGAAAAATTGAAACTCTCGTGATTGTAAAGTGTGTAACTTCCCCAAACTGAAATAATCCCAAAAAACAAGAAAACAAAAACATCGCCCATACCTGCATAACCGTAGGCGTTTTTTCCAACTGTGTATTTGATCGCAGCCCAAACACAAGCAATGGTTAATAATAAAAATAAAATCACCCATTTGAATTGAGCTGGACCAAAAGAAATCCAAACCAAAGCCGTTGCAGTGGTTGCTGACAAAGCACTGAAAATTAGAATGGCTTTCTTCATTTGATTGGGCGATATATCACCTGAGGCAACTGCTCTTTTTTCTCCAATTCTAAATTCATCCGTGCCTCGAATACCATCGCCATAATCATTGGCATAGTTCGACAAAATTTGTAAAAATAAAGTGGTGAGAAATGCTAAAATGAAAATCCACCAATTCCAATGTCCTTCTGACAAAGCTATCAATGAGCCTAAAATAATACCACTGATAGATAGAGGTAAAGTCCTTAATCTTGCTGCCGCAATCCAATGTTTCATAGTTGACAAAATTAATAAAAATCGCACTGAATTGAACATTACTTCTAAAAATCATATAGGACTACTCGCTTTTATAGAAAACAGTTCCTTTGAAAAATAAAAAAGCACCAGCTATTTTATAAAATAGTGGTACTTGTATATATGCTTTGAATCGATTTATCTGAATCGATCAAAATTTCGTTTTCTTTTTTCCAGAAATGCATTTCTTCCTTCTTCGGCTTCGTCCGTTCCGTAGGCAAGCCGTGTTGCTTCGCCGGCAAAAACCTGTTGTCCGACCAATCCATCATCAATTAAATTGAAAGCAAATTTCAACATTTTAATCGCCGTAGGAGATTTAGTTAGAATTTCTTGTGCCCATTCAAAAGCTACTTGTTCCAATTCATCATGAGGAACAACTTTATTGACCATTCCCATTTCAAATGCTTCTTGAGCAGAATAATTCGCACCTAAAAAGAAAATTTCTCTTGCTCTTTTTTGACCAACCTGTCTTGCCAAATATGCAGAACCAAATCCACCGTCAAAACTTGCAACATCAGCATCGGTTTGTTTGAAAATTGCGTGTTCTTTGGAAGCGATTGTCATATCGCAAACTACGTGTAGCGAATGTCCGCCTCCCACAGCCCATCCTGGTACAACTGCGATTACAACTTTGGTCGAGAAACGAATCAACCTTTGAACTTCTAAAATGTTCAATCTTCCTACTTTATCTTCGCCTTCATATCCTTTTTTTCCTCGAACTCTTTGGTCACCTCCTGAACAGAAAGCCCAGCCACCATCTTTAGGTGACGGCCCTTCGCCCGATAATAAAATGACGCCTACTTCACGATCTTCCTCAGCAATTGTAAATGCATCCAAAAGTTCAAACACAGTTTTTGGACGAAAAGCATTTCTAACTTCTGGTCGATTGAAAGCAATTCTTGCAACACCTTCTGATTTTTTAAAAGTTATATCCTCGTATTCCTTTATTGTTTGCCAATTGATTTTCTCCATTTTTTGAAATTTTTCTGTAAAAATAAGCTTTTGTAATGAAGAGAAACAATTTAAAATTTTCTTAAATAAAAGTAGTGAATTATCTCTGTTTGTAACAATCAATCTAAAAAATCTCAATAAGGTTTGAAACCTATACTAATTTATTTGTTTGCTGACTTCTGTTATACAAACTCTGTTAGCATAGTTAACATGAAAAAATTCATGTATTTGGTTTTGTAGGATTTATAGAGAAAATTTTCAGAACAATTGAACCAATATATTAAAATAATCAATACCTTTACATCGACCTAACCTAAAACAATAATGACCAGCCTTTTCGATATAATAAATCCTGAAATATATTTTCATAGGCTGAGAATTATTTTTTCTCTTCTATTCATTTCTATTTTCTTTTCAGTTGTATCGGGTCAAGTCTACATTTCTGATAATGTAAAGTTCAGTATTTCTGATAGTACTGTTTTTTATATTTCGGGTGAATTAGTTACAACGGATGAATCGATTGAAGTAGTAGAAAATAAAATTGTAAAAGTCCCTCATCGTAAGGAATTTGAAACTTCAATAAAATCCGAAATAAATAATGAGCCAAATGTAAAGGATGAAAATCTTAAAAAAGAAACTGTTGTTTCTGAAATGAACACAACAAATCATCACGATACTTTTCATTTGCTCAACAGAAATATACCTCGAAGTTTCTTTTATGAATTACAGAAAACGAGATTGGTTACAGTTCCTACTGTAAAAAACGAACCTCAAGGAAATTTAATTCAGAATACAATATTTAGCAGGAAGATTTTAACTGAAAAAAAACAGATTTGTACTTCTCAAACTAATGTAAAAAACCATTATTTCTTTGAATCTTTATTCATTCGTCCTCCTCCATCGATGGAAGACATATCATCCTTCAATACAAACATATAAGTCACATTTTTTTAATTGAACTCAAATTTAAAGTTTAGACTTATGCTTTCAAAACAAATATCTTTCTTAAACAAGAAAGTTGTAAGACAGTACTTAATCAATCTAAATAAAAAAAAATGAAATTAACATTAATATTATTATCATATTTATCAGGATTTCTCATTCTCTCTGCACAAGTAGGGATTGTGAAAGCTGACGAACAAATTATCGGCGATTTTCCGGTATCATCAGCCGCTCTCGAAGTCCGATCTTCTGACCAGGGGTTTCTTGCGCCAAGAGTTGAATTGGTAGCAGTTTCCAATCCTGCGCCTATTCAAAATCCAAAAACAGGATTAGTAGTTTACAATTCTACGGTAAACAATGAATTGGACAAAGGCTATTATCATTGGAACGGTGTACAATGGTTTCCGTGGAGAAGCGGTTCCAATTCTTTGGTAGAGTTTCAAGCCGATGATATCAGTGTAACTACTTTAGGTTATTTACCTATCGGCAGTAGTGATACTGCTCCCGATGAATTTATCAGCAATGGTATAAAGGGGACTAAAGTAGGTTGCGCCAAATTCACCACTGGATTTAATGCAAATGGACATTCCTATTGTTCTTATTCGCTAAGACTTGCAGATGACAGCGACCGAGCTACCATTGATTGGATGACCGCATTTAACTTGGCAAAAGCTGCCAATGGTTATTTGGTAACGACAACAACGTTGGAAGAATGGAACTTTGTAAGAAATAATTTACTTAATTCTACGATTTTACCTGGAAATGCAGATGCTACTTGGTTAGGTTTCCGAAAAATATCTTATCCCGGAAATCCATTAGAATTTACTTGGATTACCGGTGAGCGATCAATTGTAGCTTGGGAGAATGCCGGCGGAGGAACACCTCCTTATGCTAATTATGAATTCCATTTTATAGATCAACGGCCAAGTTCTACAGCAGGTGATGATTGTGTGCATGTGACTTCTTCTGAAGCTACCAACCAAGACAGAAAATGGGAAACCAGACCTTGTACGGATGATCATTTTATTTCATTGTTAATTGTTGAATACCAAAACTAAGAACTTATGAAAAATTTATATATAACGACATTATTATCTATTTTGATAGGTCAATTGAGCTTTGCACAAGTGCAAATAAACGTTACCGAAGGACAGGAAGAATCATCTGCACTTTTGCAAATCGATGCTTCAGACAAAGGAGTTTCTTTCCCAAATGTAGCACTGACATCTACAACTGACTTACAAACGGTATTGAATCCGGTGAACGGCTTATTGGTTTATAATATCAATACCGAAAGCGATGTATCGCCAGGTTTTTATTTTCATTACAACGACGTATGGCATCCTATCGGGAAGATGAGTGAAACCTATCTTTTCAATCAACCTATCGATAAAGATGTATTGGGCTATACGCCATCCAACCTTGGGATAACTGCTGATAATACACCAGGGATAGTATATGGGAACTCCACAAGTAATAGGTGGCTAACTATGGGTTGTGAAACTTGGTCGGTAAGTGAAGGTGGAAATGGTCATACTTATTGTGCTTATAAGTCAACCACTAATACTTCAGGCTCTGGTACCCGAACTCACAACTGGGAGCAAGCTTATAATTTTGCTCAAGAAAGAGGTGGTTATTTATTGACCCTAACTTCAGATGCAGAAAGGGATTGGGTGATGCAAAATATAGTGGCTGATAAAAGCTTAAGCGGTAATATTTGGTTGGGTTATAGAAGTTTCGAATCGAGGTATGTTCCTATGGCAGGTAATAACAATGACAACCACAATGGGATAAATTTCAATCGCCACAGATACAAATGGATTACCAATGAAAAATGGGTAGCCGACTGGGAAGAACCAACTACAGCAACGGTTCAACATAATTTCATAAATAATCAACCCACAGTAGGAGTTGCCAGATGTACTTATATCCAAAGTTCAGGACAAAGACAATGGAATACAAGGACTTGTACTACTACATTAAGCACAAATCACATCATTGTTGAATTTCAAGCTGAATATTAAAAACTATAAATCATGAAAAAACATTTAAATCATATACTTTTCCTAAGTTTTTTAGGATTATCTATCGCCTCTCAAGCCCAAGTAGGAATTGGGACAGAGACACCACACAGTTCAACTATGTTGGATATTGTTGCCAGCGACAAAGCTTTTTTAGGACCACAAATCGCTTTGACTTCAACCACAGACATTGTTACGATTGAAAATCCAGCCGAGGGAATGTTGGTTTACAATACTACAATTGCACCTTCAGAAGATTTGGACACAGGTTATTATTTTTGGGACGGAGCCACTTGGCAACCCACCGGTGTAGGAAATCGCACCAATATCGTTTCAGATGGCGTTATCCCTTCTATTCTGGGTTATACACCAACAGGTTATAATGAAAGTCAAACATCAATTACGGTAGACGGAACTACTTTTACCCGAGTTGGCTGTAAAGTTTGGTCAGGAAATGGACATCGTTATTGCGCTTACAAAAGTGGTGAGAATGGTTCGTATACGCCTCCATTTTTAGGGATTGGGAATGGAACTCTTGTTACAGGAGAAAATGGAGTGAATTGGGGAACTGCTTTTAAACTTGGAGAACTTGCAGGTGGTTACTTGGTGACTTTGACATCTTTAGACGAATGGAATTGGGTTTATACCAATATCATTCAAAATGGTACTGGATACAATTTAGGAAATCATATTTGGATTGGAAACTCAAAAGCGATTACGAAAACCATTGGAGTTAATACTTCAGCACCTGGAGTTCCTGTTGAATTTTTCTGGATAACAGGAGAGCAGTCCAAACACGTTTGGGGGAATACCACAACCATCGAACATAATTTTGATTCGGATAATAATGAGCCAAATAACCTTGGCAATACAGAGGGGTGTACACATACATGGGGTACAAGCATAACTCAATTTACCCACATGAGTGGATGGTGGAATGACGCTCCTTGTTATGTAACTACGTTTGGTCAATCCGGAGCCGGTCAAAATGTTAGAGCCATGAACCAATTGATCATCGAATTCGAGAATTAAATTCGAGAAATTTCATCAATTCTTATGTCAATAAAATATTATTTAATTGACATAATTAGAAATTTTTAAATCAACCTATAGAATAAGAAGTCAGCCGTAAAAAGCTGACTTCTTGTGTTTTGTTTAATTGTTAAATACAAAAGAAACTCCTTCAAAAACCATTTATGTTTATTGAAGAAGTTTTTATTTTTCCTTGGAAGTTTAGTTTTAGCTAAACATTTCTCTTACTCTTTCAAAGAAAGATTTATCATTTTTGGTAGGATGTGGTTTGAAATTCTCATCGTCAAAGTTTTTCTCAAAGAATTCCATTTGCTCTTTGTTGAGTCGATCGGGTGTCCATACATTGACATGAACGAACATATCACCATTTCCATAACCATTTAAATTAGGCAAACCTTGACCTTTCAGTCGTAAAACTTTACCTGATTGAGTTCCTTTGTCAATTTTAATTCGAACCAATTTATTGACGGTTGGAATTTCTTTGGTTGCACCTAAAATGGCTTCTGGAAATGAAATGTATAAATCATAATGCAAATTGTTACCATCGCGTTTTAGGTTTTTATCCTCTTCCTCTTCGATTACGACCAATAAATCTCCTGGAACTCCATCGAATGGAGCATCATTACCTTTTCCTGAAACTTGAAGTTGAATACCTTCTCTAACACCTGCAGGAATTTTTATTTCAACTGTTTCATCGACTTTTTTCAATCCATGATTGTTCGCTCCAGGTGGAATATGATCTGCGATTTTTCCCATTCCTTGACAAGTTCCACAAGGAACAGTTGTTTGCATTTGGCCTAAGAAAGTATTGGAAATTTTGGTTTGATAGCCGGATCCATTACAAGTCGTACAAGTTTTAAAAGTTGCTCCTTCCGCTCTTTTAAATCTTTTGACTTTAACTGTTTTAGTGGTTCCATTCATCATTTCTTCCAAGTTCAGTCTTACCCTGATGCGCAAGTCTGAACCTTTGGTTCTTCTTGGACCTCTTTGTTGACCAAATCCGCCAAATCCACCACCTCCTCCAAAGTGTCCACCGAAAATATCACCGAAATGAGAGAAGATGTCTTCCATATTCATTCCACCGCCACCAAATCCACCAGCACCACCTACACCGGCATGACCAAATTGATCATAGCGCTGTCTCTTCTCGGGATCACTTAAAACTTCATAAGCTTCTGCAGCTTCTTTGAACTTTTCTTCTGCCTCTTTGTCATCCGGATTTTTGTCAGGATGGTATTGAATAGCTTTTTTTCGATAAGCTTTTTTGATTTCTTCTGCTGAAGCTGATTTGGAAACTCCTAATATTTCGTAATAATCTCTTTTTGCCATTTTGATGTTTTTAAACACTGGATTCTAAATCAAGTGCTTAACTTTTTTGTTTCTTAAATTGTTTTCTCTAAAAGTGAAACGAATGTTCGTTCACAGTTTATAAAATTTCTGATTGTAATTGTATTATTGTCCTACAACTACTTTTGCATATCTGATGATTTTGTCGGTAAGTGTATAGCCGGTTTCTACCACGTCGATGACTTTACCCTTTAAATCTTCAGAAGGTGCAGGAATCAGAGTGACAGCTTCCATTTTGTCGGTGTCAAACTCTTCTCCAGAATTAATTTCTAATTTCTTTAAACCTTTGGAACGCAAAGTTTCAATCAATTTGTTTTGAATCAATTGAATTCCTTTCAAATGTTTGCTTTCATCGGATTTTTCAATCTCTTTGATTGCTCTCTCAAAATCGTCCAATACAGGAAGTAAAGCAGTGATGGTTTCACTATTGGCTGTTTTGAATATCTCTAAACGTTCTTTGGCCGTTCTTTTTTTGTAATTATCGAATTCGGCAAACAAACGTAAAAATTGATCTTTCTCCTTCTGTAATTCGTCCTTCAAAGTTTCTATTTCAGATTTTTCTCCGACTACTTCTTCAGTTTTTACACTTTCTTCCTCTTTCAACTCTTCGTTTAATTCTTCGTTTATATGGTTTTCTGACATTTTTTTCGATTTTGTATTTCAATAGTCAAATATATTGCCAACTTAGCCTGAAGTGACTTTTTGGCATAATTTGAAAATAATTTTGATTTTGTATAGTAATGAGTGAGTGTATGAATATAAAAAACCTCACTTTTTAGTGAGGTTTTAAGTTGTTGTTAAAATTTCATTCTAATTTTTGCATTGACAAATCGACCGGTCAATCGATTAGGTACTCCGTAAATTCTTGAAGAATTCACATCTCTTACCCAAGTGTTGCTAATTTCATTTCTGATGTCAAAAATGTTGAATAAATCAACTCCAATCGATAGTTCCTTGAAATTGTTCCAAAAATCGCTTTTCGGTTTCAATTCATTTTGATTGATAATCTCTTTGATGAAGCCAATATCGACACGTTTATAATCAGATAAATAGTTGGTGTAACTATAAGGATCAGTCATTGGAGGCGCACCATTTGGAAGACCTGAAGCATAAACCAAATTCACATTTACTTTAAATGATGGTAAAATTGGCATATAATCTTGGAAGAAAATAGATGCTTTGAATCTTGGGTCAGTTGGCATTGGAATATCGCCTCTATCATCGATGTTTTGATATGCTTTTGCATAGGATAAACTCAACCAAGAATCCACTCCAGGGACAAATTCTCCAAACAATCGCATATCGATTCCATAACCGTGACCTTTTGCATTGTTGTCTGCGGTGTATCGAATCCTTACATTGTCCACAAAATAAGGGTTTAAATCGTTGAAGATTTTATAGTAAGCTTCAGTTGTTAATTTGAATGGACTGTTCCACATTTCAAACTCATAATCATTACCCAAAATGAAGTGAATCGACTGTTGAGCTTTAACATCTTTGTTCAATTGACCATTTAAATCTCTAACTTCTCTATAAAAAGGTGGTTGATAATATATACCTGTATTGAATCTAAAGGTCATATCTTTTTGCCAATTCGGTTTTATAGCGATTTGAGCTCTTGGGCTGATGTTCATTTCTTCGTTGAAATCCCAATAAGTTGCTCTAACTCCACCGTTGACCAAAACTCTTGCATCGCCCCACATAAATCTTTTGGTGTATTGCGCAAAAGCAGTGAATCGGTTGGATGCTAATTCGTTGTTGGCATGAACGCTATGGTTTAAAACTAAATCATTGGTGTTGATTGAACCAACTTGTGGATTGTGAGGCAAAGAATAACCTGCTGAATCAATATATTGCCACTCGCTGAGTAAATCGCGAATGTCCTCGTGTTGGTATTTAACTCCCCATTCCACATCTGAATTGACATTCAATTTGTATTTTCCTCGGTGCTGAATTCCTGTTACCATTGCATCGAAATTATTTCTTGCATGATCGATTTGACTTCCAATATCATAAGTTGAACTTACATTTCCATCGCCATCCAATTCATTGATTAAATATGCGCCGTAGATATCGAAATATTCTTTTTCTTTCGAGTGAAATCCAAAGGCATCAATCACTAAGTCCAAATTCGAGTTAGGTTTGTGGTGTAAAGTCAAAGAAGCAGTTTCTGTTTGAAATCTATCTTCTTCATTTCCTTCATAAAAAACCTTTAAACTCATCGGATTGTCCAAAGTTCCAAACTTTGTTTCTCTATCTTTTGGGGTCAATTCGAATTTACTATCGGTAATTGCACCTAAAAAGGAAATTTCCCATTTCGGATTGAATTTATAATGAAGATTGGCTTGTAAATCATAATAAACAGGATTCAGATCAGAGTTTGAATCCATGGTGTTTAACACTAAATTTCTGTCTTGATATCTCGCACCAACAATAGCAGAAAATTTCTTGTCCTTAGAGGCACCGCCAACGGTAATGTTTCCGCCCATCAAACTCGCTTCCAAAGTAGTTTCAAATTCTCTTGGTCTTTTGTAAATTATATCTAAAACACTTGACATTTTATCACCATACTTCGCTTCCCAACCACCTGCAGAAAAGTTCACGGCATCCGTCATTGATGGATTGATAAAGCCTAAACCTTCTTGTTCGCCCGAACGTATCAATTGTGGTTTGTAAATTTCAATACCATTTACATAAATTAAATTTTCATCAAAACTACCACCTCGCACTCGGTATTGTGAAGTCAATTCAGATCCAACACTGACCATGGGTAAACTTCCCAACATCTCAGAAACTCCACCTGTAATTCCAATGTTGATCTCCATATCTCTCGGATCGAAACCTATACTGGTCAAAGGTTTGTCGACTTGTCGATGAAAGATAATCGCTTGGTCGAGTTGCACAGTTTCGCTTGGAACCATGATAATGTGAATAATTTCATTTTCGCCATTTGACAAGTTGAAATCTTGTGAATAAGCAATGTAATCATCGTGTTCAAATTTGACTTGAACTTCAGTTTCAGCTGGGACTTCTATTTGAAAATCACCATTCTCATCCGTATAAGTTGTGTTTGAGTTGACGCTAATTTTTACATCGAACAATGGAATTTGATAGTCGTCAAATACTTTTCCACTGATAGTCGCCTGTTGTGCATTAGCGAAATTAATTAACAAAACGAAAACAAGAAAAAGTTTAATTCTTGTTAAAGTTGACTGTGTAGGTTGCGATATTGTTCTTTTCATCCCAGACTTTTAATTCTAATTGATGTTTACCGTTACTAATTCCTTCTTTATTTAAATCCAAAGTCAATGACTTTGTCTTTTGATCATAATTGGTCAATGTCCATTTCCCGTCGATATGAGCGGAGAAACCTGCGATGCCAGAAAGATCATCACTTATGGTGAATCGAATCAATCCATTAGTGCCGGTAAATGTAGTGTTTTCCCTGATATTTACAGGATTAATCGTAGGTTTTGTGTTGTCAACTACCACTGAAAAAGTTCCAAATCCACGCGTTTCACCTACAATTTTACCATTTTTGTATTCGGCCGTAATGTATTCGGATCGCCAATTTCCTCTGTATTGATATTCACGTCTAATGATGGCTTTGTCCAGTTGGGCAGTTGCGATTCCTTCAGGAACTATGGCAATGGTATAATAGTCATGTACAGCAGTATTCCAATCGTGAATAGCGTGTTTGCCATTGTTGGTTTTTCTATAATTGAAATTTAAATCTTCATAAAGTACTCCTTTTGGTAAAGAGATTTCGATGCCTTCTGCCTGAAAATAATTTTCTTCGTTCCAACGAAATACAACTGCATCCGTATTTTCAGTTTTTTCCACCGGTGGTTTTTTACCAGTGATTTTAAATCTTCCATGATTGGAATTTCCAGCAAAATCTTTTATTTCGATATGAATATCATAAGTTCTTCCTTCTTCTAAATCTAATACACCGTCATTTTTGACGTTCGAATACATTTGGTGCAAAGGATCACCTGCTTTTTTATAAAGTTGATACACCCAACTGTTGTTTCGCATTCTGTCTTCATAATCGATCAAACAATTTATAGCTCGAGTAGTGCTGAAATTCAAACGGTCATTGGTATAGGTGTAATAAATTTCGTCATCTATATATACATTGATTTGATAAATTCCATTCAAATTTTCGGCTCCATTTAATTTATCATAAGCTTTTACTCCCATGCCGACTTTTCCAGATGCGCTGACAGAACTCCCATTGCTTACAGCAACTCTAGAAGTTTTTCCGTTGACATCACCATTGATAGGATAAACATACAATCCGTTCAGCAAAGGTTTGCGGGTGTCGGGTACATCGAAACCAAATAAAAATGGATTAATCGGTTCTTGTGTGGCGGTTTCTCTAATTTCAAAATGCAAATGTGGACCTCCGGAACTACCTGAATTTCCTGAGAGAGCAATGGTGTCACCTATGCTAATCGGCAATTGACCTTCCTCAAGTCGGATCTCTACTTGAAAAGTTTTGTGTTCGTATTGATAAGCCCTTACAAATTCTTCGATTTCATCATTGAATTTTTGTAAATGCGCATAAACAGAAGTGTAGCCGTTGGGATGATCGATGTAAAGAGCGTTGCCATAGCCTCTGGGGGATACATTGATTCTCGATACATAACCATCTGCCACGGCATAAATTCTATAGCCTTCTCTTTGATTGGTTTTGATGTCAATCCCACTGTGGAAATGATTGTTTCTCAATTCACCAAAGTTTCCTGAGAGATAATTAGTTATTCCCAATGGATTTCTCCATTCAATTTCAGGAAAATCCTTATCTTCATCTTTAAGCTGAGCATCAACCGTAGGAGACTGAATACAAGCAGTGAAAATAAAGAGAGAGGTTAGAATTAGGTTCGGAAATTTCATTGTTTTGATTTTGTTTGATTTATTGTTTGTATCGTTCAATTAATGATTCAAAAATAGAAATTAAAATGGAAATGGCTTTTGATGTAACGTAAAATTTACCTTATCTTTGCCCATATATAGTAGGACTAAAAGGTTCTCTTATCCAATGAGTGAAAGTAAAGAAAAATTTATACAACTTGAACAAAAGCTGAGTCAATTGATTCAAGCTTATAAGGATATAAAAATAAAAAATGAAACGCTAAAAGAAGAGATAGAAGTATTGCAGGAGAATTTAAGGTCATCGAGGCAGGAGCAATTGAAAATGAAGGATGAGATCGACCAATTGAAAGTGAGCAATGCTTTGTTAGGTGATAAAGAACACCGTAGATTAATGAAGCTTCGAGTGAACAAATTGATCAAAGAGTTGGATGTTTGTATAGCTCAAGTTAAAAATGAAAGAATATGAAAACGTTAAAGGTAAAAATAAATATAGCTGGAAGGCAATATCCTTTGACGATAGATGCTGATGAAGAAATTGCGGTTCGAGAAGCTGGAAAAGAAATTAACCAGATGATCGAAAGTTTTGAGAAGAAATATGCTGTAACTGATAAGCAAGATGCAATAGCTATGGCTGCTTTGCAAATCGCCGCTAAGTACAGCTCATTAAAGCGTTCAGGATTGGGATTCAACAAAGAAATGAATGAAAAGTTAGAAGATTTAACCCAACTTATTGAAAGAGAATTAGAAAATTAGAATAATAATAACAAGACGTTCAGCTGTTTAAGTACAGCGTAGATATTTGTCCTACATTAGTATATAATTTTTTTGGTAAACTCAACGAAAGTTTTGATACCGAGTGAAAATCGTTACGAAAGTGGACCGCAACAACTTCAGTTGTTCAGTTTTCTGACAGCGGATACTTGAATGACGAGATAGCTCAAATCCTGTTTATATAGGAGTTTACTCAAAACTACATTACTAATGTAGGACTTTTTTATGACCTAAAATTAAATTAAAAATGGAAGCAACGAGTATAATATTTGGAATCGTAGGGCTTGTGATTGGTGGAGTAATTAGTTATTTCTTAGCGAAAAAATCAGTCGATAAAGAAAATCAAATTCTGATTGACAACGCTAAACGAAAAGCTGAAGGGCTGATTGAAGATGCAACTAAAGAAGGTGAAGCAATTAAAAAGGAAAAAATATTCCAAGCCAAAGAAAAGTTTCTTGAACTAAAATCAGCTCATGAAAACACCATCAATCAAAGAGAAAAAAAGATTTCAGAAGCAGAATTGAAACTCAAAGAAAGAGAAGACAAAATCAAATCGGATTTTGCTGAACTGAAAAAACAAAAAGAACAATTAAAAGAAGAATCCAGAAATCTTCAATCAAGACAAGATCGTTTGAACATCCGACAAAAAGAAGTCGATGCTATGCATAAAAAGCAAGTTGAAGTTTTGGAAAAAGTAGCTAACTACACCGCTGAAGAAGCTAAATCTGAGTTGATGAAAACTTTGACAGATGAAGCAAAAATAAGTGCCCAAGCCCATATCCAAGAAATCATGGAAGAGGCTGAAATGAATGCAAACAAAGAAGCAAGAAAAATCGTTGTTCAAGCCATTCAAAGAATTGGAATCGAACAAGCAGTCGAAAATGCAGTTTCTGTTTTCAATATCGAATCTGACGAAGTGAAAGGTAGAATCATCGGTAGAGAAGGAAGAAATATTCGCGCCATTGAAGCTGCAACAGGTGTTGAGATTATAGTTGATGATACACCAGAAGCGATTATTTTGTCATGTTTCGATCCTGTAAGACGTGAGGTGGCTCGTTTGTCATTGCATAAATTGGTGACCGATGGTAGAATTCACCCAGCGAGAATCGAAGAAGTAGTTGCTAAAACAGCAAAACAAATCGATGAAGAAATCATTGAAATTGGAAGAAAAACAATTTTAGATTTAGGAATTCATGGATTGCATAGAGATTTGGTGAAAATTGTTGGACGAATGAAATACCGTTCTTCCTACGGACAAAACTTATTGCAACATTCAAAAGAAGTTGCTCGCTTGGCAGGAACTTTAGCTGCTGAATTGGGATTGAATCCAAAACTTGCTAAAAGAGCTGGATTATTACACGATATTGGAAAAGTGCCTGAGCAAGAATCTGAATTGCCACACGCGATTTTAGGTATGCAATGGGCTGAAAAATATGGAGAACATCCTGAAGTTATCAATGCTATTGGAGCTCACCACGATGAAATCGAAATGACTTCTCTATTGTCGCCTATCATTCAAGTCGCTGACGCAATTAGTGGTGCAAGACCAGGTGCAAGAAGACAAGTGATGGAATCTTATATCCAAAGATTAAGGGATTTGGAAGAAACAGCATTGAGTTTCGATGGTGTTGAAAAAGCCTATGCTATTCAAGCCGGAAGAGAATTGAGAGTTGTGGTTGAAAGCGATAAAGTAGATGACAACAAAGCATCGGAATTGTCCTTCTTAATTACTGATAAAATTCAAAATGAATTGACTTATCCGGGTCAAGTTCGCGTAACTGTAATTAGAGAAACTCGTGCAATAAATGTAGCTCGATAAAATAAAAAGTTTACAAAAAATTTAAAGTTCAAATTTTTATGAAAATAAAAGTTTGAACTTTTTTTTATGTTCATAAGCCATGTCTTCCTTTGTTAGATAAAGGAAATAAGCGTTTTTAGTAGTAATTTTAAAATGGATAAGTTTCTGTAAGATAGCGTTTTATAATTTGTTAATAACAATTGCATATTTTTTTAAAAGCTTTCGATTATTGAGTTATTTTTGAATCATATAAAGTTTTAAGATCATTTTTCTTTAAAGATTTGAATCTGAGTCGATATCAAATTGTTTGCAAATTTTTTTCACTTAGATTTAAATTTCTTTAAAGTGTTTTGTAGAAAATTCAATAACCTTTAAAAAATTAAACATGTCCATTTTCGATAGAAGAATTAATTACAAACCGTTTGAATATCCTGGAATTTTACAATTCACAGATGCAATCAACAAGTCTTTTTGGGTGCATAACGAAATTGATTTTACAGCGGATACCCAAGATTTTCATTCACATTTAGATTATGCAGAAAAAACAGCTATAAAACACAGTTTGTTGGCAATCGCTCAAGTGGAAGTTGCAGTAAAATCGTTTTGGGGTGATTTGTATAAACATTTTCCAAAACCTGAGTTCAATGGTTTGGGAGCTACATTTGCAGAATGTGAATTCAGACACTCAGAAGCTTATTCGAGATTGTTAGAGGTTTTGGGTTACAATGATGAATTTGAACAATTAATAGAGGTTTCTGTCATCCGCGAACGAATTGATTATTTAAATGCAGCTTTGAAAGATGCAAAATCGGAGGATAGAAAAAAATACGTCGTTTCATTGATTTTATTTTCAATATTGATTGAGAATGTTTCACTTTTCAGTCAATTCGCCATCATATTGTCCTTCACTCGTTTCAAAGGATATATGAAAAACGTAAGTAATATCATTGCTTGGACATCGGTCGATGAGCAAATTCACGCAAATGCTGGAATCTATATAGTCAACAAAGTTCGAGAGGAATTCCCAGATTTTTTTGATGCTGAAACCGTTGCGTTTATTAGAGAAACAGTTGAACACTCGATTGAAGTTGAAAGTAGAATTTTGGATTGGATTTTTGTTGAAGGTGAAATTGAAACTGTGAATAAAAAAGATTTATTGAACTTCATGAAATTTAGAGTGGACGACAGTATGAAAAAGATCAATTTAGATCCGATATTCAATATTTCATATGAAGAATATAAACCAATGGTTTGGTTTGAAGAAGAAGTTTTCGCCAATAGTTTGGATGACTTTTTTGCAAAACGTCCAGTTGATTATACAAAACACGATAAATCAATTACAGCAGACGATTTATTTTAATATTTAACTCAAACAACTAAATAATACTTAATTATGGAATCAAATTCAGGTTTACCCATGCAAATGTCCTTTGCCCCAGAAGTGAGAGAAAAACTTTGGTGGAAAAACGAAGAAAGTGAACAGATTTTAAATCGTGGCTACTTATTGAAAGGCGAAACAGTCGAAGGTGCAATCGAAAGAGTTGCTACAGCTGCAGCTAAAAGACTTTATAAACCTGAGTTGATAGAGCCTTTTAAAGAGATGATCGAAAGAGGTTGGATGAGTTTAAGTTCACCGGTTTGGGCAAATATGGGAACGGAAAGAGGATTGCCAATTTCTTGTTTCAATGTTTTTGTGCCTGACAGCATCGAAGGAATTACTCATAAACTGGGTGAAGTTATCATGCAAACAAAAATTGGTGGTGGAACTTCTGGCTATTTTGGTTCTTTAAGAGAGAGGGGAAGTGCCGTTACTGACAACGGAAAGAGTAGTGGTGCGGTAAGTTTTATGAAGTTGTTTGACACAGCAATGGATACAATTTCTCAAGGAGGTGTAAGAAGAGGTGCATTTGCAGCTTATTTGGATATCGACCATCCTGATGTTGAGGAATTTTTAAAAATAAAAGACATCGGTAATCCTATCCAAAATTTATTTACAGCCGTTTGTGTGCCCGATTATTGGATGCAAGAAATGATCGATGGAGATGTGGATAAAAGAAAAATTTGGGCAAAAGTTTTGGAATCACGTCAACAAAAAGGATTGCCTTATATTTTCTTCTCGGACAATATCAATCGAAACAAACCTCAAGTTTATAAGGATCAGAACATGAGAATTTACGCAAGTAATTTGTGTTCAGAAATCATGTTGCCTTCCAATGAAGAGGAGTCTTTTATTTGTTGTTTATCATCGATGAATTTGGAATTGTACGATGAATGGAAAGATACTGAAGCGGTTAAATTGGCCATTTTCTTTTTGGATGCAGTTTTACAAGAATTTATAGAAAAAACAGAAGGAAACCATTATTTGGCTTCGGCACATCGATTTGCAAAACGTCATAGAGCATTAGGTTTAGGCGTTTTGGGTTGGCATTCTTATTTGCAGAAAAACATGATTCCATTCGAAGGTTTGGAAGCGAAAATGATGACCAACGAGATATTTAGAGACATCAAAGAAAAAGCAGATAAAGCTTCAGAAGATTTGGCGAGAATTTACGGAGAACCAGAATTATTGAAAGGTTATGGTCGAAGAAATACAACGACTATGGCAATTGCTCCAACAACTTCTTCTTCAGCAATTCTTGGACAAACTTCACCTGGAATTGAACCATTTGCTTCGAATTATTACAAAGCCGGATTGTCCAAAGGAAATTTCATTAGAAAAAATAAATATTTGACTCAGTTGCTTCAAGAAAAAGGAATGGACAATGAAGAAACTTGGAGAAGTATCATGTTGAGTGCAGGAAGTGTTCAGCAATTGGAAGGACTTACTGATCATGAAAAAGCAGTATTTAAGACTTTTAGAGAAATTAGTCAGTTGGAAATTATTCAACAAGCTTCCATCAGACAAAAATACATCGACCAAGCACAGAGTCTAAATCTAAATATTCCAGCAGAATTGCCGGTCAAAGAAGTAAATAAATTGATGATAGAAGCATGGAAATTGGGCATCAAAACTCTTTATTATCAACGCAGTCAGAGCGTTTCTAAGGAGTTGGTAACCAGCTTGGTATCTTGCATAAGTTGCGAAGGCTAATTTTATAACATATTTCAAATTAAAAGCCATGATTGTTTTTAATCATGGCTTTTCTCATATTTGTAGGTATTGGAATAGTATTTGTAGTTTAGAGGTCTAGGGAAAAGTACAAAAAACATTTCAAGTGAAACATATTCTATCTATTGTGGTGATATTGTCTGTAATTTCGTGCAATACACTGAATAACGAAAGTGTTCTTTATTCAGGAACTTTGAATTTTGCAGAAAGTTCACCCATGATTAATCAACATGGAAAAACGGTTTTAGAAAGATTTGATGCGCCTTTAGGGTATAACAGAGTGAGAGTGCCGCAAGATGGTTTTGAATCTTATTTAAGAAGTTTGCCGCTCAAGCCCAATGGATCTTTGGTTAAGTATTACAATGGAGAAAGTAAGCCCAATGATAATATTTATGTATCAGTGGTAGATTTACCGATTTCTGAAAGTAATTTGCAAATTTCAACCAATGCGGTGATGAGATTGATTTCAGAATACTTGTACAAACAACAACAGTACGATAAAATAGCTTTTCATACGGACAACGAAAAATTGAGTTTTGTAGAATTTTCTGGCGAAGATTATTCCCAAAAACAATTCAATCAATACATCGATTTCGTCATGGAGAGAATATCGACTCCAAGTTTCTGTTCTGACCTAAAAAAAGTTTCGTTAAACGATATTAAAATCGGTGATATTTTTGTTCAAAATTCAGTGCCTTATGGACATGCAGTTATAGTTGTTGATTTGGTTGAAAATAATAAAGGTGAAAAATTAATTCTCTTGGCACAGTCCTTTCAACCTGCACAAGATATACAAATTATAACCAATCCCAACAGAGAAGATCTAAGTCCTTGGTACGAAGTCAAAGAAGGGGAGTTGTTGACGCCAGAATGGCGTTTTATGACTTCAGATTTGATGCGTTTCAAATTTTTAGCACCTTAAACCTTCTTCAAAAAGATTTATTCAGTAAATTTGTGACTTATTCAAGTCAAAATGAGAAATCTAATTCTATTTTTTAGTTTCGCCTTTGTACTGCTTTGTTGCAATCATTCAAAAGTAGTAACTACCGAGAGCTCAAATGGTGAATACGATGTACTTTTAGTTTCAGAGTTTGGAGGAAGTGGATCAGATGAAATTCAAATTTTGAATTCTAATCAAGAATTCTATACCCTTTGGGAAGAGCTGATGGGACAATCAGCCGATGAGGCACCTTCTTTTGATGTTGACGAGGAAATGATCATTGTAAAAAGTTTTAAGAGCAATAGAACAGGTGGGTCTGAATATGAAGTTCGTGAACTTGTTCAAAAAAACAATACAATAAAAGTTTATTATTCGGTTGATTCACCAAGTGAAATTGCAACTCAAGTAATCACCAATCCAGTGATTATTATCAAATCACAAAAAGTTAATAATCCAAACATAGAGTTTATTCTCCAGATTGATTAGCATAAATTTGAAACACAGAACAAAGAATGAAGAGAATATATTTAGATCATGCAGCAACAACTCCAATGCATGAAGAAGTTATTGAGGAAATGACAAAATGTATGCGTGAGGTTTATGGAAATCCTTCATCGACCCATGTTTTTGGTAGAGAAGCAAAAGCTAAAATGGAGTTGTCCAGGAAAAAGATAGCTGATCTTTTAAATGTTTCACCCGCTGAAATTATTTTTACTTCCTGTGGAACTGAAGCCAACAACTTGATTATTCGTTCATGCGTTCATTATTTAGGTGTTGAACGAATTATTTCATCAGAATTAGAGCACAAATGCGTGAAGGAAACTTCGCTTGAAATGTCTAAAGCTCATGGAGTTGAATTGGTATATGTTAAAACCAATTCCATGGGAGAAATCGATTATCAGGATTTAGAAGATAAATTGAAATCTTCAGATAAAAAGACTTTGGTAACGCTCATGCATGCCAACAATGAAATTGGAAATTTGTTAGATATAAATAAAGTTCAACAATTGTGCGAAGAAGTTGGCGCACTCTTTCATTCGGATACCGTACAAACCTTAGGTCATTATGATATGGACTTCAAGGAGATGAAATTGGATTTCGCTTCATGCAGTTCACATAAATTTCATGGCCCGAAAGGAATCGGATTTGCTTACATCAAAAAATCAACGGGTTTCCATCCGCAAATTACTGGTGGTGGACAAGAAAAAGGTTTGAGATCCGGAACTGAAAATGTTTATGGAGTTGTCGGATTGGCCAAATCATTCGAAATGGCAATTAATGATTTAGAAAAAAATAAATCTCAAATCGAAGATTTAAAACTTCATACAATTAATAAACTAAAGGAAGAAATTCCAGGCGTAGAATTCAATGGAAATTCTGCTGATTTTGATAAAAGTTTATACACTTTGCTCAATGTGAGATTGCCTTTTTATGATGCATTGATCGGTTTCGAATTGGAATTGAAAGGTGTAGCTGTTTCTCAAGGAAGTGCTTGTAGTTCAGGAGCTGCTAAGGTTTCTGATGTGATTCAATCTTTGATGACAGAAGATGAAATCAACACTACCACTCCTTTGAGAATTTCATTTAGTACTTATAATACCAAAGAAGAAATCGACACTTTTGTAAATGTTCTAAAAGGCATTTGTAAAAAGCATTTAGCAGTGAGTCAATGAATTGGTTGGATTTAATCGTAATTGGGTCGATAGGCATTGGACTATTGTTAGGTTTTCGTCGTGGATTTATAAAATCGATCACAGGCTTTATCGGTATAGGAATTGCGATTTGGTTTGGATTTAATTTTTCAAATTTACTCGAAACTTATGTGGCTCAATATGAAATCGGCAACGAAAGTGTAGTCAGATTAATATCATTGATACTTACAATTTTTTTAGTTTATTTAGCGATTAAATTAATTGGCAGGGTTTTGCATACTGTGGTTCACGCAGTAGGTCTTGGCATTTTCAATAGGATGGGAGGAGCTTTTTTCAATGGATTACTTTATTTATTGATTTTTAGCGCATTGTTTTATTATCTCGATCCATTTTTGAAAGATATGATAGACGAGCAAACCTTGGAGGAAAGTGTGACTAAACCTTATTTAATGGAAGTTGTTGAAATGCTAAAAGTTAGTTTAGTATAGATTTAACAATTAATATTATATTTGAAATCAAATAAAAAAATATAAGAGATGGATTTTCAATTATCAGAAGAACATTTAATGATACAACAAGCCGCAAGAGATTTTGCGCAAAATGAATTATTGCCTGGAGTAATCGAAAGAGACGAAAAACAAGAATTCCCAGCAGAACAAATTAAAAAAATGGGTGAACTTGGATTCTTAGGAATGATGGTTGACCCGAAGTATGGTGGTGGAGGAATGGATACCATTTCTTATGTTTTAGCAATGGAGGAAATCTCAAAAGTTGATGCTTCTTGTTCGGTGGTAATGTCTGTAAACAACTCTTTGGTTTGTTGGGGATTAGAAAAATTTGGAACAGAAGAACAAAAACAAAAATATTTAACAAAATTAGCCACTGGTGAAATCATCGGCGCTTTTTGTTTGTCAGAACCTGAAGCTGGTTCGGACGCGACTTCACAAAGAACGACAGCCGAAGACAAAGGCGACTATTATTTATTGAACGGTACTAAAAACTGGATTACTAACGGTAGTTCAGCTTCTGTTTATTTAGTGATGGCTCAAACGGATGTTGAAAAAGGCCATAGAGGAATCAATTGTTTGATTGTTGAAAAAGGAATGGAAGGTTTTCAAATTGGACCTAAGGAAAATAAATTAGGTATTCGTGGTTCTGATACTCATTCATTGATGTTCACAGATGTGAAAGTTCCAAAAGAAAACAGAATTGGTGAAGATGGATTCGGTTTTAAATTTGCTATGCAAACGCTTTCTGGTGGTCGTATAGGCATTGCTTCTCAAGCTTTGGGAATCGCAAGTGGAGCTATGGAATTGGCAGTTAAATATTCAAAAGAAAGAAAAGCATTCGGCAAACCGATTTCAGAACATCAAGCAATCGCATTTAAATTGGCCGATATGGCAACGGAAATCGATGCAGCAAGATTTTTGTGCTTGCATGCAGCTTGGTTAAAAGATCAAGGAAAAAATTTCGATAAAGAAGGAGCTATGGCTAAATTGTTTGCTTCGAAAGTAGCAATGGATGCAACTGTTGAAGCCGTTCAAATTCATGGTGGGTATGGTTATGTGAAGGATTATCACGTAGAAAGATTGATGCGCGATGCGAAAATCACTCAGATTTACGAAGGAACTTCAGAAATCCAAAAAATTGTAATTTCACGTTCAGTTCTTAAAGATTGATACAAATAAAATATTCATTGAAAACCGCTTCAATCGAAGCGGTTTTTTTGTTGACATAGATTATGAATTGGGAACTATCGTAATCAAAAAAAAGTCGTAAATTCATCGCAAAACAAAAACAATGTTCGCCGAGATTAAAGAATATTTCAAAGAAAAAGGTGTGGAATTGACTTCAGAAGTCGAATCATTGATTGATTCGAGCTTGCAAAGAAAAAGTTATAAAAAGAACGACTATCTTCTAAGAGAAGGCGAAACTTGTAGCCATATATTTTTTGTGGCCAAAGGTCTATTGAGATCTTATACATTGGATGAAAGTGGTAAAGAACATTTGTTGCAATTTGCTCCTGAAAATTGGTTGATTTCAGATCGATCAAGCACTTTATTTGACGGGAAATCTGATTTGTACATCGATGCGATTGAAGACACAGATGTAATTTTGTTGCCCTCAGATTTTTTAGAGCAATTAGGGATTTATAGTCCGAGTTTTCAGCGGTTCAATATGTTTGCTCTGAACAATCATATCCGACATTTACACAATCGAATCAATTTGTTAATCAGTTCATCGGCAGAAGTTCGTTATTTGGATTTCATAAAATTATATCCAAATATCATCGCAAGAGTGCCACAATGGATGATTGCTTCCTATTTAGGAATTACACCAGAATCTTTGAGTCGCGTGAGAAAAGAACTCGCGAAAAAAAGCTTCAAACCCAATTAAAGCTTAAGATTTAATTAACGAAAAAACGAATAGAATTCCTCTATATTTTCTTAACTTTATAAGTATTAAAAAAATATAAAGTTATGTCAAATGTAGATTTAGTAATCGCTGAAAGAGCAGCCGATATTGGAAATTTTATGGTGGGCAGATTATTGCCTTTTCGTCAAAAAAGAACAGTCGGTCCTTTTGCATTTATTGATCATATGGGTCCAGCAGCTTTAAAAAGTTATCAGAATTTAGACGTCGGACCTCATCCACACATCGGTTTATCGACTTTGACATACTTATTCGAAGGTGCCATTATGCATAGAGATAGCTTGGGCACTGAAATTGAAATTCAGCCGGGAGCGGTAAATTGGATGACAGCTGGTAAAGGAGTTGTACATTCGGAAAGAACACCAGAAAACTTAAGAAATACGGATAAAAATTTACATGGTTTACAAATTTGGGTAGCACTTCCTAAAGAATTGGAACAAATGGATCCGAGTTTTCATCATATCAATGAAGATGAAATTCCTTCTTGGCAAGAAGGTGATCTGTCATTTAAATTAATTGCAGGTGAAGCTTTAGGCAGAAAATCGCCAGTTCCAGTTTATAGTAAATTGTATTTCATCGAAATTAAATCCAAAAATCGAGCGAGAGTTAAAATCGGAGCTGAACTGTTTGGTGAAAGTGCTTTGTACATTTTAGAAGGAAGTGTAATTGAAGGAGAACATATTTATGAACCTAAACAAATTCTAATTGCAAAAGATACAAGTCTATGTGAATTTGAAATGGCAGAAAATACGACCATCTATATATTCGGCGGTGAAGCTTTTCCAGAAGAAAGAATTATCTATTGGAATTTTGTAGCAACGAATAAGGAATTGATCGAACAAGCAAAAAAGAATTGGAGAGAGCAAAACTTTCCTAAAATTGAAGGAGAAACAGGTTATGTGCCTTTACCGCCCGAAAATCCAAAAGTAAAATTGAAATGACTTTCAGTTCAATCTAATAAAAAAACAAAAAAATATGAGCAATCTATCGAAAGCAACCATCAGTGTTGAAAAATACAGAACTCTGATTGAAACAGATGATCATCACTTTATAGTAGATGAACCTTTGGATCTGGGAGGTGGAGATTTAGGACCGAATCCAGGTGAATTATTGTCGGCTGCATTGGCTGCATGTACAACGATTACAATAAAAATGTATGCCGAAAGAAAAGAGTGGAAATTGGATGAAGTTAAAGTAGAAGTTGATTATAAAAGAGATTCGGAAACCAATACGACTAAATTTACTAAGAAAGTTGAAATCATTGGCGATTTAAAAGAAGAAGAAATTCAAAGATTGTATGAAATTTCAGCTCGTTGCCCGATTCATAGAACTTTAGAAAATCCCATCGAAATAGAAAGTGAATTAATTTAAATATGAATATTATGGAAATTAAAAGAAAAGATGATGGGAAAAAAGGTTCGTTTGCTTTGATGGATAATGAGAAAAAAGTTGGTAAATTGGAATATGTATGGGCAGGTGAAGATAAATTTATTATCGAACATACAGAAGTCGATAATGCATATGGAGGTCAAGGTTTAGGAAGAAAATTGGTAATGGCTGCTGTGGATTTCGCTCGACAAGAAAATGTGAAAATCATCCCACTTTGTCCTTATGCAAAAAGAGTTTTCGAAAAATCGTCCGAAATTAGCGACGTTCTTTCTTCTTAATTCAATCAGAAGTCAAATCAATTTCCTACTTTTGATGGTATGAAAAAATTAGGTTTTATTATTGCTTCAATTTTTTGGACCCATATAATGCTTGCTCAAAAGTACCAAGAAGTATTGCCACCAGAAAACATCAAAACCATTCAACTGTTTAATCCTCAGACCAATGATCATACACCTGTTATTCGAATGGGTGATGAATATTTGATTTTGTCTTTTGATGATTTTGAAACTGGATTTAAAGAATACAATTATAAAATCGAACATTACAATGCCGATTGGACACCTTCAGGAATTTTTCAATCGGAATTTTTAGATGGATATGGTTCCAATTATATCCGAGATTATCAAAACTCTTTCAATACTTATCAGAATTACACCAACTATCGACTGATACTTCCTAACCAAGATATGCGATTGAAATTGCCTGGAAATTATGTGGTTAAAGTTTATCTGAACGACGAAAATCAACCAATTTTTACCAGGAGATTTGCTGTATATGAAGATAGGAATGTAAGTGTCGGACTTCAATTTGAGAGAGCAATTGGTTCCGGTGATTTGAATCAAAGAATCAGTGCAGTTGTGAATAGTTCGAATGTAAATTTAACAGAAACACCTGACGGAGCCAATTTATTCATTATGAAAAATGGTAATTGGGAAGATAATTTACTTTTGAACAAACCATCTTTCATAAATCCCACTCAATTGACTTTTAGAAATCAAAAATATTTATTTGAAGGAAATAGTGAATATTTATGGTTTGATACGAAAAATACGGACGTAGCCGCACTTTCGACCGAGAGAATTTTCAAAGATGAATTTTTATATCATGCAGTTTTGAGGCCGGATTTCCCGAAATGGCATTTAGGTTATTTTGATGAAAGTGATGTGAATGGAGCATTTTATGTTCGAAATGTGAAGTTAATGGATCAAAATAGATCAAATTCAGAAGCAGATTATGTCTGGGTTCATTTTGCAATGGAAGAATTTGATGATAAAGGTGGAACTCAGGAATTGTATATAGTCGGAGCTTTCAATAATTGGCAACTTTCTCCTGAATATCGTTTTCAATTATCATCTTCTAATTATTGGGAACTTGCAGCTTTGTTGAAACAAGGTTATTATAACTATCAATATGCGGTTTATGATACAATCACTCAAGAAGTGAGTTATTCTGCTATCAATGGAAGTTTTTGGCAAACCGAAAACTATTATCAAGCACTTTTTTATTATCGACCTTGGGGAGTGCGATATGATATTTTGATTGGTTATGGGGAATTAAATACACGCAATTAGCCGGAATATATTCAATCTACTATCGAATCAATAATCATTTACAAAGCTAGTTTTTAGTAAGAAATTTACATTCAAAGACTGAATAAATTCGTAAATTTGTGAATCGAAATTTTTAATAATCAAAAATAAAATAAATCATGCCAAAAGGAATTTATCAAGTACCCTTTGCGGTAAACGAAGAAGTTTTATCGTATGCACCAGGTACAGCTGAGCGCGAAGAATTACTTTCTACTTATAAAAAAATGTACAATGAAACGATTGAAATCCCTCAATACATTGGGGATAAAATCGTAAAAAGTGGAAATAAAGTTGCGATACATCCTCCTCATGATCACAAACACACGGTAGGATATTATCATGCAGGAACAACAGATGATATTAGAGCAGCAATTGACGCAGCATTGGCGGCAAGAACTGATTGGGCGAATATGTCATGGGAAAACCGTGCAGCAATTTTTCTAAAAGCAGCGGATTTGATTGCTGGTCCTTACCGAGCAAAAATCAATGCAGCAACTATGATTGGACAATCAAAAACTGCATTTCAAGCCGAAATTGATTCAGCTTGTGAATTGATTGATTTCTTGAGGTTCAATGTTGAATATATGACCCAAATTTATGCGGATCAACCAATTTCTTCAGAAGGCGTTTGGAACAGAGTTGAGTACAGACCTTTGGAAGGATTTACATTTGCAATTACACCTTTCAATTTTACAGCGATTGCAGCTAACTTACCTTCATCTATGGCACTGATGGGCAATGTTGTAGTTTGGAAACCTTCAACAACTCAAGTTTATTCGGCCCAAGTAATTATGGAAGTATTTAGAGAGGCTGGATTGCCAGACGGAGTGATCAATATGATTTTAACTGATGGGGCAGAGACAGCAAAAATATGTATAGAGCACCCAGA
>Ga0209487_1000810_pt1 | contig 27480 bp, 25 predicted proteins | sample Poulit2012_FD_187524 | JGI IMG/M metagenome (GOLD analysis project Ga0209487, IMG submission 187524) | Agricultural soil microbial communities from Georgia to study Nitrogen management - Poultry litter 2012 (SPAdes) (version 2) | ecosystem: Environmental > Terrestrial > Soil > Agricultural land...
ACGGCCTTCTAAGCCGTAGGCCGCAGGTTCGAATCCTGCAGGGCGGGCCAACAAAATTAGGGTACCTACGGAAAACGGTTCCCAATGTGCCTGGTCAGGTTCTTGCTTGCACCAGCTTATTTCGGCCAGCCTTGTACCCACAGGTCGCCTGTATAAGTCCAATAACAATAATCAAATACGTCGCGCTATAAAAACTGCCCGTCCAGTCTTTTAGCAGACCCACAATCAAAGGGCCGCTCGCGGCAACTGTGTAGCCCACACCTTGAGCCATGCCCGATAATTCCGCGGTTGTATCCACATCTGCCGTGCGCATGACGATGAGCTGCAGCGCCAAGGCGATGGCTCCCCCTTGTCCTAGCCCAAGTAGAATTCCCCACAGCCATAGTGTTGATAGTGGCAGGTATAAGCACGCAAAAAAAGCAGCATAGCTAATCACTGAAATACCAATGGCCAAGCTACTTTGCCGCGATAAGCGAGCTGCCCATGAGGGTATAATCAGGGTTGCGAACATTTGTGCAATAATAGAGAGACCTAAAATGTAACCAGCAGTTTCAGCGTCCAGGCCCCGTTGTCTTAGCATGGGGGCAAGCCAACCCAGAACAATATAAGCCAGGTTAGATTGCAAACCCATGAATAGTGTCACCTGCCACGCGAGCGCATCGTGCCACAATCGTTGCGGTCGTGTGCCCGACATTTTTGTGGGGCGGTGTTGTCGGATGGCGTAGGGTAGCCAAGCGCCCATGGCAATAAGGCCGGGAATGGCCCAGCTCATCAAGGCCAGCTGCCAGGAGCCGCCCAGGCTGTTGCGCAGTGGCTGGGTAAACGCAGCAGCGGCCGCCGCGCCAGAGCACAAGCCCATTGTGAACAGACCAATCATGGCAGGTGCCCAGGGGCCAAAGTCCCGCTTAATAAATCCGGGCAGTAATACATTGCATAGGGCAATTCCAGCGCCTGCAGTAATGGTGCCAAAAAACAATAACAGCCACCAATGGCTCCCCCGGAGTAAGGTGCCACTGGTTATCAGGAAAAGAGCCACAAATAATGCGCGTTCTAAACCAATCCGGCGCGCGAGTGCAGGGGCGGGAATCGCAAAAACTCCCAGGCATAGTACGGGCAGCGTGGTGAGCAAGCTTGCGTGGTGCGTACTTAAGCCTGTTTGCGTCATAATTTCATTTAATACGACCGACAGGCTACTAAAGATAAAGCGCAGGTTAATGGAAATTAAGAATGTGGCGAACGCAAGTAATATCAGGGCTTTAGTAGGTTTTGATGTTGCGGTCATAGGGAAAACCATAGGAAGGAATAGGGCTGGCAGGGAGGAAATATTTTGTCATAATTATGAATTATCAGAGATTGCATGTTGTTAATTTCCTTTTTGCTCTATGGTAAATCCCATTATTCAGCCCGTTTTGTATCAGCAGGTAGCCGATAGGTTACGTCAAATGATTCAAGAAGGCGACCTTCCCGTTGGTTCCTGGATTGATGAAGTCCGTCTGACCAAAAATTTAGGCATTTCACGTACGCCTTTGCGTGAAGCGTTGAAAGTATTAGTCTCCGAAGGCTTGGTGCGTTTGGAGCCACGTCGGGGGTGTTTTGTTAATGAACTTTCCATGGAAGATTTACATGACATCTTTCCATTAATGGCGCTGTTAGAAGGTCGCTGTGCTTTTGAGGCCGCGCGCAAAGCAACGGTGGATGCTTTAGCAGAATTAGAACCCTTACATACCCGTTTACAGGCACAGGCAAAGCAGGGGGATATCAAGAGTTATTATGCTTTAAACGCTGAAATTCATATGGCAATTCAAGCGCTTGCGGATAATCGCTGGCTCTCTGAATTGATTGATTCGTTACGCCAATTATTAAGTTTGTCGCGTTACAAAAGTCTACAGTTTCCCGGGCGTCTTGAAGAATCTTGTGCGGAGCATTTGGCGATTTTCGAGGCAATTAAACAACGTGATGGAAAGCGTGCGCAAGAAATTACTGAGCAACACTTAATGCGTCAGTTGCGTGCATTGCATGAATTAGCCCAAGCGGAGGCGCCATCAGCGGAGGCAAAGGAGCATGAGAATGAGCATATCTAAGTCAGAAAACACCCTGGCTGAGCGCCCAACCGCCACGGTAACCGGGGAACAAACCAAGCAACCTTCAGGCATCCGGCGTCGTTTGGAACGTTGGCTGGAACGCGATCGTTGGCCATCTCCAGAAGATACCGTCGCCTTGTTTACGGCACGTTTGACGGATGTTGGTGCCAATCGCACCGCCCGTACATGGGCAGAGCGCTACCTGGCTGCCGACGAAGAGCAGCGGCGTAAGTATTTGGCGGGGCTGGTAGAAGCCAGCGATCAAATCGAGGATCGTGGTGATGACGGTTTACGACTGTATCGGCGCCTTTATGCGCAAGCGGAAAGTCTCCAATTGCTGGTACAGCTGCGCGCAGACATGTTGCGTTGGCGTAATCAGGTAGCGGGGCTGACGCTATTGGAGCGGGAGTTGCAAACGGTGCTATCCAACTGGTTTGATGTGGGAATGTTGGAGTTGCGACGGATAAGTTGGGATTGCCCGGCGTCCTTGTTGGAAAAACTCATTGAGTATGAGGCCGTGCATAAAATTCGCTCCTGGGAGGATTTGCGCAATCGCGTGGCAGACCACCGCCGGTGTTTTGCCTTCTTTCATCCACGCATGCCCCATGAGCCCCTCATCTTTGTGGAAGTTGCCTTTACCAATCAAATGGCTGATAACGTGCAAACATTGTTGGATCCTTATGGACCTGAGGAGGATCCAGATAAAGCACGTTGGGCAATTTTTTACTCAATTTCGAATACGCAGCGGGGCTTGCGAGGCATCAGCTTTGGGAATTTTTTATTGAAACGTGTGGTAGAAGAGCTGCTGCAGGAGTTCCCGCGCCTTAAGGGTTTTGCCACCCTTTCCCCCATCCCCGGCTTTAACCAATGGCTCAGCAAATGTAGTCAAGACGATTTGTTGGCCTATCTGGAGAAATCTGAAAGAAAACTGGTAGAAGCTGACGCGATGAATGGCTTGGATTGGTTAAAGAAATTACAAGATAGTGGTATTGAGCACGTGGCTGATGATTTCCGCAAAGCGACGTTACGCTTGGTTGGGAAGTATCTTAAAAGCACCAAAAATGGTGTTCCCATTGATCCTGTTGCACGATTTCATTTGGGGAATGGTGCGCGCATTGAGCAGCTTAACTGGGGGGCCAATGTGTCCGAGCAGGGTTTGCAACAATCCTGTGGGGTGATGGCCAATTATTTGTATGACTTAGATCAATTAGATGATAATCTTGCCCAGCTCGCCACAGGGAAAATTAAAACTGGCAGGCCATTGCGGTGGCTCTAGCTCGTGAAACCCCTGATTTAGTCATTGTTCAAAATGGTATACAAGGGGAGTGTAGTGGATGTGGGAGTGCTATTTTGACTCCTACTTTTTAACTTTAAAAATGCAATAAATTATCTCATTATGGAGACAGTTTCATGAAAATGACATGGAAAATTGCCCTATTGGCAGGTTTGGTTGCGGGTAGTACGGCCGTTTCGGCACAAACCGTACTACGCGCATCGCACCAGTTCCCCGGTGGTCAAGGCGATCCACGGGATGAAATGGTGCAAATTATTGCTAACGAGGTGAAAGAGGCTGATGTTGGTCTGGAAATTCAGGTGTACCCTGGTGCGTCGCTTTATAAGCCTAATGAGCAGTGGGGCGCCGTCACACGTGGACAGCTTGATATTGCAGCGTTTCCGCTCGATTATGCATCAGGCCGTGTGCCACAGTTTTCCGCCACGCTAATGCCCGGGTTGGTGCGTAACTATGATCATGCGGAACGCTTGAATGAATCTGATTTTATGAAGGATATCAAGCAGCTTGTTGAAGACAAGGGTGCTATTGTCATTGCGGATGCTTGGTTGGCGGGTGGTTTTGCTTCGAAAGAGCAATGTATTACCAGTCCCGACACCATTAAGGGCCAGGTGATTCGGGCGGCAGGTCCCGCGTTTGAACAAATGCTGGCAGAAGCGGGGGCGTCTATTTCGTCCATGCCTTCATCCGAAGTTTATAGTGCCATGCAAACCGGTGTTTTGGATGCTGCTAACACCTCTAATGACAGCTTTGTTTCCTATCGCTTATATGAGCAAGTGAAATGCTTAACGGCACCTGGTGATAACGCCCTTTGGTTCATGTATGAGCCGGTGATCATGTCGAAGAAAGTTTTTGATAACCTCACCGAAGAGCAGCAAGAAGCCATTCGGGCAGCGTCCAAAAAAGCGGAAGAGTATTTCTCTGAGGAATCCCGTAAGGGTGAACAGCGCATGCGCGACAAATTTGAAGAGGCTGGGGTGGAAGTCGTCACCATGAGTAGTGATGACTACGAGGCCTGGATGGAAGTGGCCAAAGTGTCTTCCTACAAAAACTTCGCTGAAAAAGTGAAGGGTGGGGACGAGCTTCTGGAAAAAGCGCTAGCGGTGGAGTGATATGTTAAATCGGTTTGTCAGAGCAGTTGATACCATATCCCGGGCGGGTGGTGTACTTGCCACGGTTTTATTGGGTGTCGCCATGGTGGTGGTGTGTCAGATGATTGTAATGCGGTATATCTTTCGTGCTGCTACCGTCTGGCAAACCGAGACAGTGGTTTTCTCTGCCACAGCCGCTATTTTCCTTGGTGCCCCTTACGTGCTACTAAAAAAGGGCCACGTCGGTGTTGATGTCATTCATATGATGACGCACGGGCGCACCCGGTTGAATATGGAGCGCATTGGTGCCGTACTTGGCCTGAGTTTTTGTCTTGTCATGGGGGTGGCAACTGGTATTCATTTGTTTGAAGCAATTGAAGGGGACTGGACCACGCCGAGCGTTGCCGCTATTCCCTTATGGATGCCGTTAACGCCAATGTTACTTGGCTTTATTTTGTTGAGTCTTCAGTACGTTGCCGAGCTTATTAAACTTTCAGGAGCACCGTCATGACGCCATTGATGGCGGGAATCGCCTTAATTGTCATGTTGCTGGTGCTGCTGGCAACCGGGATGCCCATTGCCTTTGCGCTTGGTTTGGCAGCCGTTACGGGCCTGTTTTTAGATATGGGCTTCGACATTATTTATGTCATGGCCGAGGTTACCTTTGCAGGGATTGCCAACCTCGCTTATGTGGCGATTCCCATGTTTGTTCTCATGGGAAGCATTGTTGCCAGTACTAAGGCCGGAGGGGATCTCTATACGGCCCTGGACCGCTGGTTATATAAAATCCCCGGTGGTCTGGTGCTCTCTAATATTGGTGCCTCTGCCATTTTCTCTGGCATGACAGGATCCAGTCCGGCAACTTGTGCTGCCATTGGGCGCATGGGGATTCCCGAGATGTTGAAGCGGGGCTATCCCAGTTCCGTGGCGACAGGCTCCATTGCGGCCGGGGGTACGCTGGGCATCTTGATTCCCCCATCGGTAACCATGATTGTTTACGGAATTTCCACAGAAACGTCCATTGGTCGCCTGTTTCTGGCAGGGGTGGTTCCTGGCATTATGCTTACGGCCATGTTCATGGTTTGGGCGATTATCGATGCCAAGCGCAAAGGGTATCATTTTCACACGGGTGCCGTCGGTTATACGCTGAAGGAGAAGCTAGCAACCTTGCCAAGAGTGGGACCGTTGTTGCTCATCATTCTTGGTATTATGTTTGTGCTGTACGGCGGCGTGGCCACACCGTCGGAAGCGGCGGGTGCCGGCGCCATGCTCACGTTACTTGTGGTGGTGCTTGCCTACCGAATCTTCCGGGTGCAGCCGTTTGTCGACATCTTTGGCTCGGCGATGCGTGAAAGCGTCATGATCATGATGATTATGGCTTCCGCAGAGCTGTTCGCCTTTGCCTTATCGTCCCTTTATATCACCCAGTCGCTGGCAGCAACGATTGCCGCCATCGAGATGAACCGCTGGGCATTAATGGCAATCATTAATGTGTTTCTGCTGTTTGCCGGTATGTTCCTGCCCCCGGTTGCGGTGATTGTAATGGCGGCACCATTGTTGCATCCTATTATCTTGCAGGCGGGCTTTGATCCCTATTGGTTTGCCGTGGTGCTTACCATTAATATGGAAATTGGGCTGATTACCCCCCCAATTGGCTTAAACTTGTTTGTGTTGAATTCCATCGCGCCGGATGTTCCCACACGCGATATTTTGATGGGGTCTTTGCCCTATGTGTTGGTGATGATGTTGGCAATCATCATTTTGTGCGTGTTCCCGGGAATTGTGACCGGGTTCCCCGAGTTCTTAATGGGACCGCCGCGATAACGCATTGTTGCCTTAACGGTCGCCCAACAACTCCCGACGTGTTAGCAAACTTGGCGGGAGTTGTTCTTTTGAGGTCGTCAATGATTTCTATAGGTAGGGGCTAAAAAGCCAAATTAAGCGATTGCGTAAGCGCTTGCGAAAGGGAATAGCGCCTAAAGAAAGCAGGGTAACCGGACGTGCGGTGGCGATTTCCCCATCAATAATGGCTTCTATTTCCCGCGCAATGCTACGGCTATACACTTCCATGTCCAGCTCAAAATTCAGGCGTAAGCTGCGCGGATCCATGTTGGAGGATCCGATAAATGACCAGGTACCATCAATTGTAATGAGCTTTGAATGGTCGAAATTTCGTGTGGATTGCCAGACCCGGCACCCCGCACTTACCACTTGGTCAAGCTGGGACACCATGGCGTAGTTCACCAGTTTCAAGTTGTTTTTTCCGGGAATCACAATATCCACTTGTATGCCTCGGCGGGCGGCGGTGGTGATAGCCCCCATCAGTATCTGGTCCGGCAGGAAATAGGGGGATTGAATGCGGACGTGCTCTTGTGCAATCGCAAAGGCTCCTAACAGCATGGTATGGGTGGATTCCATATAGCGATCGGGGCCGGAGCGTATGCAGCGCGCCAATACGTGAGGCTCTGGAGCGAGATGTGTTTCATCGCACCAGGTATTGAATGGGAGAAATTCACCAGTAGTAAATTGCCAGTCTTGGGCAAAAACAGAAATCAGCTGGGTAACGACGGGACCAATAATCTGAAAGTGGGTATCTTGGTTAACCGTATCGCCCGTCAGGTAGGAGGAGAAACTCTCGCGAATATTCATACCGCCTGTAAACCCGATATAGCCATCAATAACAAGAATTTTTCTATGGCTACGCAAATTGGCATAGGGCATGCGCATGCCCCAGGAGTTGGTCATAAAAAGTGCGGTCGGAATGCCTTCTCGCCGTAGGCGCCGGATGATGGGGGGGCGGGAATAACGCGATCCAACTGCATCAATGAGGACGCGAACCTGTATGCCGCGTTGTACCGCTCGAGCCAGTGCCTGTACAAACTGCTCGCCAATGCGGTCGTCATCAAATATGTAGCTTTGTAGGGCGACTGTGTGTTGCGCATCCTGGATAGCCGATATCATGGCAGGATAGGCCTGATCCCCGCCACGAAGAATTTTAATATGGTTGCCTTCGCGCAAAGGAAAGCGGCTAATGCGATTGCCTAAAACCCCAAGAGATCGGAACTGCTCCCCTGCAATTTTACCGACATCAGCTAAGCTTGCCTGCGTCGCGGATTCAAAATCTTGTTGGGCTTTGTTGCGTAATTCTGAGATTTGATCCTGGCGTATGCGATTGACCCCTGCCACCAGATAGAGCAGTGGACCCAGGATGGGAGATAAAATGATAATTCCTACCCAGCCGATCGCCGCACGAACATCTTGTTTGGTTAAGGCCGCATGTACGGCAGCAGTAACCCCTAACGTAAGACTGACGATAAAAGTGAGTAGAGGCCAGTAGTCCTGAAAAAAGGCGTAAACCACCTTCAAGTCGATGACCCTATAGATAGAAAGGCAGAAGGAGCTGGGGTGGCCGATGGGACTCGAACCCACGACAACCGGAATCACAATCCGGGGCTCTACCAACTGAGCTACGGCCACCATCACGTCTGTGAAAGAGGCAGTATAGCATTTATTTTTATTTATGTGCGGTGCCCCACCAGTGTCGGTGGCATGGCCTGCTTTAATTTCATAGAATAAAATAAAAATGGTGTAAAAAGGAGAGCTGCATGGCCCAATTATTCGTCGTACACCCTGAAAATCCCCAGTCACGTTTACTGGCTCAGGCGGGGCAATTATTAGCCAATGGGGGACTGGTAGCGGTTCCAACGGACTCTAGCTACGCAATTGTTGCCCGCCTCGATGACAAGGCGGCGGCCGACGCTTTACGTCGGTTGCGTGGCCTGGATGAGCGGCATCATTTAACCTTGCTATGCCGGGACTTAAGTGAAATTAGCCAGTTTGCCAAAGTGGGCAATCAACAATACCGTTTACTAAAGCTCGCAACCCCGGGCCCGTGGACGTTTATCCTGGAGGCCACGCGTGAGATCCCTCGGCGCGTTTCACACCCCTCGCGTAAAACAATTGGAATACGGGTTCCTGATCATCGTATTACACTATCGCTTTTAGATGCTGCTGCATCTCCTTTAATCTCAACCACACTTATTCCCGAGGGTGATGACACCGCATTAAACGATGCTCAATTAATCTACGAGCGCTACGGCCATCAGCTGGCTGCCGTGATCGACGGCGGCGCTTGTACCTTGGCTCATACCACTGTGATAGATTTAACAGGGGAGGCGCCAGAAATATTACGCACAGGTTTAGGCGACCCAGCATCCATAGGATTAGGTTAATGCTTATTCTTATATGGAATCATTAATACAGACGATTACGGTCTATGCGTTACCACTGTTATTTGCGATAACTGTTCATGAAACCGCCCATGGTTATGTTGCCAGGCTTTTTGGCGATCCAACGGCTTGGCAAATGGGGCGTATCACTTTAAACCCGATTCCGCATATTGATCCTGTGGGCACCATTGCGGTCCCCTTGTTTTTGCTTTTCAGCAGCAAGCTGCTGGGGGGTGCTGGTGTGTTGTTTGGCTGGGCGAAGCCCGTGCCGGTGGATTGGAGTAAATTACGACGCCCAAAGCGCGATATGTTGTGGGTGGCACTGGCAGGGCCGGCATCCAACTTGGCCATGGCGATTCTATGGGCGATTACGGCAAGCTTATTATTTCGCCCCGGCGTTGGCAATCAGGACTTCTGGTTTCGCATGGCGATTGCGGGGATTCAGGTGAATCTAATCCTCATGGCATTAAATATGCTTCCAATTCCCCCTCTGGATGGCGGGCGCATTGTATTTAGTTTGCTTCCGGATCAGCTGGCATGGCGCTATTCCCGCATTGAGCCATACGGCCTTCTCATTCTAATATTATTAATGGTAACGGGAGCGCTCTGGTTCATGTTGCAACCACTGCTCGCGTTTGGTTATTTAATTGTGAAGTGGTTTCTGTAACATAAACGGCCAAATCCGGTAAACTGGCACTCTATACCGTATTCCCACTTCTAATTTCATGGCTTTAGGAGAACCGACTATGACCTCAAATACTGCGGCCCCCACCTTACAAGGCAGTCTGGTCGCTTTGGTAACGCCAATGCACCCCGATGGCAGCCTGGATTTTGATACCTATAAAAAGCTCATTGACTGGCATGTTGATCAAGGCACCAACGGGATTGTGATTGTGGGTACATCCGGGGAGTCCCCCTCGGTTGATATGGACGAGCATGCGGAAATTATCCAGGTGGCAGTAGAACATACTGCTGGCCGGATTCCCGTGGTTGCCGGCATTGGGGGTAACTCAACCTCAGAAGCCATGATTTTATCCAAGCACGCGCTGGAAGTTGGGGCTGACGCGGGCTTATCAGTAGTTCCCTACTACAACAAGCCTTCCCAAGAAGGGCTGTATCAGCATTTTAAAACCGTTGCCGAAGCGGTTGAGCTTCCATCATTGCTTTATAATGTTCCAGGACGTACCGTGGCCGATCTTGCCCATGATACGGTGATGCGCTTGGCGCAGTTGCCAAATATTATTGGAATTAAAGACGCCACCGCCGATATCGAGCGCGTGGCACTCATGGTACGTGATGCACCAAAGGGGTTTCAAATACTTAGTGGGGACGATGGCAGCGCCGCTGCCTTGATTTTAATGGGTGGCATTGGAAATATTTCTGTTACGGCAAACGTAGCACCCAAGCTTATGAGTGCATTGTGCGCGGCGGCGTTGGCCGGCGATGTGAAAAAAACTCGTGAGCTTAATGTTAAGCTTGCCCGTATCAATCAGGCGCTGTTTATCGAATCAAATCCCATTCCGGTAAAATGGGCGCTGGCCGAAATGGGCCGTATACAGTTGGCTTACCGCTTGCCTATGGTGGCGTTGGCGCCACAATATCACGATACGGTACGGGCGGCTTTACAAGAATTGGACTTGATTTAATGAATGAATCGCGCTTTTTAACTCGTCATACGGGGCTTATGGCCATTAGCCTAAGCGCATTACTTCTTTCTGGTTGTTCCACTTGGAATGAGCTGATGGGGAAAGAAGAATCAGTCGATTACAAAAGTACTGTCAGGGGGGATCCTTTAAGTGTTCCGCCAGATCTTACGCAAGTAAGTGCCAATACGCGTTATCGTGCTCCCGAAGGGGTCGCTACATTCAGTCAATATGCGGCGGAACAAGAGCGTACCAGTCAGTTGACGGATGCCGATCGGGTATTGCCCCAAGCGGAAGGCATAACGGTGAAGCGGGATGGCGACTTGCGCTGGCTGGTTGTGGATCGTCCCGCGGAAGATATCTACCCCGATGTTATTGAATTCTGGGGTGATAATGGCTTTACCATTGCGAGTCAGGATCCGCGTACCGGTATTATCCAGACAGACTGGGCCGAGAATCGTGCCAAAATCCCCGAAGGCTGGCTAAGAAAAATGCTGGGCGCGGTAATCGACCAGGTTTTCGATAGTGGTGAGCGTGAGCGCTTCCGTACCCGTTTGGAGCGGGTCGATGGCCGCACTGAAATTTATATCAGTCACCAACATATGGTAGAACAACCTACGGTTGATCAGGCGGCCTTTAAGTGGGTATATGAAAAAGAGGATCCAGGCTTAAATGCGGCGATGTTAGCGCGTTTAATGATCTACCTGGGCACCGATGTTGAACGTGCCAAGGATCTGGTGGCACAAGCGGAAGAAGATCCACGGGGCCCACAAATTAGCGCCTTGGAAGACGATACCGCCCTGCAACTTAACGAGCCATTTGATCATGCCTGGCGTCGTGTAGGGGTTGCTATTGATTCAGCAGGCTTCTCGGTAGAGGATAGGGATCGTTCCACGGGGGATTACTACATTCGCTATCTCGATACCGACACTGGGCAGAAAATAGAGCAACAAAACTTCATTGGGCGTTTGTTCCGCAAGCGTGCTACTTCCGAAGCAGCCCACTTACGAATTCATGTGGAGCAAGCGGGCCAGCAGTCGCAGGTAATTGTGCTTGATGAGGCTGGTCAGCAACAGACCGACGAGACGGCACAACGCATTCTGACAGTTTTATACGACCGCATGGGGGGGCGCTAACCCTCGTGTTGTGAAGAATCCAGGGCTTTAAGCTCGTAGAGGGCATCCAATGCTTCACGCGGGCTTAACGCATCTGGATCAATTTTTTTCAGCATCTCAACAAGCAACTCATGTTGTTGCGCCCTGTGCTGTAATTGCTCCCATTCATCCTCGTCCACGCTTAATTGGGCCGTTGCCGGCGCTTGTGTGGGCATAAACAAATCTAATTGGGCGGTTGGGGCATGTAGCCGTTCCAGCCGACGCAATTCGCGTGAGGCTCGTCGGATGACAGCCGGGGGAATGCCGGCGCGTTGGGCTACCTGGATGCCATAGCTTTGGCTGGCTGGTCCGGGTTGTACCTCGTGCAGGAAAACAATGCCGCTGGCGGTTTCTGCGGCAGCCAGGTGAACATTTTGCGCATGAGGCTGCTCCTCCGCCATGGCAGTAAGCTCAAAATAGTGGGTGGCAAATAGGGTAAGCGCTTGATTGTGATGGAGTAAGCGATGCGCGATGGCGCTTGCTAATGCCAGACCATCATACGTTGACGTACCGCGCCCGATCTCATCCATTAATACCAGACTGTGCGGTGTGCTGGCTGCCAGAATGGCGGATGCTTCTGTCATTTCCATCATAAATGTGGATTGCCCGCCTGCCAGGTCGTCGGCGGCACCAATGCGCGTGAAAATTCGGTCAATATCGCCGATGCTCGCTGCTTGTGCGGGCACATAGCTGCCCACACGACCAAGCAGGACAATGAGAGCAACCTGACGCATATAGGTTGATTTACCCCCCATATTGGGACCAGTAATCAGCAGCAGTCGTTGTTCGTGAGTCAAATGACAGTCGTTAGGCGTGAAGTGCTCCAAGGTATTTTCAACGACAGGATGGCGGCCGGCAATAATTTCCACGTTATTGTCAGCGGTTAATGTTGGTGCGTTCCAATCGTTATGTTCAGCATGCAGGGCCAGTGCGCAAAGCACATCCAGGGTGGCGAGCGCTTGAGCGCATTGGCCAAGTGGCTGTGCAAAATTACTGACAGTATTGAGCAAGTCGTCGAATAGAAATTTTTCTCGGGCCAGGGCACGTTCTTGTGCGGAAAGAATTTTGTCTTCCCAGGTTTTTAATTCTGGCGTGATGAAGCGTTCCACATTTTTAAGCGTCTGGCGGCGACGATATTCCACCGGGACTTTATCGGCTTGCGTGCGAGAGACTTCAATAAAAAAACCATGGACGCGGTTATATTCAACCTTTAGATTATTGATACCGGTACGTTCACGCTCACGAGTTTCAAGGTCAATTAAAAATTGTCCGCTGTCATTACTGAGCTGGCGCAGGTCATCAAGTTCCGCATCATAACCGTCAGCAATCACACCGCCATCCCGGACTAACAGGGGGGGATTGTGCGCAATTGCTTCTTTTAGGTGGTTTTCCAGCTCGGGTGGTAATTGTGTCCCCGCTAGAATTTCTGACAACTGGCTGTGCTCATCCGTCACTAGCGGGCGCAATTGTGCCTGCACTTTAGGCAATCGTGCAAGCGCATCTCGCAAGCTTGCCAATTCTTTCGGCCGGACACTTTTTAATGCCAGTCGAGTAGCAATACGCTCCAGGTCGGGCAGGTCACGCAATGTCGCCCGGCACCCCTCATAGGGGGTGGCAAAAGATTGCAGAGTTTCCGTACCGCTCAGCAAATGGCGAATCCCGTCTTGGCGTGCCTGTACGTGCTGATTATCTCGCAAGGGTTCATGTAACCAGCGCTTTAACAGGCGGCTGCCCATGGGGGTGACACAATGATTAAGCGTCGATAGCAAGGTGGGGCTGCTGTCGCCCTGAATGGTTTGGCTAAGCTCCAGGTTGCGTCGCGTAATGGGATCCAGGGTTACGTAATGATCGCCATAGTCAACATGAATGCCCTGTATATGCGGCAGGGTATTTTGCTGTGTGTCCGTTACATAACGGAGCAGGGCGCCCGCTGCCCGGATAGCGAGCGATAGGTCTTGCATTCCAAAACCCGCCAACGTATCAATTTTAAAATGGTTGACTAACGTGTCATAAGCCCCATCGTAATCGAAGTGCCATTCGGGCACAGGACTTAGGGTTGCAAGTCCCTTATCTAGCGTTGCGTCTCCCTCGGGGATCACCAGTTCAGCCGGGGCAATACGATGTAACTCGGTATCGCGTAAATCGATTGCACATTCACTCACATGAAAGCTGCCGTTGGCTAGGTTAATCCACGCTAAACCACAGCGTGTGCGATGGCGATGACGATGGTGAATAACGGCCGCAATTGGCTTGTCATCGTGTTGTGGTAACAGAGAATCATCGGTGAGTGTCCCGGGGGTAATGGTACGAACAATTTCTCGTTCGATAAGGCCTTTGCTTTTTGCCGGATCACTGGTCTGTTCACAAATGACAACGGATTCCCCCAGAGCGACCAAACGGGCCAGATACCCCTCCACGGCATGGACAGGAATGCCTGCCATGGGTACCGGTTCGGCATTGGAGACCCCGCGCTGGGTTAAGGTTAAATCCAGGAGCCGAGCGCCCTTACGGGCATCTTCGTAAAACATTTCATAGAAATCTCCCATGCGATACAGCAATAGATGGGGCCCCGCCTGCTGCTTAAGGCGCAGGTATTGCCGCATCATGGGGGTGTGTTTCGACAAATCACCTTTATCCATAAGGAAATTTTCTCGCGTCTTGTTATTCTGGCCAATAGTAGTCGTCACCATAGGGTCGTGCCCCAAACAAGGCGGTGCCAATGCGAAGTTCAGTGGCGCCTTCAGCGATGGCCAGTTCCATGTCACCGCTCATTCCCATAGAAAGTTTGTCCATGGTAACGCCTTCTATTCCTGCCTTACGGACCTCATCTCGTAATTCTCGTAGCGTTCTAAAACATTGTCGTACGGCGGCTTCATCGGACGAATGTATGGCCATGGTCATTAGCCCTTTAATGTGAATGCTGGGCATATGCTGTGTAAAGTGTTTAATAAGGTTTAGCAGTTCGTCCGGATCAGCACCATATTTAGAGGGCTCTGGTGACGTTTTGACTTGTACCAAGGCGTCAATTTGCCGGCCTTCATTTTGTAAACGCCGTTCAAGTGCTTTGGCAAGTGAGATACGATCCAAGGATTGGATTTCTGTTGCATAGCGCGCCACATCCCGGGCTTTATTCGCTTGGAGATGACCAATCATGACCCAGCTGATATTGCAGTCTTCCAGCACTTCTTGTTTGGCAACAATTTCCTGGACTCTGTTTTCGCCTAACCTGTGACAACCCGCTGCAACGGCTTCGCGTATCGCTTCCTCACCAAATGTTTTGCTCACCGGCAATAAATTAACCTCAGCGGGGTCGCGGCCGGCCGCAACGGCAACATCATGGATGCGTTGTTTTAGCTGAGCAAGGCGTTCAGGAAAAGTTAATTCAGTTGTCATTTTTTAACCTTTGATAGACTTTTGCAAGAATTTCATAGGAGCGTAAGCGCGCCGTATGATCATAGATATTAGACGTAATAATAAGTTCGTCTGCTTGGGTAACGGCTATGAATTGGCGAATATCTTCTGCCACGCTATCAGCATCACCAATGGCGCTGCATGCGGTAGCATGCTGGATTAGGGCTTGAATTTCAGGACGGGCATTTTCATAGAAGTTTGCTTTCGGGGGAGGGATTTGTCCCGGGTTGCCCGTGCGTAGTTGCACAATATACTGTTGTGCTGAGCTGGCCAGATAATGGGCCTGCTCAATATTATCCGCTGCGAATACATTAAAGCCTAGCATAACGTATGGTTTTTCCAAATGTTCGGATGGTTTGAAGGTGTTGCGATAGACATCAATTGCCTGCATTAAATGTTGGGGGGCGAAATGTGAGGCAAAAGCGTAGGGCAGACCCAATGCTGCTGCTAGCTGGGCACCGAATAAGCTGGAGCCCAAGATCCATATGGGGACGTTGGCGCCACGCCCTGGAATTGCCTGGACGGGTTGACTGGGCTCATCCGATAAGTAATCAATTAGCTCCAGGACATCACGCGGAAATTCGTCTGGGCTGGTATTGAGATTACGGCGTAAGGCACGGGCTGTTGTTTGATCCGACCCCGGAGCGCGGCCCAGGCCCAAATCGATACGGCCGGGGTAGAGCGCTTCCAAGGTGCCAAACTGTTCTGCTATTACCAGGGGGGCGTGGTTGGGCAACATAATGCCACCTGCGCCAACACGCATTCGCTGAGTGTGCGCAGCGACCTGGGAAATAAGGAGTGCCGTGGCCGCGCTAGCAATGCCTTCCATGCCATGGTGTTCCGCCATCCAATAGCGATGAAAGCCGAGGGAGTCGCAAAGCTGCGCCAATGCGAGCGTGTTTTTAAACGATACGGCAGGATGACTACCTTGGGTGATTGGTGAGAGGTCCAGGACAGAAAAAGGGATCATAGTCGCATTCCATGGAGAAGAGACGAGAAATAATCAGTGTATACCCTTATGCAATCATTCAGGGGGCGCCGCTTTGTTGGCGGTTTGGAGGATTGCTTTACAAATACCCCGCAGTGTACGGGTTTCATGATGGCTTAAACCCGCGCGGTGAAAGAGATGTTGCAAACGGCGCATCATGCGGCCAGGCTGTTTAGGATTAAGGAAATCTATGGCGATCAGGGCTTCTTCAAAGTGGGCGATAAAGTCTTGCACTTCCTTGGTGCTGGCGGGCCCCAAGTCTGGATTGGGTTTGGCTTCGGTGCTGGGCAATAAGGGCAGACCCGCCGCTGTTGCCAATGCGTAGCGGAGCTCCCATGCAACCAGCTGAGCCGCCTGTGAAACATTTAAAGAGCTGTAATGGGGATTGGCCGGAATGTGGCAAAGACGCTGACACAAGGCGAGTTCTTCGTTTTGTAGGCCATAACGCTCGGTACCCAGTACAAAACTAAGCGCCGCGCCAGGCTGTGAGCGAATAATTTCTTCACTTAAACGCGCGGCCTGACGGATATCCAGTACTGGTGGGCCAATTTCCCGTGGACGGGCCGTGAGTCCAAAGGCCAGGGTACTGCTCGCTAACGCCGCTTCCAGGGAGTCAACGATACAAGCATTGTGCAGCACATCTTGAGCACCACTGGCGAGCGCTATGGCATCCTCATGATGGGTCACATTCTTATCTAGCGGATCAACCAGCCAAAGGGCGTTAAAGCCCATGGTTTTCATCGCTCGGGCCGTGGCACCAACGTTTCCTGGATGATGCGGCTTTACCATGATGAAGCGGATTTTAGTAAATATTGGGGAGGTTTTGGCTGAATGAGTATTGGTCATCTAAAATAGGGGGTTGTTTTCTTACTGTGCAAGTTTTTCTTAGGGAATTTTATGCATCCCATGCTAAATACCGCTGTGAAAGCGGCTCGCGCTGCTGGCAATATTATTAACCGTGCCAGCCTGGCGTTGGAGCGCGTACAAGTGTCGCGTAAGGGGCCCCGTGATTATGTCACGGATATCGACCAGGCGGCAGAGCAGGCAATTATCGATGTGCTTCAAACCGCCTACCCCGAGCATGGGTTTCTCGCGGAAGAAAGTGGTGAGTTGCCGCCCCAACAAGCGCCTCGACGTGGCCCACGCTATCAATGGATAATTGATCCTCTTGATGGTACAACGAATTTTATTCATGGTTACCCCATTTATGGAATCTCTTTAGCACTATTGCAGGATGGTCAGCTCGCCCATGCATTAATTTTTGATCCCTGTCGTAACGAATTGTTTACGGCCAGTCGCGGGGGCGGCGCATTTTTAAACAATCGGCGCCTTCGCGTGTCAGGGAATGCGCGTTATGGGGAGTCGTTATTGGGCGAGCGTATTGGGTGCTCTGGTGAAGATAGCGACATTAAAAAACCTTTTCAGGCGCTTTTGGCGGATTGTGGCTCGGTGCGTCGATCGGGTTCGGTTACGCTTGATCTCGCTTACGTTGCGGCGGGGCGCCTGGATGGCTTCTGTGGTTTGGAACTGCAGCCCTGGGATGTTGCTGCCGGCGGCCTGTTGGTATTAGAAGCGGGTGGGCTCATTGGGGACTTTCAAGGCGAGCAGACCTGGTTGGATACCGGTAATGTTGTGGCGGCCACTCCCAAGGTCTTTCCTCGCATGGTGGCGCGGATCACCCCCGGATAGGCTTATGGAGTGGATGCTCGACCCATCTGCCTGGATGGGGCTGCTCACCCTCGTTATTCTAGAAATTGTCTTGGGGATCGACAATTTAGTATTTATTGCTATTTTGGTAGACAAGCTGCCGCCTGCCGAACAAGATCGGGCGCGGGTGCTGGGCTTATCGCTCGCGTTGTTAATGCGATTGGGGCTGCTGTCGCTGATTTCCTGGATGGTCCAGTTAACGACACCCTTATTTAGTGCGGGTCCGTTTGTCTTTTCCGGGCGCGATTTAATCCTCCTGATTGGGGGGTTCTTCTTATTGCTCAAAGGGACAATTGAGCTACATGATCGGGTTGAGGGTGAAGACATTCATGTGTCGGGTGAGCGTTTGCATGCCAGTTTTGGGATCATTGTGACCCAAATTGTTGTATTGGATGCGATTTTCTCACTGGATGCAGTGGTTACGGCCGTTGGCATGGTGGATCATCTGTCTATCATGATGCTGGCTGTTACGATTGCCATTGGCATTATGCTGGTGGCATCCAAGCCCCTGACGGTGTTTATCAATGCGCATCCCAGCGTGGTGATTCTTTGCCTGGGCTTTTTATTGATGATTGGGTTTACTCTGGTGGCAGAAAGTTTTGGCTTTCCTGTTCCTAAAGGGTATTTATATGCCGCCATTGCTTTTTCTGTAACGGTGGAATTCCTGAATCAATTATTGCGTATGGTGGCCAGTCGACGGGAAGCACAGCAACCATTACGGGAACGGACAGCAGAGGCGGTATTAAAAATTTTATACCGGCAATCAACCCCCCCGGCGCCCATGGATGAAACACCACCCATAACACCGGTGGCGGAGCCCGGCCCAGTATTTGATCCGCAAGAACACCACATGGTGAGTGGCGTGTTGTCATTGGCTGACCGCTCGATACATTCCATTATGACCCCGCGTACAGATGTTTCCTGGCTCGATCTCAACGATGACATGGATGCGTTGCGGGACCAAATTATTAATACGCCCCATAGTTTTTTCCCCGTTTGCCGCGGCAGCCTGGATGAGGTCGTGGGCATTGGTCGGGCGCGTGATATGGTGGCGGATTTAATTGAAAAGTCTTCTATTGATGAATCGCGCCTGCGAGAACCCATTGTGGTGTACGAGTCCATAGGAATTCTTAGCCTGATGGAACATCTTAAACGGTCACATGGCCAGCAAGTGCTGGTGACGGATGAGTTTGGCACCATAGAAGGGCTGGTGACGCCGATTGACGTCTTTGAGGCGATTGCCGGGGAGTTTCCCGATGAGGATGAAACGCCCGATATTATCCAGGAGGCCGAGCATCGCTGGCGGGTTGATGGCGCTGCCGATTTACACCATTTGCAACTGCTCTTGAATACCCGCCAGTTGGTGGCCGAGGACGAGCAATATTCAACCCTGGCAGGTTATTTGTTAAATCATTTCGACCATTTGCCGGAAGTCGGTGATGCGTGTGAGCTTGTGGAGTCAGACAGTGTTTTGCGGTTTACGGTGTTGGGGGTTAAAGAGCGTCGCATCGCGACGGTTAGGGTAGAGCGAATACTCACGGATTCCTAAGCGACTCAAGGAGAGCCAACCACCCCGGGGATGGTAATCATCATCTCCGTCCCAGTCGGTAAGCACCCAGCGTTGCGCCCCTGCCCGCACGTGTGACATGGCGTGGCAGGCCGGCCGGTGGGTGTGGCCATGAATGATAAATTGGCTGTTATGGCGTTGTAGTACTTGTTCAACAGCGATTTGGTTGACATCCGTGATGCCATTTGGGGTGTTGTGTGCCTGCTGATTTGCCTGACTGCGTTTTCTGGCATGCCGTGCAATGCCGTTGCGTAGACCTAACCCAAGCCCCAAGAACAGTGACTGTAGCCAAGGTTTTCGTACCCAATGTTTAAAACGTTGATAAGCAAGGTCATCAGTGCAGTATTCGTCACCATGCGAGGCTAGCACGTCTCCCCAGTCTGTTTGCAGATGGGTTTGCTCTGGTAATAGCGTTGCCCCCAAGGTATCCGCAAGGCGGTGGCCCATCAAAAAATCCCGGTTGCCACGGGCAATAAAAAGTGGGCAATGAATTGCCGTGTAGGCAAGCGCTCCCAAGATTTCGCTTAGCCAGGGCGCAGGCCGTTCAATCACATCATCGCCCACCCATACATCAAATATATCGCCTAATAATAAAAGCGCATTGGCGTGTTGGCGTGCATGCTCAAGGAAGCCCAGGAAATCAGCCCGGGTCTTGGGGTTATCTGCTGATAAATGCATATCGGCAGCAAACCACAAGGTTCCGGGCAATTTCAGGCGATCAAGGCAAGGTTTAGTCGACAAGGGTAGCGCTTTCAATGGTGATGGTCTCGACCGGGACGTCTTGGTGGAACCCTTGGGTGCCAGTTTCTACCCGCTTGATTTTGTCCACGACATCATTGCCCTCAACGACCTCTCCAAAAACGGCGTAGCCCCAGCCATTGCCGGTGGGTGCCTGGAAATTAAGGAAGTCGTTGTCCGCAACGTTAATAAAAAACTGAGCGGTCGCAGAATGCGGATCGTTGGTACGCGCCATTGCCAACGTGTAGGCTTTGTTGAGCAGCCCATTGTCGGCTTCATTTTTAATGGGTGCACCGGTTTTTTTCTGATTCATGTCGGCATCAAAGCCACCGCCTTGAACCATGAAATTATCAATGACACGGTGAAAAATGGTGCCATCATAAAAACCGTCTTTCACATAACCCAGAAAGTTTTCCACCGTTGCTGGTGCTTTTTCCGGGTTTAATTCGATAAGAATATCGCCAGCCGAGGTTTGTAGCTTTACATGAGGAGCTGTCATAGATTTCCTTGGTTGAGTTGAATGATCTGATTGCGCATAGGTCGCTGTAACGCCCAAGCTGCTAATAAAAAGCGTGCTTGCAAGCAAAAGACGCTTGCCATTTAAAAGACCAGAAAATTTCATAAGAGGGCTCATATTCAGTGCCAATAGAAGGGCAGTTAATGTTGTAGCAAAGCGTCGGTTTGCTCACGTAGTGTTGCCGCATGGGGTGTTTGTAAGCGGTCAGCTTTGGCAAATGCCTGCTCCGCCTGCATGAGTCGTACCAATCCCAAGTTTAAGTGCGCTTGGCCGTAATCCGGGTCACTGTAAAGCGCCGTTAATAGCGCCTGTTCTGCTTCGTCCAGATTGCCCTGGCGGGCATGCTCTATCGCCAAATTATTCCAGGGCTCGGGCAGCTCTGGAAACCGGGTTGTCATGTGTCGGTAATGCTTTAAGGCCTGGGAGTAGTTTTCTGTTAAAACCAATGCCCGTCCTTCAAGAAAGCTGAGTTGTACATCTTCACCAATATTATCGGTCTGCGCTAACTGTTGCTTACGCTTTTCTATGGCTTGTAACGCCTCATCGGTCTGGCCATTATCGAGCAGGGTTTTAATGCGTTGGGTAATTTGTGAGGCGCTAAGCGGTAGGCGTGTATCGGTTGATGGTCCCAGCTTTTTTAACACGCGAGCCAGCCCTTGCCAGCCCTTTTCCGGGGGCTCGGGGGCTAAGAAAGGGGCTTCCGTGGCCGTGTCAGCCCCCTGAGAAACGGGGCTCCATAATCCAAAAGCACAGGCAAGGAGCAATAGCGTAAGAGTACGTGGCATGGGCTGTCCCTAATAAGAAATCGCTAAACCAATAATAAGGGTTGCTTGGTATACTGACTGGCTAGCAGTTTACCGTAAAGCAACCTGATTCTCATTGTTCCTATGCTGCATATTTACAATTCATTGTCTCGGAAAAAACAACGTTTTCGCCCGGTGGAGCCGGGAAAAGTGCGCATGTATGTGTGCGGCATGACAGTATACGACTATTGTCATTTGGGGCATGCCCGGATGTTGGTAAGCTTTGATGTGATTGCTCGCTGGCTACGACAGCTTGGCTATGACCTCACTTACGTACGTAATATTACCGATATTGATGACAAAATTATTCGTCGGGCCCTGGATACGGGGCAGTCATTAGCCGATGTCACTCATTTTTATACGGCGGCCATGCATGCCGATGAACGGGCCTTGGGTGTTGCTGCACCTGATGCGGAGCCCCGGGCAACCGCGCACGTAACGGACATGATTGATATTATTCAACGCCTGGAGCAAAAAGGCTTGGCGTATCAGGCCGACGATGGTGACGTTAATTACGCGGTTAGAAAGTTTCCAGATTACGGGAAGCTGTCAGGCAAAACCCTGGACGATTTACGCGCAGGTGAGCGGGTGGGTATCGGTGACGCCAAACGTGACCCTTTGGATTTTGTCCTATGGAAGTCCGCTAAAACCGATGAGCCTGACGATTCCCGATGGCCGTCCCCCTATGGCGACGGGCGGCCTGGTTGGCATATTGAATGCTCGGCCATGAGCCACGCTTTATTGGGCATGCCATTAGATATTCATGGCGGTGGCCCGGACCTGAAGTTCCCGCATCATGAAAATGAAATTGCCCAATCCGAAGGGGCTTTTGGGGGCGAAATGTCCCAGATATGGATGCATTGTGGGCCGTTGATGGTGAATGAGGACAAAATGTCTAAATCCCTGGGGAACTTCAGCACTATTCGGGAAACGGTGGCCCTTCCGGATACGCTTTCTACGACTCATCCGGATTATGAATTCAATGTGCGTGAAGCAGACATGCTGCGTTTTTTCATTATTCGCAATCATTACCGCAGTCCGCAAAATTACGCCTTGAGTAACTTATATGACGCGCAAAGTGCACTTGATCGTCTGTATCAAACGCTGTTCAATGTGCCACCAGCGGCGATTGCGGAAATTGATTGGTCACATCCCCAGGCACAGGCTTTTAAAGCCGCAATGAATGATGATTTCAACACCGCAGGGGCGGTAGCTGTGCTGTTTGACTTGGCAGCCACGGCGAACCGTTATCATGATGACCACGCCAGTGGCTTAATGCTGGCGTTGGGACGTATTTTGGGGCTACTTACGGTTGCCCCCGATCAATACCTGCAGTCGCCTACACGTTATCATGCACAGGGTACGACAGAATCTGGACTCGCGCCCGAACAGATAGAAGCGTACATCGAGCAGCGTCATCAGGCAAAGGCCGATCGCGATTTTGCAACCGCCGATAAAATACGTGAACAGCTGGCAGGGCACGGCGTCGAACTAGAGGATAAGCCAGGGGGGCTAACCCACTGGCGCTATCGTTAACCGGAACAGGTAGGAGGTTATGTCGGAAATAATTCAACCCCAGTGGTGGGATGAAGCCTGTGAGCAGCTGAAGCAACGCGATCGTATTTTGCATCGCTTAATTTCAGAGGCGAAGGGCAGCTGTCTGCAGCAAACGGTGAGTCCCTATGGCACTTTAGTTCGGACCATTATTCGACAGCAGCAATCCCCCCGCTCCGCACAGCGAACCTGGGAGGAATTCACGCAAGCCTGTGGTGTCCCCATTCCGACGGTAGAAAGTGTTCGCCGTTTAATGAGTGAAGAGGATGGCTTGGCAAGCCTGTCACGGCGTAAACAAACTTATGTTGCCAATGTCACAAAGCATGTGCAGGAGCACTGGCATACTATGCCGGACTGGCAGTCCCTTTCCGATGAAGAGGTGATTAAACAACTGTGCAAAATATCGGGTGTGGGGCGGTGGACGGCAGAAATGTTTTTGATTTTCTATTTAAGACGCCCCAACATTTTGCCAATGGACGATACCAATCTGCATCAGGCAATCTCCTTGCATTACTTTAGTGGGGAGCCCGTGTCCCGTTTTGAAATTCGTGAAGTTGCACAAGCATGGACCCCATGGAGAACAGCGGCGGTATGGCATCTTTGGCACAGTCTGGACGCAACGGTATTACTTTATTAATTAGGTCGGCTACGGGTGGACGAACGTTTTATGCAAGATAAGTATCTGGATTTTGAGAAGCCGCTGGCAGAGTTAGAAAAGAAAATCGAAGAGTTGCGTTATGTGCAAACCGATTCGGCAGTGGATATATCCGAAGAAATTGCGCGTCTACAGCAAAAAAATCAAGCGTTGGCCAAAAACATTTATGCAAAATTAAGCCCGTGGCAGGTCGCGCAGGTCGCGCGTCATCCCAGACGGCCATATACGCTCGACTATATTACCCATATTTTTACCGGGTTTAGGGAGCTCCATGGCGATCGCATGTATGCGGATGATCCAGCCATTGTTGGCGGTTTTGCGTATTTGGACAGTCAGCCCTGCATGGTGATTGGCCACCAAAAGGGTCGGGATACCAAAGAGCGTGCCTATAGAAATTTTGGCATGCCCAAGCCCGAGGGCTATCGGAAAGCATTACGGCTAATGCGTTTGGCCGAGAAGTTTAACCTTCCCATTTTTACTTTTGTGGACACGCCTGGTGCGTACCCGGGAATTGGCGCAGAAGAACGGGGGCAGTCGGAGGCTATTGGACGAAACCTCTATGCCATGGCCGAACTTACAGTGCCCGTTATTACGACAATTATTGGCGAAGGGGGTTCCGGCGGCGCGCTTGCGATTGCTGTCGGTGACGTGGTAATGATGTTGCAATATGCAACCTATGCTGTTATTTCTCCCGAAGGCTGTGCTTCCATTTTATGGCGTAGTTCGGATAAAGCTTCGGCGGCAGCAGAAGCACTGGCGATTACTGCCCCTCGCTTAAAAGAGCTGGCATTAATTGATCGTATTATTGATGAGCCTCTGGGGGGCGCGCATCGGGACACTCAGGGAATGGCCGAAACATTAAAACAGCACTTGAATAAAGCTTATAATGCTTTGCAATCCAAGACTGCTGAAGAGTTAACGACGCAACGTTTGGAGCGCTTATTGTCCTATGGACGCTTCCAAACCAGTAATTAATCATGACCATCCCGTGCTGGCGTCAGAAGTACCCCGCTCATTCCCGCACGTCCAAGCGGTTACGACAGGCCATTGCTTCATTATTGCGCAAGCACAATCTTGCCATGAATCAAGTCGCCGTTGCCTTAAGTGGCGGACCTGATTCAGCCCTTATGGCGGTGGAACTGTCGATATTGGCAGAGCAGGAGTCACGTAAACCCCACCTGCTGCACATTCATCATGGCTTGCAGGACGCGGCGGATGCCTGGGGTCGGCATGTCCATCAGCTGGGCATCTTGCTTGGGCTGCCCTGCCATAGCCAGCATGTGAAGGTGATGCAGAATACTGGCAAAGGGATTGAAGCGGCCGCACGCGACGCGCGTTACCAAGGGTTTAGTGATCTGGCGCAAGCGCTGGATATCTCGTTGTTGTTGCTGGCGCACCATCAGGATGATCAGGCAGAAACGGTGCTATTGCGTCTGTTGCGGGGAAGTGGGCCGCAAGGTTTGGTGGCAATGCGGTCACAGTATACGCGTGATGGGGTGACCTATTTACGACCGTGGCTTGCCATTCCCAGAGTGTCAATTTGGACGCTGATGCAGCGGTTCACCATGGCCAGTGGCTGGCGTCCTGTTTATGATCCCACCAATTATCAGGAGCGCTATACGCGTAGTGCAGTGCGGGAGCGTTTAGTGCCGGCACTGGATCAGCGTTGGCCGGGTTGGCAAAGAAATCTTGCCCGCCATGCGCGCGTAGCGCAGCAGACGTCCCAAGTATTGGATGAGGTCGCACAGGCCGATTTTGCATCGTTGGCGCCAAGTGCGGACAAACGTAGTTTTGCGTTAGTGTCTTGGCGCGAACTCTCGCCTGCCCGGCAAGCCAATGTGATTCGTTATTGGCTTCGTGTGCATGGCTTGCAAGCGCCCACGGAAGCACGGCTTGCCGAGTTGATGCGCCAATTGCGTGGTTTGCATGCGCTGGGCCATGACCGTCAGATGCGTTTACGTCATATGGATCATTGGATTTATTGTAAGCGGGGACGAGTGGGATTAACCAGCGCTGACAGTGCTTAGCAGCCGCGTGTAAAAACGTTAAAATGGGATGTTTTTTATAGTCTGGGCCTGCTACGGCAGGTGCGGGCATATTTACTTAGTCTTAGAGAAAAGAATGCCTCTGATAGTTCAGAAATTTGGTGGCACGTCAATGGGATCTGTGGAGCGCATCCAGAATGTTGCGCAACGCGTCGCAAAATGGCATGCTGCTGGTTATCAAGTCATCGTGGTGCCTTCTGCCATGTCAGGTGAAACCAATCGCCTTTTGGAGCTTGCCCACGAGATTTCGCCAACGCCAAGCGATCGTGAGCAAGATATGTTGGCCGCAACAGGTGAGCAGGCCAGTAGTGCCTTGTTGGCGATGGCAATTATGGCCCAAGATGTCCCGGCGCGAAGCTTTACGGGTTGGCAGGTACCCGTTCGTACCAATAACGCGTATACCAAGGCGCGGATTACTCATATCGAAACGGAGCGGATTCGGGCGGAACTGGATCAGGGCAAAGTGGTTGTTATCACCGGGTTTCAAGGCGTTGATGAAGAAGGCCATCTTACCACCTTGGGTCGGGGTGGCTCAGATACCTCTGCAGTGGCGATTGCAGCTGCCATGGAAGCTGAGGAATGTATGATTTTCTCGGATGTTGACGGGGTTTATACAACGGATCCACGCGTCGTACCGGAAGCACGCCGTATGCGGGTGATTTCCTTTGAGGAAATGTTGGAGCTGGCCTCTTTGGGGACCAAGATTTTACAAATTCGTGCGGTGGAGTTTGCCGGCAAATATCGGGTTCCTCTACGCGTGTTGTCATCTCTGACAGATCCACAGATACCCGTTGAGGAAGAGAGGAAATCAGGCACATTAATTACTTTTGAGGACGATCAGAATATGGAATCCGCCGTTGTTTCAGGGATTGCGTTTAGCCGCGATGAAACCAAGTTTAGTTTGTTGGGTGTTCCAGATACGCCAGGGGTTGCTTATGCTATTTTAGGTCCAGTGGCGGCAGCCAATATTGATGTTGACATGATTTTGCAAAACCAGTCGGTGCAAGGAACCACCGACTTTTCATTTACGGTTCAGCACACGGATTTTGAGCGTACCAAAGAGATTTTGGAAAACGAGGTTGCTGAAGCCGTTGGGGCAAGTGAGGTCATTGCCGACTCTAAGGTTTGCAAAGTGTCGATTGTGGGCATCGGCATGCGTAACCATGTGGGGATTGCGAGCTTGATGTTCCGCACACTGGCTGAAGAGAATATTAATATTCAAATGATTAGCACCAGTGAAATTAAAACCTCTGTCATTATTGAAGACAAGTATATGGAGTTAGCAGTACGGGCATTGCACAAAGCGTTTGAATTAGACCAGGATCATTACGCGCCCCTAGATGAGTAACGCCTAACAGGAAAATAAAGGCTGTGGTAGAATATCGCCTTTGAAGGAGATGTGGCCGAGTGGTTGAAGGTACTCCCCTGCTAAGGGAGCATGCGGCTTATACCCGCATCGAGGGTTCGAATCCCTCCATCTCCGCCAGAATGTAAAACGCCGGTACTCAGTGAGTGCCGGCGTTTTTTCTTGTAGACTCATCCTTGCCCGCGTGTGTGCGGATGCGGTACGCTTTTAATAGCTCACCAAGGGAGGTTGCCGCATGTTTAGTAAGCATTTCCACCTTCTCGATTGGGCTCTACGCCATAATCGGGGGATGCAGTATTCACTAAACCCGATTGATCACTCCATTCCAACCGCACTGGGCCAAGACCCGCAAGCGGTAATTCTCAAAGTTTCTAAATCCATACGCTCTACGCGAGAGCATTTCCATTTTAGTATGGAATCCCTCTGTTATCCCATTTGATTTGGTAAAGCGCCACATGCGTACAATTGGCTCAAGCCAAGAAGTAATTGTTTTGGCGATGGCCGCGGCAGGGCTGTTGGCAAATTGATCAATAAGCGCAAGGAACTCGGGCAGAATCTTTTTCACCTTAGGCGGATTTAAAGCCTTCAGCAGTAAGAATTCCATTAAACGCTGCTTGGCCTCGTACATCACGCCCAAGGC
>Ga0209487_1000811_pt1 | contig 27463 bp, 28 predicted proteins | sample Poulit2012_FD_187524 | JGI IMG/M metagenome (GOLD analysis project Ga0209487, IMG submission 187524) | Agricultural soil microbial communities from Georgia to study Nitrogen management - Poultry litter 2012 (SPAdes) (version 2) | ecosystem: Environmental > Terrestrial > Soil > Agricultural land...
TTAGGAGCACTTTTTGGAATATTTGTTCTCGCAACACCTATTGACTATGGTTTGCAATACTATCCTGTCCAGGTTTTATGGGGGTTTATTGGTGCAATCTTTGGTACATTGCCTTCTCTTTATCGCGAAGCTGGTAAGGAAGGAAGAAATATCAATCACATTATCCTTGCAGCAGTAACTGCAGTTGTTACTTTTGCTTTATTAACTTATGCAAATAATAACCTTGATGTAGACGTTCCACAAAATTTATTTTCATGGTTAATGGCCGGTGGAATTTTCGCCAGTGGACTTATTGTTCCTGGTCTAAGCCCTTCAAATTTCCTAATCTATTTTAATCTTTATCAACCTTTAACGGCTGGAATACGCACACTTGACTGGTCAATTATTATACCTGTAGGCGTTGGTGCAATTGCCGTGGTCCTTATTTTTTCTAAATTAATGCGTAAAATTATGGACATTGCTTATGCAACAGTTTTTCACTTTATCTTTGGTGTCGTAATCGCCTCCACAGTTATCATTGCACCTGATAGTTCTTTATATCAAGGTTTTGAAATATTTGATTATGTGACAGTTGTACTCATCTTTTTAGTTGGTCTCGGTTTGGGTTATTGGATGGGACAATTAGAAGAAAAATATAAATAAGAAAAAGAGCATTCCGTTCATTTTTGAACTAGAATGCTCTTTTCATTTTTTTCTTATTCCATGATACTAAATTTATATTTTGTCGTTGATGTAAAATGTTCTCCTGGTTCTAACCAAATTGAACCAAAACCTTTTTGATTTACAGCATCCGGTAATTGTTGCGTTTCTAAAGCAATACCAGAATGCATCCATAGCAAACGATCTTTTCCTGTTGCCGACTTTTGTATATGATTATGAGTATAAATAACGATGGCGTCGCGATCAGTCTCAATTTCAAGTACTCTGCCTGAAGCAACATTTGATAATTTGACAATTGGTTCTTGTGAATGCGGATTAACTAAAAAGGGATGATCTAGTCCTTTTCGTAAAACTATTTCTTCCTCTTTGTTAATGATCACATTTCCTAGCTTATTTCCTTCACGCAAATCAAAAGCTGTATCTGTTACGGCTTTTAACTCACCTGTTGGTATATTATCCTCATTTAAAGAAGCATAATGGTTACTATTTACCTGTATATCATGAGCATAAATACTATTTTCATAGTTTCCACTTAAATTAAAGTATACATGATTTGTTGGATTAAATAATGTCCGTTTATTCGTTTCTGCTTCGTATTTAATCTTTAGTTCATTCTCTTCATTTACGGTATAAGTGACTTTAACTTGTACATCCCCAGGGAATCCACATTCTCCATCTTTTAATGTTGTTGTTAAAATTAAGGAGCTTTCTTTTTCATTTTCTTCCGTTTCCGCTTCCCAAATTTTTGTATCTAAACCCGTTGAGCCACTGTGAAGTGTATTTCCATTTTCATTTTTTTCAAGTTCTACACATTTATCTTCATCGATATAACGAGCTCCTGAAATACGCCCCGCAACAGGTCCAACAATCGCTCCATGAAAAGGTCGTTCTTGAATAATTTCATCTAAGGTGGTCATATTTACAGTGATTTCACCTAGGTCATCATAGCGATCAGGCATGATAATTTTAGTAATAATTCCTCCGTATGTAATGACAGAAACAGACAGCTCATTTGAGTTTGTTAGCGTATATTCAAAAATTGCTTGATGGTTAACGAAACCATATCTTTCTTTTTTTATCCTCATCTTTTTCCTCCGAAATCTAACTTGTTACCGTTTTCTATTTAAATAAGCATACATTTTTTCGATTAAAAAAGCCAGCCTCACAGAATAGAGACTGACTTAAATATATTATTTTCATTAATTTTCTTGGTATAAATCTCTCGTATAGACCTTGTCTTTAACACTCGTTAGATCATCATTTTGACGGTTGGCAATGATAACATCACTGATCTCTTTAAACTCTTCTAAATCAGAAATGACTCGAGAATTATAGAAAGTATCTTCTTCTAAAACAGGTTCATAAACAACAACTTCAATGCCTTTAGCTTTAATTCGTTTCATGATTCCTTGGATAGAAGATTGACGGAAATTGTCTGAACCTTCCTTCATAACTAAGCGATAAATACCAACAATTTTAGGGTTTTTATCAAGGACTTGTTCCGCTACAAAATCTTTACGTGTACTGTTTGAATCTACAATTGCACGAATTAAGTTATTTGGAACATCTTCATAGTTTGCTAATAATTGTTTTGTATCTTTAGGCAAGCAGTAACCACCATATCCGAATGAAGGATTATTGTAGTGGTCCCCAATTCGAGGATCTAAACTAACACCTTCAATGATAGATTGTGTGTTTAATCCTCTAGCTTCTGCATAAGTATCTAATTCATTAAAAAATGAAACGCGCATTGCTAAATAAGTGTTTGCAAATAATTTAACTGCTTCAGCTTCTGTAGACTCGATAAATAACACATCAATATCTTCTTTTTCTGCACCTCCAACAAGTAAATCAGCAAATTTACGAGCGCGGTCTGAGTCTTCCCCTAAAATAATACGACTTGGGTATAAATTATCGTATAAAGCTTTACCTTCTCGTAAAAATTCTGGAGAAAAAATAATATTTGTCGTATTGTATTTCTCTCTTATGCTCTCAGTATAACCAACTGGAACAGTTGATTTAATAATCATTGTAGCATTTGGAGCATATTCTAAAACATCTTCGATAACACTTTCTAAAGCAACAGTATCGAAGTAGTTTGTGTCTTCGTCATAGTTTGTAGGTGCAGCAATAACTACGAATTCTGGGTCATTACCGTAAGCTTCACTCTTATCTGAAGTTGCTGTTAGATTTAATTCTTTATTTGCAAAAAAGTTCTCCACTTCATTATCTTGTATCGGAGCAATTCTTTTATTAATTAAATCTACTTTCTCTTCAATAATTTCAAGAGCGCGTACTTCGTTATGTTGAGATAATAAAACTGCATTAGCTAATCCAACATACCCCATACCTACAACTGTTATATTTGTCATTCTTTTCTACCCCTTCTTGATTGAGTCTTATTTACATTTGTGTATAATCTCTTAATTACTCGTTAATACCTAGTTCTTCTTTCAATTGTTGACTAACTGAATTAATCTCTTCATCTGGAATGATTTGGTAATAAATTCCACCTATGTTTGTACCGTATCCAGTTAATTGAAGTTGTTCGATATCCGTTAGGGCTGTACGGTAATTCATAAACATACTCACCATTTCATTAAACGCTAAGTTCGTCATTACATTATCTTCCATCGTTGTTAAAACAGATTGATAATTCAAAATAGAGTTAAATGATGCAACTTTGGATAACGTTGACAAAACAACTTCACGTTGTCTAGCTTGTCTGCCGATATCTCCTTGAGGATCTTCATAACGCATACGTGAATAAGCTAATGCTTGAGCGCCATCCATATGTGTTGGTTGACCTTCTGTGAAAGTATAACCACTTTGACTAAAGGACATTGAAGGCGTAATGTCTATTCCATCCACTGCATCAACGATTTGTTGAATTCCTTCCATATTAACTGAAACAAAATAGTCAATCGGAATATCTAATAGGTTTTGTACAGTGTTAATTGACATAGCTGCTTTCCCATATGCATAAGCATGATTAATTTTATCCTCTGTTCCGCGCCCCACAATTTCGGTATAGGTATCACGAGGAATACTGACTAAAGTTGTTTTTTGAGTGTCGGGATTAACTGTCATAACCATCATTGTATCGGAGCGGCCTTGCATTGAATCAGAGCTTCCTTGCCCGGCTCTTTGGTCATCTGTATCGATTCCTAAAAGTAATATCGAAAAAGCATCTCCGTCTAAATCAACTTGATTTGTTTCTCGACTAGTGTGTGTAATACGATCATCTTCTACATCTGAGTGAATTGTATCCGTTGTTTGTCTTAACTCATAATAGGCATATAAAAAGACACCAATTATTATCAATAAAATGACAAATAATACACGCAGACAACCTCGTCTACGTTTTTTATTTTTGCCTTGTTGTTTTCGTCCACTTCTTGACATACCATTTGTATTTTCTGACATATATATACCAACTTTTACATGTGATTTTTTTAACTAAAGCATAGTATACAACATTTTAAATTGTATTACTATATCAAAATTGTATCAAACAAAATGATAAACACCAACTGAATTTTTCTTTCAGCTAGTGTTTGATACGCACGCTTAAGAATTTGTTTTGAAAATATTTCTGAAAAACCCTACGACTTTTGAAGTTCTTGCCTTGGTTTCTTTCGTTCGCGTAACAATCTGAATCGCAGCCTTACCATTTCCATTTTGAAGAATTGAAAGTAATGCTAATTTATAAGGGCTTTTTTCTTTTATTTTCTTAAAATCTTTTAAATAAGGAGATAAGCGTTTATCCCTCAATATTTTTTCGATATGTTCTTCTTGTTCTTCTAGCGACAATGGGGAATGTTCACTACAAACATTTTCTACCTCTTCGTGTACTGCATGAAAATAAGAAGAAAGAATCAAATCTTCAAATTCATTTTCTAAATTCCAATACGTTAATAGTGCTTCTAAATGTTTTGCAATCTCAATATTTATTTCAAAAATATTTTCTTTAAAAGTACTCTTTTCAGATAATTCTTCTATCGGCCGGATAAAATAAGAAATTCGATTAAACACGACAGATTCTAAATTTTTGTAAACACTTAAATTGAAAAAAGCTTCTTCATTATGAGCTACATTGAAGAACTTTAAACGATGTTTCATGAGATAAGAACGTCGATACAATTTATTAAATAAGACATATGGATAAAAATGATGAAAGTTTCGATAGTGGTTTCTAAAGTGCTCTTGATTTGGTAAGTAAGGTAAATTTGGTTGATGTTGCTCAAACTCTATGGCACTATTCTCATTATGAACTGTAAAACCAAATACAGTTAGATCTGCATTTTTTTCTTCCGCGAAATCTACATTAGCTTGTAACATACGTTTATCAAAAATATCGTGTGCGCTTGCAAAATAAATATATTTCCCTTTAGCGATAGATAGTCCTTTATTTCTTGCTGCACCAAAGCCATTTCTTTTTTGATGAACAACTTCTACAAAAAGAGGCTCTAACTTTTCATATTCATCACATATTTGGGCAGATGTATCTGTCGAACCATCGTTAATTAAAATTAATTCAAAATCATAGATTGTCTGATTTAATATAGATTCAATTGCCTTTCTAAGCGTTTTTTCATTATTATAAACTGGCATAATAACTGATACAGTATACATCAACACCCCTCCCTCAACCATTCTCTCTTATCTAAATTATAGCACAAAGTTTTGAATTAGATTTGAATAGTTCTCTAATTATTTGTAACAATCTCCCACTTATCCTTCATCATTTGAAATAATCAACATCCGATTGTAATGTATTTAATTTACGAGTGTCCATTCACTTTATACGTAATTGTGGTAAAATAAATATAATTAAAACAAAGGAGTGTTTATATGGCAATACTTGTTACAGGTGGTGCTGGATATATTGGCTCTCATACTGTCGTTGAGTTGTTAAATAATGATCAAGAAGTTGTGATTGTCGATGATTTTTCAAATGCACACCCTACTGTGTTAGATCGCATTAAAGAATTAACAGGAAAATCTTTTACATTTTACGAGCTCAATCTTTTAGATAAAGAGGGTTTGCAAAAAGTTTTCCAAGAAAATGACATCGCAGCGGTCATTCATTTTGCAGGCTTTAAAGCTGTTGGGGAATCCGTTTCAGTCCCATTAAAATACTATCATAATAATATTACTGGAACGATTGTCTTATTAGAGGTTATGGAAGAATTTGGTGTGAAGAAAATTGTATTCAGTTCTAGCGCTACAGTCTATGGAATGGATAATGAAGCACCCTTTACTGAAGACATGCCAACTTCAGCAACAAATCCATACGGTTATACCAAAGTATTTATAGAACATATTTTAGAAGACGTAGCTTTTGCAGATGATGAGTGGAGTGCTATTTTACTTCGGTACTTCAATCCAATTGGTGCACATGAATCTGGAAGAATTGGTGAAGACCCTAATGATGTTCCAAACAATTTAATGCCTTATATCACACAAGTGGCTGTACAAAAATTAGAAAAATTATCTGTCTACGGCGATGATTATGATACACACGACGGTACAGGTGTAAGAGATTATATTCATGTCGTTGATTTAGCTAAAGGGCATTTAAAAGCTTTAGATTATTCTTTAAAACATACTGGGGCAGAAGCAATAAATTTAGGGACTGGTGAAGGCTATTCAGTATTAGATGTCGTTCATGCTTTCGAAAAAGCAAATGATATTGATATTCCTTATGAGATTGTTGAACGACGCCCTGGAGATATCGCTGTAGGTTATGCAGATCCAACAAAAGCTAAAGAATTATTAGACTGGGAAGCAGAACATTCTTTAGAAGATATGTGTCGCACTTCTTGGAATTGGCAAAAAAATAATCCACAAGGTTACAATGATTAATTTTTAATATTAAATATAAAAAAGGACCTCCTTTCACTGTCAGCTTTTCCGACAATTGAAACGAGGTCTTTTAATTTTATTGGCCTTCTTGTTTTGTTAATATTTCAGGCCCATCTTTTGTAATTGCAATTGTATGTTCATATTGGCAACTTAGACCGCCATCTTCCGTTCTTGCAGTCCAACCATTATCATCCATTTTCGATTTCCAAGTCCCTGTGTTTATCATAGGCTCAATTGTAAGCGTCATACCTTCTTTTAAACGTTTGCCTTTTCCAGCCGTTCCATAATGAGGAACACTTGGTTCTTCATGCATTGTTGGCCCAATACCATGTCCTACAAATTCACGTACAACTGAATATCCTTTTGGTTCAACATAGTTTTGAATCGCTGCTCCAATATCACCAATTCGGTTACCGACTTTTGCTGCTTCTATCCCTTTATAAAGAGCTTCTCTAGTAACATCCATCAAATCTTGAACTTCTTCAGTTGCTTCTCCTACAACATATGCCCAAGCAGAATCTGAATAAGCACCATCTAAGTCAATTACCATGTCTACTTTAATTAAGTCTCCATCTTTTAATGGTTTTTCTGTTGGGAATCCATGACATATTTCATCATTCACACTTACACAAGTTGCATATTCATACCCTTGGTAACCAATTTGCGCAGGAATCCCTCCATTATCAGTAATGATTTTTTCTACAAACTGATCAATATCATAGCCTGTAATGCCTGGTTTAATAAAACCTCTTAATTGTTCATGTATCGATGCTAATAATTCACCTGATTTTTTCATTTCGTCAATTTCTCTTCTTGATTTTCTTGTAATCAAAGTAAATCCGTCTCCTTTTCGTTCTCAATCTAAATAATTATAACTCAAAAAAAGAGTTTGAACAAAAGAAAAACACCACATCACCTTATAAAGGTTAAATGTGGCGTTAATCTATCATTTCTTAACAAAGATCATTTGACTTCATAATCATGAAGCTTTTCTCCATTTGTTTCAATGACTTGTTTATACCAGTAATAACTATCTTTTTTATAGCGTTTGAGTTCTTTTTCATCTAACTCATCACGATCGATATATACAAAACCATAACGTTTTTGGTAGCCATTTAACCAGCTTAATAAGTCCGTATAACTCCAAGTACAATAACCAATGACTTCTACCCCGTCTGTGATTGCCTCTTGTATGGCGATGATATGTTCTCGAATATAGTCAATACGATACTCATCATGGATCCGACCATCCGCTTCCAAACGATCATACTCTCCAAGCCCATTTTCAGTAATCAAAATTGGTAAGTCATAACGACTCGTCATTCGACGCATGGCAGTTCTTAAACCTTGTGGATCAATTGCCCAATCCCAATTTGTATACTCTACATATGGATTCGAAACTTCTTTATATACACCTGGCATACCGGATTCTTCTGTTGAACCTTTTTCCCCAGTATAATTTGGTTTTCCAGCACCTACACCATCTAATGGATTATCTTTTACTGTTGCTGTTTGATAATAGTTTAAGCCTAAGAAGTCTGGTTTGCCTGCTTGCAAGAGTTCCATATCGCCTTCTTCAATTGTTGGAGCAATCTCGTTATCTTCAAAATATTTCCAAGCGACTTTTGGATAGCGTCCGTAGACATATATATCCATCCATAAGTTTGCGTTTATTTCTTCACGATTTTCCACAGCTAATTGATTTTTAGGATCTGCATCAAATGCATAAGTAGGTCCATAAGCAAAACTTGGTCCTATTTGTCCTTCTATATTCATTTCACGGAATTTTTTGATTACTTTGGCATTTGCTAAGTTCGCATGATGATTTGCTTGCAACATTCTTTTTGGATCTTTTACATTGGGTGGATGTGAAGCTGCTAAATAACCATGAGAAATAAATACATTTTGCTCGTTTAATGTGACCCAATATTTTACTTTTCCATTGAACCGTTTGAAGATAATCTCGCAATAACGTGCAAAATCATCAACAATTTGTCGGCCTTCCCACCCTAAATATTCATCTTGTAAAACTTGAGGTAGATCCCAATGATACAAAGTAACTACTGGTTCAATATTATTGTTTAATAATTCATCGATTAAATCTTCATAAAATTTCAGCCCCGCTTCATTAACCTCGCCATTCCCATTTGGAATAACACGCGGCCAAGAAATTGAGAAACGATAAGCTTTTAATCCTTGTTCTGCCATTAATTGGACATCTTCTTTATATCGGTGATAGTGATCAACAGCTACTTCACCGGTTGTTCCTTTAAATGTCTTACCTGGAATTTTAACAAATTTGTCCCAGACAGATTCACCTTTGCCATCTTCATCCCAGGCTCCTTCTACTTGGTAAGCTGCAGAAGCTGAACCCCATAAAAAATCTTCTGGAAATAAATCTAATTTTTGATGGTGCATATTTTCACTCCTTAATTATTCAATACGCTTACATTATACGCTAATTAAACTATTTTACCAAATAATTTTTAAACATAAGCTTTCATTTACTTTTTAGGAAATTGTTTCTATTTCTTCATTTTTGCTATAATAGCTTATGATGAATATTGTAGAAAGGACGATTGAATTGACAAAAGTATTGATTGTATATGCGAGTTTGACAGGAAATACTCGTGCTGGCGCAGAAATTTTAGAAGAAACTTTTTCTGAACTAGGTACAGAAGTTGAAGTTGTTGAAAGCTATGATGCAGATCCATTTGAATTTGAAGATTATGATATCTGTGTCGTAGGGACTTATACCTATGGAACAGATGCCGATCTACCTGATGAAATTGTCGATTTTTATGAGGAATTAGAAGATGTCAATTTAGATGGAAAAGTTTATGGTGTTTTTGGTTCAGGTGATGTATTTTATGTTGGAAAATATTGTTTATGCGTGGACTATTTTGAAGAGCAATTTGAAATAACCGGCGCACAAAAAGGTGCTACCGGCGTTAAATATAATCTTGATCCAGATGATAAAGCCGTTGATAACTTAAAATCATTTGCGAAAGAATTAGTTGCAAAATATGAACAAATGAATTAGCATTTTAATAATAAGTGTTTAATAAATAGATGGAGGAACTCAAATATGGTATTACCTAATTTCGAAGAAAATCTGAAAAAATATGCCGAGCTATTAGTAGCTACTGGTGTAAATGTTTCTGATGGACATACAGTTGTTTTATCAATTGATGTGGACCAAGCGCCACTTGCTCGCTTAATAACTGAAGCAGCTTATAAACGCGGTGCAGAAAAAGTCATTGTAAACTGGGCAGATGATGGTCTCAGCCGTCTTAGCTATACATATCAAGACATTGAAACATTAAAAGACTTGCCAGATTACAAAGTTGAAGAAATGAACTATGTGATTGAAAAAGGCGCAAGTCGTATCAGTGTTCGTTCTTCAGATCCTGATGCTTTAGCTGGATTAGACGGCGAGAAAATTGCAGAAACACAAAAAGCACTTGGTGCTAAAATGCGACCATTAATGGATGCTACTCAAGCAAATAAAATGAGCTGGTTAGTGGCTTCAGCAGCTGGAGAAGAATGGGCGAAAAAAGTTTTCCCTGAATTAGAAACGACAGAAGAACAAGTGGATGCTTTATGGAATGCTATTTTTGAAGCTGTTCATTTATACGAAGAAGACCCCATTGCTTTTTGGTCTGCTAAAGTAGATACACTCCAAACAAAAGCAGACGAATTAAATAAAGAAGCATTTACTGCTCTACATTTCAAAGGACCCGGTACTGATTTGACAGTTGGTTTACCAAAAGGACATCGTTGGGAAGGTGCAGGATCTACAAATGCTCGTGGAGAACTTTTTGTAGCAAATATGCCGACCGAAGAAGTCTTTTCGGCTCCAGATGCTAACCGCGTAGACGGAGTTGTTGTTTCAACAAAACCATTAAGTTATGCTGGTTCGATTATCGAAGGTATGGAGTTTCATTTTGAAGACGGAAAAGTTACAAAAGTAACGGCAGAAAAAGGTGAAGAGATCATCAAAAAATTAATTGAACAAGATGAAGGAGCTTCACGATTAGGTGAAGTTGCACTTGTTCCTGATGAATCTCCAATTTCACAATCTGGTTTAACATTCTTCAATACATTATTCGATGAAAATGCTTCTAACCACTTAGCTTTAGGTTCAGCCTATGCATTTAGTTTAGAAGGCGGTACAGAAATGACACGTGAAGAATTAAACGAAGCTGGATTAAATGAATCAAATACGCACGTTGACTTTATGATTGGTTCAGATCAAATGGATATTGATGGCATTAAAGAAGATGGTTCGACAGTCCCTGTATTTAGAAATGGTACTTGGGCATAAGTATCCAATTGAGTATATAATTAAAAGCGTCTCCTCTTTTGAGGTAAGACGCTTTTTTTGTTCACTTTAATGGTTTTCAGTCATCCATTTTACTGCTTTTCTTATGTATTCGTTCCAAAAATCCCAGGTATGACCTCCCGAAGATTCAAAATACTCATGAAGAATTTTATTTTTTAATAGGAATTCGTGAAAAGCTCGATTTTCTTCATATAAATAATCTTCAAAACCACACGCAATAAATACTTTTTGTTCTTCAGTTCGTTTGGTAACCAAATCATAAACGTCGTCTTCTTCGCTTAAGTCTGCTAAAGTATCACTTCTGATAATCGCTTTTATGTGTTCATTTATGAAATTTTCTTCTAATTCCTCTCGGTGGGGTGCTTCCTTTTTCGATAGAATTCGACTAGAAAATGCCGCCACTTTACTGAATGTATTTGAATATTTGAAGCCATTACGTAAAGCACCATAACCTCCCATAGACAAGCCTGCAATCCAAGTATCTTCTCTCTTTGACGATAGAAAAAATAATTCACGTGTCACTTCAACAAGTTCTTCTCCTATAAACTGCCCATAAGCATTTCCATTTGGATGATCTAGGTAGAAACTATTCTCTCCCGAAGGTAATATGACTGCTACGTTATACTCTCTTGCTAATTCATAAATCCTCGAATTGAATAGCCAGTCCTCATTCGAGCCATCCCAGCCATGCAATAAATAAAGGGTTCTTTTGGGTTGACTGAACTCTGGTTTATTTTCTCCATGAATAAGTTCTAATTCTGACTGAGTGGGAATAATTGCCGTAAAAGGAACTTTTCGTGTAAGGTTTTTAGAATAAAAAGATCCTGAAAATTGTGCCATTATCATTCTCCTTTTTTTTTAACATTTAACATTATTATTTTTTGTATTTTTTAATGCATATCATTATTTTAATTCACTAACTTTTGGTATTCTCAAATTAGAATAAACAAAAGGAGTGGTAAGATGATTTGGACGCTCATTGGTCTATTAATTTTATTTTGGTTTTTAGGTCTTTTACTTGATATCGGTGGCGCGGTCATTCATGTTTTACTCGTCATTGCAGTAATTGTCTTTATTTTTAATTTAATTACTGGAAGAAGACGAAAATAGCTTTGTCTCTATATAGTCTCTATATAGTTTAATAAATATTATGAGGTTAAACGCAATAAACGTTTAGCCTCTTTTTTTAGTTGTGTCATTAAAAAAATAAGTTAACTTAAGTTTTTTACTTCCAATTTTTTCAATATATCAGTCAATATCTTTTCGCCGTTAACCATCCCATAATCTTTCATATCGGCAACATGTATCACTGTATCTCTATTTTTTTCTTCAGCTACTTTTTCCAATTCTGTTGCTGAAAAACGAACTTGAGGACCAATCAGCAAAGCATCAATATCGGCTCTGTCTTTTAATATTTCTTTCCCGCGCCCTACTCCAGTTGCCCATATTTCAGCTGTTAACCCTTTTTCCTCTGCGGCTTTTTGCATCTTACTCACTACTAATGAAGAACTCATCCCACCAGCGCACACAAACATAATTACAACATTATCCATCTTTTCTTGTCCCTTCTCTGTAAACAACATTTTTTTTTGTGATTCCATTGACTTTTGTTTCTCTATTATTCTAAAATAGTTCTAGTTTATTGGTCCCGTAGCTCAGCGGATAGAGCGTAAGTTTCCTAAACTTTGCGTCGGAGGTTCGATTCCTCTCGGGATCGTTTATAAAAGCTCCTGTTCTTAAGTAATCTTACGATTAAGAATAGGTTTTTTTATTATAACTCTACGCCATTTGCTTAGATTATTTTTCAACCAACATCACTTTTCTTTGGAACATCTTTTAAAACTTTTATTCTCTGACTTTTCTTGATGTGTGTTGTCATAGAACTATCTTACCATTGAAAGCGATTTATTTAAACAAAAAAAGAGAAAAAGGAATTACATCCTTCTTCTCCAAAATTTTGAAAATACTAATTTATTAACTATTTGATACAAGTATAAGCATGAAACGAATACAAATAGCAATGATTAATATTGCTATAGGAGCTATCCATTCTCTAAAGACAATTTTTTTCTTTTTGAAATAGTTTACAATAATTTGAATGCTCATTTTCCATTGGTAAAACATGTAAAAGACTAATATGGAAACGAATATTGCAAAAGTAGAAGTTCCCATTATTAATAAGCTTATTGCAATTACAATTAAATATACTACAGTTCCTTCAATTTTTTTATTATCATCTTCTAGCCTTTGTTTTAACTGTAACATATAATACCCAATAAAAGGCGTTATAAATGATGTAATAAATAGAACATTCATTTTAGGACTGACTGTAATTATTTCTTGAATACTAATACCTAAAAATTGAGTATACAGCATCAATAGAAAAGGATTCAAAAAAAACAAAATTATAATTAAATTAAATATTAAACTGCTTACTTTTTTATTAGTCATTTCCATATATTATCCTTAACTTTTTATAGTAATTCTTCAAACTCTTCTCGAGTAAAAGTAACATCTGTACCATCTATAACTTGAACATTTGTCCCATTATGAACCAGTCCAATTGCTCCATGCTTTTTAAAGATCCCTTCTGGAGCAACTAGTTCCGGATCTTTAACTGTTACTCTTAAACGAGTAACACAATTTGTTACGTTCTCTACGTTATCTTTACCACCTAAAGCTTGTAAATAACCTTCTGGTTTTGTTAAATCACCCGTTGGTTTTCTTGATTCTTTCGGATCGTTCGAAGCATCCTCATCAAATTTTCCGGTTTGTCGAGACTCTTGATATTCTTCTTTACTATAAAGATGCATTTCTTCTTCATCATTTTCTCTGCCTGGCGTTTTTAGATCCATTCTGACAATTAATACTCGGAAGACTATATACCAGATGGCTGAAAAGACTAATCCAATTCCTAATAATAATAAATATTGTTGCCAATGACTAGCCCCTAGGGGTAAAAAGTTATAAGAAGTAAATTCAATTAATCCACCTGTAAAGTATCCTGATATGCCTGCGATATAAACTACAGTGATAAATGTCGCAGCTAAAATTGAATGGACTAAAAATAATACAGGAGCGATAAATAAGAATGTAAATTCAATTGGCTCCGTAACTCCAGCAATGATTGCTGTAAGTGTAACTGGAATCATTAATCCTGCAACTTCTGCTTTTTTATCCTCGTGAGCTGTTTTATAAAATGCATAAGAAATACCAATTGGCGCAAATACTTTACTTAATCCATATAGTGCATATCCACCTTCCGGGAATAGAGTACGTAAACTCTCACCACTTCGAGCAATTTCTGGCAATTGTTCTACCCATCCAGCTAATAGACCACCATTAATCACAATATTGTCAAATTGGAATGGTGTGTTTAATATGTGGTGCATACCTGTTGGAATTAAAATTCTCTCTAAAAATGTATAGAGCCAAACTCCAAATGTTCCGGAATTAATAATAAATACTTGCAAGCTACTAATTCCATTTTGAACTTGAGGCCAAACCATCATAAATACTGCTGCGACGGGCAACATAGTAAAGAAGCCAATAGCAACAACAGTCGGTGAACCTCTAAAAGCTGTTAGCCAATCTGGAACTTTAGTATCAAAGAACTTATTGTGAAGATAGATAGTTATTAATGTAACAATAATCGCACCAATCATACCTATATCAAGAGTCTTTACTCCAGCAACCATTGCTAAACCAGATTCTCCACCTGCATCTAAACTAAAATCAACACCAAAATTATTGCCCCAGTGCCCTAGCATCGCACTTAAGAAATAATTAAATACCATATATACTACAAATGATTCCATACTTGCACGTGCTTGTTGTTTATTCGCCAAACTTATCGGTAGTCCAATAACAAATAATAAATTAATTTGATTAAATACTGTCCAACCACCTTGTTGAATAACATCCATTATCTTCCAAAAGAAACCATCTGGATTAGCTAGAGCACCAAAAATCATTTCTTGCTGGAAAAATGTAGTTACTCCAACTATAATTCCGAAAAACGCAAATAACATAACGGGTATGATCATTGCGCCTCCAAAACGTTGTATTTTTTGCATAATTTTTTTCCTCCTTATATATAAAGAAATCGTTTACACTATATTTTATATAATACAACTGATGCCTAATCAGTTGTATTATATATTGTTTTTTTCTATGTCTTTATTTCAATTCTGGCCAATAGTCGACATTTGCTTCAATTAATGCATCTAGTAAGTCTTTAGCAACTTTTGCACTAGGAACTGTTTTAGACAATGTTAATGCTTGCCACATTTTAATATAAGACTTTTCTTCATAAGCATCTACAACTAATTTCTCAACATGGACTTGTTGCTCCATTAGTCCTTTTTGGAAGTGTGGAATTTCCCCAATGTGTAGTGGTTCCGGCCCATCGCTACCTACCAGACAAGGAATTTCAACCATTGCATCGTAAGTAAAGTTAGAGATAGATCCATTATTTGGAACAATAAGCAACATTCTTTCTTTTGTGTTATAAGCAATGGCTCGAGCTAAGTCAACAATAAATGTAGCATGTGCATCTGCTTCAAATTCGATACCTTCTGCAGTACCTGCTTCAATAATTTTTTCAGCTGTTGAAAACACCTGTCTTTCACGACCATCCATTACTTCATTCGCTCTAGAATACTCACGATTTGATGTTTCTACTACATAATCAGGATAGTAATAGTATTTTAGATACGTATTTGGTAATAAATCTGGCGTTAAAGCTTGAACATCTTTAACTTTACGGTAGGTTTCTTGCCAGCTTTCATCATTATGTTGGAAAGCTTCAGTATCAAGTGCTAATCCATGTTCTGATACATAATCAATTAATTCAGGCATTAAATCATTACCTGCTTTATCTGTGATACTTTCCCACCAACCAAAGTGGTTTAATCCGTAATAACGTACAATCATTTCTTTTCTTGATTCTAATCCTAGAATTTCTGCGAAAGATTCTTCAATTCCAATTGGCATGTCACAGATATTAATAATTTTAGAATCTGGCCGTAAACGACGAGTTGCTTCTGCAACAATTGCGGCTGGATTAGAATAATTTAGCATCCATGCATCTGGTGAATACTTTTCCATATAATCTAAAATTTCTAAAACACCTGTAATTGAACGCATACCATATGCCATGCCACCAGGTCCACATGTTTCTTGTCCTACTACACCATAATTTAGAGGAATTTTTTCATCTAATTCACGCATAGCATATAATCCAACTCTTATATGGGCCATAACAAAATCGATTCCAGTAAAAGCCTCTTCAGGATCTGTAGTATATGAGAATTCAACCTCTGGATAGCGTTCTTTAACTAAAATTTCACATGCTTTTCCTATAGGTTCTTGTCTTTCAGCTAAATTATCATATAATTTAATTTCTGAAATTGGAAATTCTTCATAACTACTTAATAACATATCTACGATGCCTGGAGTAAAAGTACTTCCTCCACCAGCAATCGTTATAGCAAATTTTTTCATTATACTACATCCTCTACTTAATTTTTTTATCTATTGGCCAAAGATAGTCTCGCTTGATACAATATAATTATAACTTCCAGATTGAATAACACAATGCTTTAAGAAGATGTTGGATAGCGTTTTCAAAACTAGGTATAAAGTATCAAACTATGGAATAAAGTGTCAGATAATTATAAAGGAGTAGGTACATTGAAAGATATTCGAGATTTGATCATTAATAATTATGAAAAACTTACCGAGAGCGATCGCTTTGTCGCAAAGACAGTTTTAAATAATCCGGATTCTGTCTATATGAGTACAATTGAGGATTTAGCAGAATTTTGTTCTGTATCAAAAAGTACAATCATTCGTTTTACTAAGAAATTAGGGTTAGACGGTTTTGCTGAGTTAAAGGTTTTGCTTAAAATGAATCAAAAAATCTCTGATGAAATTGACGATAACTTCATTAACAGAGTTTGTGATGATGATATCCAAATAATTAATTACTATAGAAATTATGATTTTACTCCAATAATTGAAATGCTAGAACAATCGCCTACTATCTATGCTTATGGTACAGGTATGTTCCAAAGAAGCTTTAACAAAGAGCTTCAACGATTATTTATGCATACTGATAGATGGATTCGCTTAATTGAAGGATCCGGAGAGTTTGAAGTTGCTTTAAACTCAATGAAAGAAAATGATACATTAGTGATTGTCTCATCAAGTGGAGAAAATGAATATCTAGATGATAATTATGATTTACTAAAAATAAAAGGTGTAAATATTCTTTCTTTTACCAATTCAGCTAACAACTCATTAGCCTATGCAAGTAATTATAATATTGCGACTGAATTGAATAAAGAAAAATTCCACGACCAATTTTATTTTGATAATATAGTTACCATGTATACTGCTCTTAAGATTCTTTATGCAAATTACATTGACTATCAAGTAAATAAATATGAAGAAAATATTTAATAAAGCTCCTATATCCCTTCATTTATTAAATTCACAATCATATCAATTGCCAGTTTTTCTCACTTTATATATACTCAGATTGTAGAAATAATATCAGAAAGGATGTTTATAGATGTCAGAATTGTATGAGGTATTAGAAAACAAGATAAATTCAATAGATACAGAAAAGTTAACAGATGTGGAAGAGGAGCTAGTTCAAGCAAAAAATAATGGAGATATTACAGAAGAAGAGTTCGATCGTTTAATGGATGTTGTTAAACATCGTTTAGGTGGATTCAATCTATAATCGTAAAGAAAAGCAGGATCTAGGCCCTGCTTTTTTAATATGACAATCTATTTTAATCATTTTAACCAATAAAAAACACTGAAAGGAGTTATGTCTGATAGGCTCCTTCAGTGTTTTACTTTTTTAATCTACTGAAACGTCTTGACCGTCTAATTTACGGTAAACATCAATTAACTCTTGTGCTAAATCTTTAAAAGTAATTGCGTTCATTAAGTGATCTTGACCGTGAACTAAAAGAAGTGATAGTTCTACTGAGTCTCCACTTGCTTCTTGTGTTAACAGGTTCGTTTGAGATTTATGTGCATTCGCTAAAGCTTCATCAGCAGCTTCTAATTTTTCTTCAGCTTCATCGAAGCTCCCACTTTTTGCTGCATAAATAGCTTCCATTGCACTACTTTTAGCGTCTCCACCGTGCATGATAAGACCCATAATAGTTTCTAATAATTGCTCTTGTCCTTCTGCCATAAATTTAAATCTCCTTTTTAATTTTGTTTTATTCTTAATCAAAATACAAACCGACCTATGAGGGTCGATTTGATTTTATTTTATAAGATAGTTTTGTAATTATTCGCCCATTAATTCTAAAGCGGATTCAAGAACTTTTGCGCCATTAACCATACCGTAGTCTTGCATGTTAATAACGTCTACAGGAATACCTTTTCCTTCAACTTTTTTCTCGAATTGTGATCTCATGAAACGAACTTGAGGGCCTAATAATAATACGTCTACATCTTTACTTTCTAAACTTCCGTCAGCTTCGTTTGCTGAGTTTGCAAAGATTTCTGCGTCTAGACCTTTTTCTTCTGCTGCTTTTTGCATTTTTGAAACCAATAGTGATGTACTCATTCCTGCCGCACACACTAACATAATTGTTTTTTCTGCCATTTTATTCCATCCTCCAAAACTTTTTCTGTATTATCAAACCATTTTCGTGTCCAATTATTTACTGGCAACGATTTCAATTTGATTACTCATTCATTATATATTTAATTCTTCTAAATGTCTACCATAAAAAAATATTTCCTATTAATAGACATTCTTCTTATAAACAATAACTTTTATTTTTCAAAAGCGCTGTCTTTATATATTTAACGTTTGATGTCAAAAATAATATCTGCTTGTGTAAGTAAATGATTCAATAAGCCAGTTACAATTCTTGCTAGATCCGATAATTCTTCGTATCTTTCCAATGTTTCCGGTTCATCTTTTGTTTCAATCATTTGTGCTAAAGCTTCTGCTTCATAAAACATACTATTTTTATGTTGCTCTACTAAAGAAACTTCTTGTTCTTCTAGTGTTTGATGGTCAATTTTACGTGCTTTATCTAAATGAGAAACATGATCAATCACTAAAGTTTCTTTTACACCATAGATTTCCACCTCATAAGACGAAGTTGCAATTTTTCCAACTAATATTGTTACATCAAATTCCTTATAACGTAAAATGACTGTTCCTATCCCATCCACGCCTGTTCTAATCTTACGCGGATAATAAATGGCTTCTTCCGGCTCCCCAAATAAGGCCACTGCAGTATAGATTGGGTAAATGCCTAAATCCATTAAAGCACCACCGGCAAATTTCAGCGAGAATATATTGGGCTCTTCACCTGCTAGAACATTATCGTATCTAGAAGAATAACGGACATATGGGAAAGTTGCTCCGACTACGCCATCTAATTTGTCAATTTCAGTTGCGATTCTTTCTAAATTCGGAATATACATATGTTTTGCAGCTTCTAAAACAAAAACATCATTTTCTTCAGCAACACGTAGCATCTCATCCCATTCTTCTACTTTCGTAGATGCCGGTTTTTCCACCATTACATGTTTTTTAGCCCGTAGAGCCATTAATGCTTGTTCATAATGAAGACTGTTTGGTGATGCAATATAAATCACATCTAAAGCTTCATTATTCATAAACGAGTCTAAATCAGTTTTAACCGGAATATCGCCGTATTTACTAGAAAATTCTTTTCCTTTCTCCTCATTCCTTGAATATACACAATTTAAATCGTATCGTTCCGTTGCTAATGCCGCGTCAATAAAGCTTCCAGTTATCCAGCTCGTTCCAATTGTCCCTAAACCTAATTTTTCCATATGATCACTCTCCTATTTTTATTCAAATTCAATCATTATAATTTCAGGTCGATTATTTATTCTGAATGGAAAGGTAGAATTACCAAGACCACGCGAGATAATTAATCGACTATCCGGGTGTTTATCGCTAGTGAAAAGACCAAAATCATAATAAGGATTCTTGCCCTGTCCTGGCGCAAACAATCCGCCAATAATAGGTAGTATGACTTGTCCACCATGCGTATGTCCAGATAAAACTAAGTTCGGTCTTTTCTCCTCATCCATTAAATATTTTTCAAAAAAATGAGGATAATGCGCTAATAAGATCTTTGGTTCATTTTTACTTTCTTTAGGCATTTTTATTTTAGATAAAACGTCTTGTTTAATACTTACAGATGACATATATTCGTTTAACCCCATCAACCAAAAACCTGCTCCAGATTTGTCAAATGAAATCCAAATCGCTTCATTATCTAATAAAGTTACGCCCACTCTTTTTAGCGTAGCTGTTAGTTCTTTTAGTCGTTCACTACCTAAATCATGATTTCCATAGACTACATAAGTAGGTGCGATCATTTTCAATTGAGAGAAAAAATCTTTTGTCTGTTCGATAACTTGATCAGCAGATATTACATGAATAATATCTCCTCCAAATAAGATTAAATCGGGTTCGATCTTTTCGATTTTATTTAGAATTTGATCAATAAAAGCATGTGAGTTTTTTTCTCGAAAGTGCGTATCAGAAATAAATAGAATTTTTTTATCTTTTACAGATGGGTGTAGATTTGGTATAAAAACCTTATAAGATGTTACTTTATGTAGATTATTTTGTATGTATAAATATAATATCACCAACAAAAAAACAGTTACAAATACGGCTAAGTACACATAGTTCACCTCTTTAAAAATTTAACAATTTTATTATATCATGAAAGCGCAAAACATTTGAATGATAAGTTAGAAAACATCATTCAGATAAAATAAAAGAGCCACTACATTTTGTAATGACTCTAAAAAATATAAATAAAAAATTATGGCAATATTATTCTGGTAAGATATAAGTTTCTGGCTTAGCATTTAATGCAGAGATAGCTACACCACCAACGCCTATATGCGCTGCTAAAATAGCACCAAACTCAAAAATCATTGTTTTGGCTCCTGGTATTTCTTCTTTTAACTGAGCTTCTATCATTTTTGCATTTTCTTCTTCGTCGACATGACTAATAAAATAAATTTGATCTGTAAAATTAGCTGTATCTTCTTTTATTTTATTGACTAATTTTGAATAAACTCGTTTTTTTCCGCGAACAACGCTTTCTGAAAATAGTTCTTCGTCATTAACCGTAATAATTGGTTTAACTTTTAACGCAGATCCTACAAAACCAGCAGCTTTAGATAGTCGTCCGCCTTTTACTAACCATGTTAAATCATCGACGGTTAAATAAATTGAAGTATGTTCTGAGTTCCACTCCGCTTGTTTAACAATTTCTTCAAATGTATAATTTGCTTTAATCATTTCTAGAACTTGGACAGCTAGTAATGTTTCTGCGATGGAACCACTCTTACAATCAATTAAAGCAACATTAAATTCAGGATGTGTTTCTTTATATTCATCGATAACACTTTTGATGGATTGGTATGTTCCTGAGATTTCTCGCCATAAACTTACAATAATCACATCATCACCATTTTTTCGATACTCTTCAAGTTTTTCTTTTACTTGTCCTGGAGATGGTTGTGAAGTAGATGGCATTTTTCCATCTTTCATTGCTGTGTGTAATTCTTCTAAAGATATTTCTTCTTTATCTAAGTACTGTTCATTTTCCAAAATAATACTTAGTGGCAGAAAGCCATAATCATAATTCTCTGCAAACCAAGTATTTTGATCCGCACCAGAATCGATTATCAATTTTATCATGTGTCTTCTCTCCCTTGTTCAACAATAATATAAAAAGCTTCTAAAAATATACCATACTTTATATTTATCTACAATTCTTCTAAGTCTCGCTTTTCACTCTTATAAAGAATGAATCCTATACTTCTACCCAATCAATATTAAAGATTTCTACTTCGGATTGAGTATCTATATGATTAATCACTTTTTGAAGAATTGTTTCTGCATGCTGACGATTATTTGTGACCATACCAAATCCTAGAGCCGATTCTTGAAGACTATCATGGTAACCTACTTCTGCTGTACTAATTTGATATTTATGTCTTGTGGTGTCTAGAATACTTTTAATAATTCGTCTTTTATCTTTTAATGAACTTAAATAATGAAAACGAATATTTACTTCAATTCCTATTAAATACATAATGATTACTCCAATCTTTATGCGTTTTGAATATTTAATTTTTCAAAAGTTTTATTATAAATTTCTTTCATTGAGTGATCAAATACTACAAAAGTAACCTCTTCAACGTTTATCATCTTAGGCAATAAATGAGCAACTGTAGAGACAGCAATTTCTGATGCTTCTTCTAGTGGATAACCATAAACACCTGTACTGATTGCAGAAAATGCAATCTTTTTTAATTGATATTCATCTGCTAGTTCTAGTGAATTTTTGTAACAATCTTCAAGCAACTCTGCCTCATTACTCTTTCCATCATTATAGACGGGCCCTACGGTATGAATGATATATTTTGCGGGCAGTTTGAATCCTTCTGTTATTTTAGCTTCTCCGGTTTCTGCTCCGCCTAATTTTTTTGTAGCTTCGAGTAGCTGAGGACCTGCTGCGCGGTGGATTGCTCCGTCAACACCTCCGCCCCCTTGTAAGGTTTTGTTTGCTGCATTTATGATAGCATCAACTTTTAGAGTTGTGATATCTCCTTGCCAAATTTTCATTTCATTATTCATGTTGATCACCTTTATTTTATAAAGTGTATTAAGACTGGTTTATTTTAATATATTCACCGATTTTTTCTACTAAAGCTTTTGATGAGTTCAAAACTTCTCCACGGATTTTGACTAGTCCAACAGTATAAAGATTAATATATGAGAATTGTGATTCTGCAATTTCGTCTAAAGCATCTATCTTCTCTTGATTTCCATGAGTCCCTTGTCGAGTATCTGTGTAAAGACCTAAGATAGGACGATCCATTGAATAGAAGTAACCTAATTCAGCAGATAAACCGCTATCTGGCGTCACGCCATCTAAAACAGCAATCAATAGATCTGCTTCTTCTAGATATTCATTATCCCCTTGTGCAATCGCTAAAGAGTTCGCAAAGCCCGATTTATCATTAATCGAAGCATTTTCTTGTGGTAAATAAATTTCAACTTTGTCGCCATATTTTTCGCGAATTTGTTCGACAACATAAGCGTTATACATCTGTTCCATTTCATTAAATAGTGGTGCTCCAAAATATATTTTAAAACTCAAATGTATCTTCCTTTTCTATATGTACTTATTTCTTTATCTATTCTATTGCTAAATGATAAACATCTCAAATAATTCTATTATTATTTCTCTCATTTTTTGAATTCAACCAGCTGTGATATACTTTTTATAGAAAGAATACATAACTACTTAGGAGTTGGTCAAAATGTTAAAAAAATATTATAAATCGATATCTATACTTGTTTTTTCCGTTTTTATGACAAGTTGTGGGTTATTCTCAAATGAAGAGACTGATGACCCTGGAACAGATTCACCAACAGAACAACCTAGTGAAACTCCGGACGAAACAGATAACGGTGAAGAAATTGACACAAATGGCCAATCTACTGAAAATGAAGTGAACCAGGACTTAAGTGCATGGTTACCAAGATTAGACAATGTTGTTTATTCTTATGAAGGAATTGGAAATGAGTTTGCGGAGTATAATTGGACGCCTCAATTTAACCAGGATGATTATTACCAAGTCGCAAACCAAAATCCTGGAACAACTTTAGTTGAAATTTTTGAGTATCGTGAAGATGAAATTGTTCGCACTTTCCAACGAGGAGAAACTTACTTTAGAGATAACTTTACTGAAATCGGCAGTTTTTCTGATGAGCGACAAGAAGAAGTTTTGTTAAAAGCCCCTATTGAGGTAGGAAATTCTTGGTCAAATGAGGATAGTGATTATGAAATTACGGCTATTGATCATGAAATTGAAGTTCCTTATGGTACTTTTAATGCTATTGAAGTCACTATTACAACGGATGACGCCGTAACTAAAAGATATTATGCAGAAGATGTTGGTTTAGTTTCTGAAATTTTTGAATCTGAGGGTATGATCGTTGAGTCGAACTTAGAGAGTGTGGAGACAGATACACCAGAAATTCTTCCATTTACCGTCTTTGTTCCAGATGATCAAGCAATGGGAATGGACCAAGTAGAAGCTGAATTAGCACTAAATACAAATGACCCTGCCCGTGTTGCGATCACAGAGTTATTGAGTGGACAAGCGGATGGATTTGAAAACATAAATATTTTACCTGAAGGAACAACCATCAATTATTTATTTTTGAATAATGACAATATCGTTGAGGTGGACGTTTCATCAGAATTTGAAGAGAATATGAATGCAGGTTCCACTGGAGAATTATTTGCTGTTTATACATTAGTGAATACACTTAGCCAGTATTACGGTGCTCAAGAAGTACTCCTCACAGTAGATGGCGAACCATACGAAGGAGCTCATATGGCTTTACAAGAAGGCGAGACTCTAGCATTTAACGAAGATATGGTTAATTAATCTTCATTACCATCCAGATTTCTTATTAAATGCCTACGATCCTTCTGTTAGTCCTGTATTCCTCTATTAATTATTTTCGTCATTTCTGGTGAATGGAAGTTTAAAACGATTCGTCACTTTAATATTTTAAGATGCAATTTTTTTAATCTTATTAATAAATATGAGTATTGAACCAAGTGAATGTTTTTTATTGGCTCACTTAGGTAGATCCAAGGGTAAACTGACTAAGTGAGGACATTTTTTGAGCTCACTTGGACTGTTTTAAGTGGTACCCTAACAAGTGATCATGTTTTTTGAATCCACTTGTTAAGTTACACCAGCTATCCTAACAAGTGAGCGTATTTTTTGACCCCACTTGTTAAGGTACATCAGCTATCCTAAGAAGTGAACACTCCTTAAATTCCAGGGGCAATCGAGACAAAATGAGTGATTATTTTATTTTCAAAGCATTTATGCAAGTAAAGACCTAATTTGTGTAAGTCAGTTAAAGAGGTTTAATGGACCTTATTCCTCTAAACATGCTTAGTATTCTAGTAAATATCTTTACGTATATATTCTTCTATTATTTGAATATTCAAATGAGAAAGGCAGAAACAAATAAATTAACAAATAAAATTAACAGTCGATTGTCTAGCGAAAAATAATTCTTACAATTAGTTTTTTGTTTCAAATGAGATCTTACGAACATGCTCTTTATTTAGCTGAATGTCCATATTATCCATAATAAAAAAACAGTACTTATACCTTAAAGGTAATTTGTACTGGTTTTAATACGTATTTTATAATTTAATTATTCTTCATAGTCTAACAAATTATTTCTATACAAAATGTATGCAACACTAACAGAAACTGCCATAACACCTAATAAAATATAACTTTGATAACTTCCATAGCCATCCGCTCCTAAAATAAGCAAAATCAGAAGAACTAATGCGACAGGTGTAATGGATAGTTTCTTATCAGATAAAAATTGCGGAATTGCAATCGCTCCAAGTAATGCAGGCGTCACATTGTCAAATCCTGGTTTAACTACTGGATGATTTAAGATTGGCACTAGCCATGTTCCGATTAAAGCCATCCCTAAGAATAAAATAACAACCGTTACTAACGAAGAAACACCGACCGCTATAATCGAAACAACATCGCCTTCTTCTGTCCCCGGCTCTACACCTACAATTTTTTGTGCTGAAACAACTACTGGTAATTTTAGATTTAGTATATTTCCAGTAATCGAACCTAAATACATTCCACCTGCACCTAGTACAGAATAAAAGGAAATATTTTCTGCTACAGCCATAGGAAAATAAATGGCGAGTAAACTTGTACTTGCAAGCAGTGCATTACCTATACTAAAATCTATATCAAAATACCAGGCAAGTCCTAAAGGAACCATAAACATTGATATCAGAGCAATTAAAGTCGTTACAATTCCTAAAGAGTTAATGTTACGATGAAAAGCCCAAGTTTGTTGTTCTTTTTGTGTTTGTTTTTCACTCATAGCTATTCCTCCTTAAAATAAATTCGCATAGATAATAACCGCACCCATACCTACTAATAATGCAATCGTAAAAGAGAAATCTTTGAGTGTCTTTTTACCAATAGCATCTGATATTTTATTCACGATTAATACGGTGATTCCCGCTGTAAAGAAAGCAACAATCCCTTCAATATTATCTGTATTGACTACGTATGGTGTTGAAATAACAGCTAACATAGAAACCAATAAAGCGGCTGAAAGAATGGTTACAAAGCCCGTACCTTTTGTTAAAGCTTTACTTCTAGCTGTAATAGTCGCTTTATCAATTTGTTTCATGAAAAGCATATTAAAGACCATTCCACCAATAATCCCAATGGTCATTACAAAACCAATAACAATAAAATGTTGTGGTGTCATGTTAGGATCTGAAATATCCGTTAAACCAACACTTTGTGCTCCAACGTTCGCTGCAATACCTTCATATGCTGCTCCCCCGACTACCGATAAACGTAACCAAGGAAAATACCTTCCAAGAGGCACAGATAAAGCTAGCATCACAACAATAACGGGTAAAGATGGAACAATTGATAACAATATACTATTGGTTACTGTTGGTTTTAAGATATCATCGCTCATCCCAAGCTCTCTACCTCGTTTTATTGCTTGGCGAATAAAAATAATAGCCTGTATCACAACGATTAAAATAACAAGCGATGTTAATATTAACATCGCCGGACTATTGGCTATCTCTAAATAATCCATAATTTATCCTCCTAAAACCCATTTAAATGAGCTGATTTATTGTAAATAATCAAGCGCTACTTCGCGATAAATATCAGTGAAGTTTAAATAATCATCAACTTCTACATACTCATCGACAGCATGAGCGACTGTCATTTCACCGGGACCGTAAATCGCTAAATCAAATGGTTTATCAATGCGCCCAAAGTTTGAGGCATCTGTTGCTCCCGCCATACCTACTGCTTCAATTGGGATTGACGATACTTGACTAATTGATTTAATTAAGTCCGTGTCAAAGTCACTCTCAACGGCTGGATTGTTTTGCATTAAGTTTAACTCTAATCTTCCCTCAATTTGCTCATTCATCTCTTCAATGGATGAGTTAATAATATCTAAGAAAACGTCGTTACCTACTTCTGGAATTGTTCGTCCGTTTCCTCGTAGTTTTGTAATTGCAGGAATACTATTAATTTGATCCCCACCATTAATGACTGTGTAAGCATTTAACATACGTCCTAATTTGTCATTTTCAGCAACGCTTGCCGCTTCTTCAAATCTTGGATTTGTAAGTTGAATAAAATCGACAATTTGTTGGAGCGAATTAATCCCATTCTCTGGAATTGAACTATGCGCGGAACGTCCATAGGAAATAATTTCATATTGAACAGATCCTTTATGGGCTGTTACAACTTTTCCATCTCCTAATTTAGGTTCAGCGATGATGATTGCATCCGCATCATCAACATAGCCTTCTTCTGTTAGTTGTTTTGAACCTAACATTCCAATTTCTTCTCCAACAGTAGCTACTAAACGAACAGTTCCATTTTTTAATTTTCCACTTTCTTTTAGTTCAATCATAG
>Ga0209487_1000812_pt1 | contig 27441 bp, 25 predicted proteins | sample Poulit2012_FD_187524 | JGI IMG/M metagenome (GOLD analysis project Ga0209487, IMG submission 187524) | Agricultural soil microbial communities from Georgia to study Nitrogen management - Poultry litter 2012 (SPAdes) (version 2) | ecosystem: Environmental > Terrestrial > Soil > Agricultural land...
GGTCGACCAGGCAGGCCTTCAGCACGCTCTCCGGAACGGGCTCCCGGGCCAGCTCCTGCAGGGCGTGGACAGCGGCCACCTTCATCGGCTCGTTGATGGCGGTGGCCCGCACGTCCAGAGCGCCCCGAAAAATGAAGGGAAAGCCCAGCACATTGTTGACCTGGTTGGGGTAGTCGGAGCGACCGGTGGCAATCACCAGATCATTGCGCAGGCTCAGGGCCAGCTCGGGGCGAATCTCGGGGTCGGGGTTGGAACAGGCGAAGATGACCGGGCGCGGCGCCATGGAGCGGAGCATGTCAGCGCTGAGCAGATTGCCGCCGGACAGGCCCAGAAACACATCGGCACCGGCCACCGCATCGGCCAGGCTGCGGGCGCCGCCGTCATTGGCAAACTCCGCCTTGAATTCGTTGACCCCCTCCCGGCCGGGATAGATGACTCCCCGGCGATCCACCATGTACAGGTTGCGCCGGTCGGCGCCGAGGCTGACCAGCAGCCGCAGGCAGGCGATGGCCGCCGCGCCGGCGCCGAGGCAGACCACCCGCGCGGTGTCGAGGGACTTGCCCTGGATGGCGAGGGCATTGAGCATGCCGGCTGCAGTCACAATGGCCGTGCCGTGCTGGTCGTCATGGAAGACGGGGATGTCGCAGCGCTCGATGAGCCGGCGCTCGATCTCGAAGCACTCGGGGCTTCGAATGTCTTCCAGATTGATGCCTCCGAAGGTGGGCGCGATGCGGGCCACCGTGTCGACGAAGGCCTCGGCCTCCAGCGCATCCACCTCGATGTCGATGGCATCCAGCCCGGCGAAACGCTTGAACAGCAGCGCCTTGCCCTCCATCACCGGCTTGGCGGCCAGCGGGCCCAGATTGCCCAGCCCCAGGATGGCCGTGCCGTTGGACACCACCGCCACCAGATTGCCCTTGCCGGTATAGCGGTAGGCCAGCATGGCGTCCCGGGCGATCTCCCGCACCGGCTCGGCCACGCCCGGGCTGTAGGCCAGGGCCAGATCGGCCTGGGTCTCCGCCGGCTTGGTGAGTTCCACACTGATTTTCCCAGGTCGCGGCTTGGCATGATAATCCAAGGCTGCCTGTTTGAATTCAGCCGTCATGCTGGGATTCCATCCAGAAAATTGGCAATGAAGTGGCGGCCAAGCATATAGAAAAGCCCAAATTGCCACAAGTGAGCACTGCCCTCATCGACGGGCTGCAGCGCGCCACTTCGCATCCGGGGGCACAGCGGGGCCAAGACGAGAGCGCCCGGCCATTGCTGACCGGGCGCTCCTCGGTTCGACTGCGCTGCGGGGCCGACCGTCCCCGCCTCAGCTGCGCACGCTGCCCCGGTTGCCGAAACGGCGGCGGAAGCGATCGACCCGTCCGCCGGAGTCGACGATCTTCTGCTTGCCGGTGTAAAACGGATGGCACTGGGAGCACACGTCGAGGTGGACGTCCGCGCACAGTGCAGAGCGAGTCTGAAAGGTGTTGCCGCAGCTACAGGTCACCGTGATGTCCGTGTACTGGGGATGAATGTCAGCTTTCATGGCAGGGTACCTGTCGCGCCAGGATGCCGCGCCCCGACCAGGTCGGACACCGCATCGCGCCTCTTGTGTTGGGTGAAAGGTCCGGCACCACCCGCCGGGAGCCTCGGCTTCCGAATCGCTGGTGACGCCTCTGCTGCCGGGCCATCCCTCGGGCCCGGATCCGCAAGGGCGGGCATTTTACCAAAAGATGACAGGCCGAGCCAAGCACCCTCTTCGCCCTGCCCTGCTGCGCGGAGGGCGGCTCTGCTAAGATGAGCGTTTTTCTGCCAGAGCTCCCATGACGATACTGCGCATCGCCCTGCCCGGCCCGCTGCGCCGGGCGCTGGACTATCTGCCCCCGCCCGGCGACGACCCCGAGCGGCTCCAGCCCGGCATGCGCCTGGCCCTCCCCCTGGGGCGCCGTCAGACTGTAGGCATCCTGGTAGACAAGGCGGCTCGCAGCGAGCTGCCCCGCGACCGCCTGCGCCACGCCGACGCCGTCCTGGACAGCGAGCCGGCCCTGACCGGGGAAATCCTCGCCCTGGCCCGCTGGGCTTCCGGTTATTACCACCACCCCCTGGGTGACTGCCTGCTCCAGGCCCTGCCCGGGGCGCTGCGCAGGGCTCACAGCCTGTGGGCCGAGGAGACCTGGTGGGCCCACACCGAGCGCGCCCTGGGCCTGGCAGAGGCGGCCCTGCGGCGCGCCCCCCGCCAGCAGCAGGCCCTGACCGCCCTGCTGGCGCGGCCCCACCGCGAGCTCGAGCTGCGCCGGCTGGGCATCGCCCGCCCCTCCCTCCTGGCCCTGGCAGAGCGCGGGCTGGCCCGCCACTGGCAGGAGCCCACCCCTCCTCTTCCCCCCACGGCCACCGACGCGCCGGAGCCCGCCCCCGAGCTCCACCCCGAGCAGCGCAGCGCCCTGTCGGCCCTGACCCCGGGGCGCTTTCAATGTGCCCTGCTGGATGGCATCACCGGGAGTGGCAAGACCGAGGTCTATCTCGAGGCGGCCCGACAGGTGCTGGCCCAGGGGCAACAGGTGCTCGTGCTGGTGCCCGAGATCGGCCTGACCCCCCAGCTGCTGGAGCGCTTTCGGCGCCGTCTTGCCGTGCCCGTGGCCAGCCTCCACTCGGGCCTGTCCGAGGGCGAGCGGCTGACGGCCTGGCGCCAGGCCCGGGCCGGGGCCGCCCAGGTGCTCATCGGCACTCGCTCGGCGGTGTTTGCCCCCCTGCCCCAGCTGGGGCTGATCGTCGTCGATGAAGAGCACGATGCCAGCCTCAAGCAGCAGGAGGGCTTTCGCTATCACGCCCGGGACCTGGCCATCAAGCGGGCCGCCGACCGCGGCTGCCCCATTCTGCTGGGCTCGGCCACTCCCAGCCTGGAGACCCTGGCCCATGCCCATGCCGGGCGCTATCACCACCTGCGCCTGACACAGCGGGCCGGCGGAGCCAAACCGCCTCGAATGCGGCTGCTAGACCTCCGCGGCGTGCCCGTCGAAGGGGGCCTGGCAGCCCCCTCCTTCAAGGCCCTTCAGCACTGCCTGGACCGGGGTGACCAGGCCCTGGTGTTTCTCAACCGTCGCGGCTTTGCACCGGTGCTGCTGTGCCGGGATTGCGGCTGGGTCGCCGAGTGCAACCACTGCGACGCGCGGCTCACCGTCCACATCGGCCTGCGCCGGCTGATCTGCCACCACTGCGGCGACCAGCACCGGCTGCCCGGGCACTGCCCCACCTGCCAGGGCAGCCAGCTCCAGCATCAGGGACCCGGCACCGAACAGCTGGAGCAGGTCCTCACCCGGGAGTTTCCCCGCCATCGAGTACTGCGCATCGACCGCGACACGACCCGGCGGCGCCACGCTCTCAGCGAGCTGGTCAGCGAAATTCACCAGGGACAACCCGCCCTGCTCATCGGCACCCAGATGCTCGCCAAGGGACATCATTTCCCGGCGGTCACTCTGGTGGTGGTGGTGGACGCCGATGGCGGCTTGCTGAGCGCCGACTTTCGCGGCTCCGAGCGCACCGCCCAGCTGCTGCTCCAGGTCGCCGGGCGGGCCGGCCGGGCCGAGCGCAGCGGTGAGGTGCTGATCCAGACCCACCACCCCGACCACCCCCTGCTGCAACGGCTGCTGGAAGAGGGCTATGAGTCCTTTGCCCGCCAGCTGCTGGAGGCGCGACAGCAGCAGGGACTGCCCCCCCACGGCCACCTCGCGCTGGTCCGCGCCGACAGCCGGCAGCCGGCCACCGCCGAGCAGTTTCTGCTCGACCTGCGCCAGCGATCCGCCACTGCGGGGGTGACTCTGCTCGGCCCGCTGCCCGCCCCCATGGCCCGGCGCGCGGGCCGCCACCGCTCTCAGCTGCTGCTGGCCGCCCCCAGGCGGGGGCCCCTCCACCAGGCGCTGGCCCAGCTGGCAGACCAGGCCGAACAGCACCCCCTGGCCAGCCGTCTGCGCTGGTCCATCGACGTCGACCCCCAGGAGACCGGCTGACGGTCCGACCCGCCCCGCCGCCGGGGCGCGCTGGCAGTCCGGGGCCCAAGGGGCGATAATGGGCGCCTTGCCACCGCCGGCCCGCCCGGTCGGCCCGTGATCGACAACAGCTGGAGCACCATGAAAGAACGCATCGCCGGCCTGATTCGGCAGGCCCTGGATCATCTGCATCAACAGGGAGTGCTGAGCACTGCAACCACCCGGGAGATCCAACTCGACCACACCCGAGACAAGCGCCACGGCGATCTGGCCAGCAACGTCGCCCTGACCCTGGCCCGCGCTGCCAGCATGAAGCCCCGGGAGCTGGCTACGGCCATCTGCGACGCCCTCCCCGAGGATGCCGCCGTCGACCGGGCGGAAATCGCCGGGCCGGGCTTCATCAACTTCTTTCTCTCACGGACGGCCCAGACCGCAGTCATCGCCGACATCCTCGAGCAGGGCCCTCGCTACGGCCACAATACCGAGGGGCAGGATGAGCAGGGGCGCCCCCGCAAGCTGCAAGTGGAGTTTGTCTCGGCCAACCCCACCGGGCCCCTCCACGTCGGCCACGGCCGCGGCGCAGCGGTAGGCGACAGCCTCTGCCGCCTGCTGAGCGCGACGGGCTGGGAGGTCACCCGGGAGTTCTACTACAACGATGCCGGGGCCCAGATCGACAACCTGGCCCGCTCGGTGCAGGCCCGCGCCCGGGGCCTGGGGCCCGATCATCCAAGCTGGCCGCAGGATGGCTATCGGGGTGAATACATCGGCGATGTCGCCCGCTCCTACATGGCGGGCGAGGTCATCGAGGCCGAGGACCGCACGGTCACCGGCCGGGGCGATGCCGACGACCTCGCGGCCATCCGCGAGTTCGCCGTAGCCTATCTGCGCCGGGAACAGGATCAGGACCTGAAAGCCTTTGACGTCCACTTCGACGTCCATGCCCTCGAGTCCGCCCTGTACAGCGAGGGTGCGGTGGAGCGGGTGGTCCAGCGCCTGACGGAGCAGCAACACACCTATGAGCGGGACGGCGCCCTCTGGCTGCGCACCACGGACTTCGGCGACGACAAGGACCGGGTCATGCGCAAGCGCGAGGGCGGCTACACCTATTTCGTGCCCGATGTCGCCTACCACCTGGGCAAGTGGCAGCGCGGCTTCCAGCGGGTGATCAACGAACAGGGGGCCGACCACCACTCCACCATCACCCGGGTTCGAGCGGGGCTGCAGGCCCTGAACCAGGGCATTCCCGAGGGCTGGCCCGAGTACGTCCTGCACCAGATGGTCACCGTCCTGCGCAACGGCGAAGAGGTCAAGATCTCCAAGCGCGCCGGCAGCTACGTCACCCTGCGCGACCTCATCGAACAGGTCGGCCGGGATGCCACCCGCTACTTCCTGGTGGCCCGGGCCCCCAGCTCCCAGCTGACCTTCGACATCGACCTGGCCCTGTCGCGCAGCAACGACAACCCGGTCTACTACATCCAATACGCCCACGCCAGGGTCTGCAGCGTGCTGCGCCAGGCCGAGGAGAGCGGCACTCCCTGGCACAAGGCCCAGGGACTGGCGGCCCTCGATCGCCTGGACACTGCCCACGAACAGGCCCTGCTGGCCCTGTTGGCGCGCTACCCCGAGCTGCTGGCCGAGGCGGCCCGCGCCCTGGAGCCCCACAGCATTGCCCAGTACCTGCGCGAGCTGGCCGGCGCCCTGCACACCTGGTACAACGCCCACCAGTTCCTCGTGGAAGATGCCGACCTGCGCAATGCCCGGCTCGCCCTGGCGGTGGCCACCCGGCAGGTGCTGGCCAACGGCCTGGCCATGCTGGGCGTCTCTGCCCCGGAGAGCATGTAATGGCCAGAGCCAAGGCCCGGACCCGGCCTCGGGGTGCCTCGGCCCGGCGCCCCGCCGGCAGCCAGGCCCCGGCCTGGGCCCTGCTGGTGACCGGGCTGCTGGTGGGCTTCTTCCTGGGCATGCTGGTGCCCCTCTCCAGCGTCCCGCCGAGCCCTGCCGCGGACGGGGTCGCCCACCAGGAGCCCGAACCCGAGCCGGCAGCACAGCAGGCCAGCCGAAACCGCAGCACCCGCTTCGACTTTTACACCCTGCTGCCCGAGCGGGAGGTCATCGTCTCCAGCTCCGAGCCCTCGGTCGCCACAGAGACCGATGCCCCCTCGGCGGCCACTCCGGTGCCCCGCACCCGCTTTCTGCTCCAGGCGGGCTCCTTCCGCCGGGTGGAGGACGCCGACCGCCGCCGGGCTCAGGTGCTGCTGCTGGGGCTCGACGCCCGCATCGAGGACGTCCACACCAATGGCGGCCGCTGGCACCGGGTCATCGTCGGGCCCTTTGATGCCCGAGGCCCTCTGGATCGGGCCCGGGCCACCCTGATCAGTGAAAACATCGACACCCTGGTATTGAGCCAGAAGAGGGGTTGAAATGCCGACCCTCCGCCCCAATGGTGGAGACAGAGCCATTCCCTCGCCCCGGTCATTCAAGGAGAGCCCTGTGGAGCAGTATCGCGGCACCACCATTCTGTCCATCCGGCGCGGCAATCGCGTCGTCATTGGCGGCGACGGCCAGGTCACCCTGGGCAACACGGTGATCAAGGGCAACGCCCGCAAGGTGCGCCGGCTCTACAACGACCGCGTGCTGGCGGGCTTTGCCGGGGGCACGGCGGATGCCTTCACCCTGTTTGAGCTGTTCGAGGGACAGCTGGAGAAATACCACGGCCAGCTGGTCCGCGCCGCCGTCGAGCTGGCCAAGATGTGGCGCACCGAGCGCAGCCTGCGCCGCCTGGAGGCCCTGCTGGCCGTCGCCGATCGCAGCACCAGCCTGATCATCACCGGCAACGGCGATGTCATCGACCCCGAGGACAGCCTGATCGCCATCGGCTCCGGCGGCCCCCACGCCCAGGCCGCCGCCCGCGCCCTGCTGGATCACTCCGAGCTGAGCGCCAGAGACATCGTCCAGCACAGCCTGGAGATTGCTGCCGACATCTGTATTTACACCAATCGCCAGCTCACCATCGAGGAGCTGGACTGCGGCCCCTGACGCCGCAGCCCCGGCCCCGTCACCTGTTTGCGAGCACCCCCATGACCACGATGACTCCCCGCGAAATTGTCCACGAACTGGACCGGCACATCGTCGGCCAGCAGGCCGCCAAGCGCGCCGTGGCCATCGCCCTGCGCAATCGCTGGCGCCGCATGCAGCTGCCGGCGGAGCTGCGCGCCGAGATCACCCCCAAGAACATCCTGATGATCGGCCCCACCGGGGTCGGCAAGACTGAAGTGGCCCGCCGCCTGGCCCGCCTGGCCAATGCGCCCTTCGTCAAGGTGGAGGCCACCAAGTTTACCGAGGTGGGCTATGTCGGCCGCGACGTCGACTCCATCATTCGCGACCTCGTCGAGATGTCCATCAAGATGCACCGCGAACAGGCCATGGAAGCCGTTCGTCACCGGGCCCTGGACGCCGCCGAGGAGAGGCTGCTGGATGCCCTGCTGCCCCCCGCCCGGGGCCTGGAGGACGGCGAGCGAGACTCCGGCACCCGTCAGCTGCTGCGCAAGAAGCTGCGCGAGGGCGAGCTGGACGAGCGCGAGGTGGAAATTGACCTGCGCCAGCAGCTCGGCGTGGAGATCATGGCCCCGCCCGGCATGGAAGAGATGACCAGCCAGCTCCAGACCATGTTCTCCAGCCTGGGCAATGAGCGCCGCCAGCGCCGCAAGCTCCGGGTTCGCGAGGCCCTGAAGCACCTGCAGGATGAAGAGGCCGCCCGGCTCATCGATGAAGAGGAGCTCAAGGCCCAGGCCATCGAGGCCGCCGAGCAGAACGGCATCGTCTTCATCGACGAGCTGGACAAGGTCGCCCAGCGCTCGGAGACCCAGGGGGCCGACGTCTCCCGAGAAGGAGTGCAGCGCGATCTGCTGCCCCTGATTGAGGGCTCCACCGTCAGCACGCGCTACGGCAGCATCAAGACCGACCACATCCTGTTCATCGCCTCGGGGGCCTTCCACCTCGCCCGGCCCTCCGACCTCATCCCCGAACTCCAGGGCCGGCTGCCCATTCGCGTGGAGCTGGATTCGCTGGGGGTCGAGGACTTCGTGCGCATTCTCACCGAGCCCACCGCGTCGCTGACCGAGCAGTACCAGTCCCTGCTGGCCACCGAAGGGCTGGCGATTGAGTTTGCCAAAGAGGGCATCCAGCGCCTCGCCCAGATCGCCTGGGAGGTCAACGAGAACACGGAAAACATCGGCGCCCGCCGGCTCCACACCGTCATGGAGCGCCTGCTAGAGGAAGCCTCCTACAGCGCTGCCGACGGCGGCGAGGGCAAGCTGGTCATCGACGCTCGCTATGTCGATGAACAGCTGGGAGACCTGAGCCGCGACGACGATCTCTCCCGCTTCATTCTCTAGCGGACGCTTCAGGAGAGCTACCCATGAGTGCCCCCATCCCCACCGGCATCGCGCTGCATCGTCGCTCCGCCACCCTGGAGCTGACCTATGACAGCGGAGCATACCAACTGCCCGCCGAGCTGCTGCGGGTCTACTCCCCCTCGGCCGAGGTCCGCGGTCACGGCCCGGGGCAGGAGACCCTGGTCACCGGCAAGGCCCAGGTCGCCATTGACGCCATTCACCCGGTGGGCAACTATGCCATCCAGCTGGTCTTCAGCGATGGCCACGACAGCGGCCTCTACTCCTGGTCGCTGCTGTGGGACCTCTGCCAGCACAGCGACCACCACTGGGCAGACTATCTCCAGCGACTGGCGCACGCCGGCGCCAGCCGCGACCCCGAAGTCCAGGTGGTCCAGCTCATGGACCCGGGCTCGAAGGGCGGCCTGAACCAGCGCTGACAGGCTGCACAAACTCCGCTACTCTTGGCCCTTTTCGAGGTCGTGTCCCCGATGCTTGACCCCCAAAGCCTCTCCCAGCTCCGCCAGCTCAAGCAACAGCTCAACGACGCCATCGAGCGCGCCGAGGGAACCGTGGTCGCCGCCCAGGCTCAGGGGCGCTTTGGCTTCGTCAAGCTCGACGATGGCCGCGAGACCTTTCTTCCCCCCGAGGAGATGCAGCGGGTCTTTCCGGGGGACCGGGTCCAGGTCCGGGTTCTGCCGGCGGCCGAGGCCGACCGCCCGCGCGGGGGCAAGGGCCGACGCCGGGAACGCCCCCGGGCCGAGCTGGAAAAGCTGCTGGATTCGCCGCTGGAGCACTTTACCGGGCACTATGTCACCCGGGGCAACGCCCACTTTGTCGTCCCCGACCTGCCCCAGCTGGAGCGCTGGCTGTTTCTTCCTTCCCAGGCCCGGGGCGCAGCCCGGCCCGGCGATCTGGTCCGCGCACGCATCCTGCGCCACCCCTTCCGCAGCGGCCGACCCCAGGCCGAGGTCATCGACCGCCTGGGCAGCCCCGAAGAGCCTTTCATCGAGGCCCGCTATGCCGCGGCCCGGTGGCAGCTGCCCGCCGGCGCCCCCGAGGCACCGCCGCTGATCCAGCCCGCCCTGGACGAGCGCCTGGACTTGACCGGGCTGCCCCTGGTCACCATCGATGACCCGGAGACGATGGACCTGGACGACGCCCTCCACGCCGTCGCCCACGCCGAGGGCTGGACCCTGTGGGTGGCCATTGCCGACCCCCTGCCCTGGCTGGCCGCCGAACCCGGCCTGCAGAAGCTGGCAGCGGATCGGCTGGGCAGCATCTACCTGCCGGGGGTCGAATACCCCATGCTGCCGACCAGCCTGGCCCATGGCGAGGCCGCCCTCCAGGCAGACCGTCCCCGCCCGGCCCTGGTCTGTGAGATCGACCTCGCCCCCGACGGTGACATTCGCCGCCACCAGTGGCATCGCGCCCTGGTTCGTCCCCGGGCGCGCCACAGCTATGAAGAGCTGGCCGACGAGCTGACCCGAGCTGACTCCTCCTCGCCCCTGGCCACGCTCGCTGCAGCGGCCGCAGCCCTGCGCAGCCATCGCCTGGAGCACTCCGCCAGCATGGCCGAGCGACCCGACTACCACCTGCAGCTGAACGAAGCCGGTCGACTGCAGGACATCCAGCGCCGCTACAAGACCGAGGCCCACCAGCTGGTGGAAGAGTTCATGCTGGCCGCCAATCGCTGCGCAGCAGCCCACCTCGCTGCCGACCGGGGCCTGTTTGTCACCCACGGCGGCTTCCGCCCCGAACGCCTGGGCGACGTCCGCAACCTGACCGGTGAATACCTGCCCGAGCTGGCCGGGGCCGACCCACAGAGCCTGGAGGGCTACCAGGCCATCATGCGGGCCGCGGCCACCGCCGAGGCCCCCCGGCCCCTACGGGCCATCTTCAGCCGCTGGCTGCAGCGCAGCCGCCTGTCCCCCCGCCCCGCCCCCCACTTTGGCCTGGGGCTGGAGCGCTATACGACCGTGACGGCGCCCCTGCGCCGCTACAACGACCTGCTGGTCCAGCAGCTTCTGAGCGAGCCCGGCGGATCCGCCCCGGACCAGGCCGTGCTGGAGCGCATTCACACCCATTGGGAGCGCAGCCGGCGCGCCCGCGCCCTGGCGGAACAATGGCTGAAGATCGACTGGCTAGCCAACCGGCATCGGGCCGAGCCCGAGCTGGAGCTGGAGGCGGAAGTGGTCCGCATCCATCACCGCGGCGCCAGCGTCCAGCTGCTGGACAGCGGCATCGAGGGAGCCCTGGAGCTGGGCCGGAGCAAGCCCGCCTTTCGCTTCGATGCCCGGGTCCTGGAATTGAGCAATGGCAGCCGGACCCTGCAGCTGGAGCAGCGCCTCAGGGTGCGCATCCACCGGATCGATCCCCGTCAACACAGCGTCCAGCTCGCCCCCGTCGACGACGGCGGCCCCTGAGCCGACCGGCGCTCGGGGCGCCGGGCTAGAGCAGACAGGCGGCCAGGTAGAGGCCGCCCAGCAGATAACAGCCCGCGATCAGCACTGGATCGGCGTTGAAGCGCCGTCGGTAGTAGTGGTAGTAGAGGCCGCTGCCGATCAGGCCCATGGCGACGCTGGCGACAATGCCGTAGGCAAGTATCATCATGGCGAGTCCCCCCGCTTGTTATTTTTCATGTCTGGCTGCGGGCTCGAGCAGGCCAGCGATCCCTCGCTGCAGGAACCCTGGCGTGGCAGGGCCTCCCGCGGGTTCCACGGCCCGCGGCAGACCGGTCTACAAGGTAACCGATCCACCGCTCTGGAAAAAGTTTCAGCGCCTCGCCCCGTGAACCGGATCAAGTGCCTGCCGCCCGGTGCGGCTCAGTCCGCCAGCTGGATGTGCACGGCTTCGATCAGCCCCCCAACAAAGGGATGGCCCAGCGGTGCATCGGCGGGATAGTCCCCCGCCGGCGAGCCCCGATCGATGCCGATGTCGAAGGTTTCGTCAATGGAGAAGAAGGCGGGCGGGGTGGCGACCAGGCGCCCCTCGTCCACCACTTCGTCCCCCACCTTCAGCTGCAGGTCTGCCCCCTGGGCATAGCCGCCGCCATCGTAGTCAAACTCCACGGTGACGGTTTGCCTGCCCGCCAGCGGTCGCGTTCCGCGCAACCGCAGCCGATCGGCTTCGAAACTGCGGTACTCAAAGACGGGCCGGCCTTCGGCGTCCAGGTAAAGCGACCAGCCCGCGGGACGCCCTCCCACCGCCGCGACCACGCCCTGGGCCCCATCGCCGGCCTCCAGCTCTGCACGCAGGGTCCAGGAGCGGTTCAGCATCGGCGGCGCATTGGTCTCGGCCAGGCCTGAGGTCCCGGGGTAATAGACAAACTCCTGCCGCCCCTCCACCAGGCTGGGCAGCCCGACGCCCAGGCGGTCCAGAGCATTGTGCAGGGGCAGAATACCCACCCGCCGCGCCTCCCGGTCGAAGCGTTTCTTCAGCGCCTTCAGTCGCGCGGGATCCTGCTCGGCGAGATCCCTGGCCTGACTGAAGTCCTCGTCCAGGTGGTACAGCTCCCAGCGGTCCTCTTCCATGGGCCGCGGTTCTTCCGGCAGGCCCACCGACCACGGCACCCGGCCATGGTAGGCCGAGGCCATCCAGCCGTCGTGGTAGAGGGCCCGGTGGCCATGGACCTCAAAGTACTGGGTGCGCCGGTGCTCGGGGGCATCGGCGTCGAGAAAGCTGGGCAGCAGGCTGCGACCGTCCATGGGCCGCTGCCGCACGCCGCCCACCTCGCGGGGCGGTTCAATGCCCGCCGCGTCGAGGATGGTGGGCACAATGTCATTGACATGGGCGAACTGGCTGCGCAGCCCCCCGGCATCACTGATCGTTCTGGGCCAGGTCACCACCATCGGATTGCGGGTGGCCCCCAAGTGGGAAGCCACCTGCTTGACCCACTGGAAGGGGGTGGTCAGCGCCCAGGCCCAGCCGGCGGGATACTGGGCATAGCTGTCGGGCAGGCCGATGTCCTCCAGCCGGCTCAGCTGGTGCTCGGTGGACTCCGCCAGTCCCTGCAGCGGCCCCATATAGCTGATCGCGCCCTGGGGTCCGCCCTCTGCGCTGCTGCCGTTGTCGCCGACGATGTAGACGAACAGAGTATTGTCGTACTGACCGCTATCTTTCAGAGATTGTACCAACCGCCCCACCTGGGCATCGGTGTGGGCCAGAAAAGCCGCATAGGCCTCCATCAGACGGGCGGCGACCCGCTGTTCCTCCGCACTGAGGCGATCCCAGGCCATCAGCTCGTCGGGGCGGGGGGTCAGCTCGGCGTCCTCGGGAATGACGCCCAGCTTCTTCTGGCGGGCAAAGATCTCCTCGCGCATGGCGTCCCAGCCCTGGTCGAAGCGGCCGCGGTAGCGCTCCAGCCACTCCCTGGGCGCCTGCAGGGGCGCATGGGTGGCCCCGGTGGCCAGGTAGAGGAAAAAGGGCCGGTCGGGGGTCACCGACTCCTGCATCTGCATCCAGGCAATGGCCTGGTCGACCAGGTCTTCAGTGAGATGGTAGTTCTCTCGATCGGGGCGCTGGATGGGGGTGGTCCCGCTGTACAGCACCGGGTCGTACTGGTCGGTCTCTCCGCCCAGAAAGCCGTAGAAGGTTTCAAAGCCCACCCCCGTGGGCCAGCGGTCAAAGGGGCCAGCGGGGCTGACCTCCCAGTCGGGGGTCAGATGCCACTTGCCAAAGGCTGCGGTGCTGTACCCCTGCTGGCGCAGCACCTCGGCCACCACCGCCGTCTCGGGGCGCAGCACACCCTCGTAGCCCCGCCGGTCATTGGCCGAATTCAGCACGGTCCCCACCCCCGCGGCATGCGGGTCGTGCCCGGTCAGCAGCGACGCCCGGGTGGGGGAGCAGATGCCGGTGGTGTGAAAGCGGTTGTAGCGCAGTCCCTCTTCGGCCAGGGCATCCAGGGCCGGGGTCTCTGCCGGGCCACCGAAGGTGCTGGCGGCGCCAAAGCCGACGTCGTCCAGCAGCACCACGACCACATTGGGCGCCCCCTCCGGGGCAAGCCGCTGACCCGGCACCCCCTGCTGGGCCAGCGCCCCCGCCACCCAACCCAGACACAGCAGTGCCACGGCAGCTCTGCGCCCAGCTCTCAGCCACCTCTTTTCCGTTGTCTTCATCGATGCCTGCACTCGGTAACCATGGATCCGAATCGCCGCCTGGATGGCGGACGACGCCAGCGACCCAGCCTAGCTCATTTGAGCGGTTGATGAAAATCGGAGTGCCTCGGCGCGGGCGGCGAGGCCAGGTCGAGCTCAGGCGCCCTGGCTCAGCAGGCTTTCGGTGACTTGCTGGTCGGCGTGATAGGAAGAGCGCACCAGGGGACCCGAGGCCACGGCGCGGAAGCCCAGCTGCTCGGCCACCTGCCGATACTCTTCAAACTCCTCGGGGTGGACGTAGCGGCTCACCGGCAGGTGATGGCGGGAAGGTTGCAGATACTGCCCCAGGGTGAGCATGTCGATGTCGTGGGCCCGCATGTCCTCGAGCACCTGGAGCAGCTCTTCCCGGGTCTCTCCCAAGCCCAGCATCAGCCCCGACTTGGTCAGGACATCGGGGCGGCGCTGCTTGTAGCGCTGGAGCAGAGTCAAGGACCACTGGTAGTCGGCCCCCGGCCGGGCCATGGCATAGAGACTGGGCACGGTCTCCAGATTGTGGTTGAACACATCCGGCGCCTCGGCGGCAAGCAGGTCCAGCGCCACGTCCATTCGACCGCGGAAATCCGGGGTCAGGATCTCGACGCGGATGCCCGGGCTGGTCGCCCGCGTCTCGCGGATGCAGTCGGCGAAGTGGGCGGCCCCCCCATCGCGCAGGTCATCCCGGTCCACCGAGGTGATCACCACGTACTTCAGCCCCAGGTCGGCAATGGCTGCCGCCAGCTGGCGGGGTTCATCGGCATCCAGCGGGTTGGGCCGGCCGTGGGCCACATCACAGAAGGGGCAGCGGCGGGTGCAGATTTCACCCATGATCATGAAGGTGGCGGTGCCGCCGGAAAAACACTCCCCCAGGTTGGGGCACTGGGCCTCCTCACAGACCGAGGCCAGTCGATGCCGGCGCAGCAGCTGTTTGATCCGGCTGACCTCGGGCCCTGCCGGCACCTTGACGCGGATCCAGTCCGGCTTGGGCGGGCTTTGTTCGCCGTCGATGACCTTGACCGGAATGTGGGCCACCTTGTCGGCTCCGCGCAGCTTTTCACCCTGGACCACGCGCCGCCGAGCCGGGCGCGGGCGGGCTGGAGGAGTGGGGGAATCGGAGCTCTGGGCCATGGACCTACTCGCTGGTGGGGAGGTGACTGGAGACTTCATGCCAGCCAGTGTACCGAAGTTGACGGCTGAATTCGTCCGCCAGCCGATCTTCCAGGGCGGCGATCTCCTGTTCCCGCCCGGTCACCCTGCGCAGATCCGTCACCGCCAGCCCGGCATGGCCACAGGGGTTGATGCGCTGGAAGGGCTCCAGATCCATGTCCACATTCAGGGACAGCCCATGAAAGCTGCAGCCTCGCCGCACCCGCAGCCCCAGCTGGGCCAGCTTGGCGCCATTGTCGAGATAGACTCCGGGGGCATCCGGCCTGGGGCGGGCGCGGACGCCCTGGCTGGCCACGGTGTCGACGATGCTCTGCTCGATGGCCTCCACCAGCGCCCGCACGCTGAGCCCCCGGCGCCTCAGATCCACCAGCACATAGCCGACGATCTGGCCCGGCCCGTGGTAGGTAACCTGACCGCCCCGATCGACCTGGACCACCGGAATGTCCCCCGGCGCGAGGAGGTGTTCGGCCCGGCCCGCCCGCCCCTGGGTGAACACTCTGGAGTGCTGCAGCAACCAGAGCTCGTCGGGGGTGTTCTCGTCCCGGGCCTCGGTAAAGTCCTGCATGGCCTGCCAGCAGGCCTGGTAGTCCACCTGGCCCAGCCGGCGCACCTGCAGTCGGTTCGCGCTCTCCATCACAGCACCATGTGGACGTGGCCAGTAGCCTGCAGCGCAGCGTGGATGGATTTCAGCTGCGGCTCGCCGGTGGCCAGAATGGTCAGGGTGACCGAGAGAAATCGGCCATTGCGCGACGGCCGGCTGCGCACCCCGGTATCGGGAGCCAGCTCGGCATGCTCGGTCACTGCCGCCACCACCTGCTGCTGGAAATCCTCCACGGCATCCCCGACGATGCGCAAGGTGTAGTGGCAGGGAAACAGAATGCGGGGGGGCTCGGGAGTGGTCATGCCTCTGCTCTTTGTTCGGGGGCCTGGACATGGGCGCTTCGGTAGCGGACATACAGGGCCCACAGCTGTCGAAACACGGGCCCCGCCTCGCGGCTGACGAGCCGCCCTGCCAGCTCCAGCACCGGCACCATCTCCCGGGTGGAGCTGCTGATCCAGATCTCGCTGGCCCGCTCGAGATCCGCCACCGCCAGCGGGGCCTCGGTGCAGGCCAGGCCCTGTTGCCGGCACAGCTCGACCAGCAGATCCCGGGTGATGCCGGCCAGCATGAAGGGGCTGTGGGGCGGCGTGGTCAGACGTCCCTCCACCACGGCGAACACATTGGACGAGGCCCCCTCCCATACCTGACCCTTCCTCACCAGCAGGGTTTCCCCGGCGCCGGCATCCAGGGCGGCCTGGGTGTGCAGCACATTGGCCAGCAGGGAGATGCTCTTGATGTCGCAGCGCTGCCAGCGCTGGTCTTCCTGCAGAATGGCGCGAATCCCGGGGGGCGGCTCGTCGGGGGGCGGGGCAATGGCCCGGGTCATGGCCAGGACCGTGGGCCTGGCGCCCTCGGGAAAGCCGTGCTCCCGGGGGGCCACGCCCCGGGTGACCTGCAGGTAGACCGCCTGGTCGGGCTCGTCGCGGCTGGCCACCAGGCGCTGGATGACCCGTCGCCACTGGGGCTCCGACAGCGGAGGGGCAATGCGGGTCTGGGCCAGACTGCCCGCCAGACGCTGCAGATGCTGCGCCAGGCGGAAGGGGCGCCGCCCGAAGACCGGGATGACCTCGTAGACCCCATCCCCGAGCAGGAACCCCCGATCCAGCACGGGAACCCGGGCCTGGTCGGCGGGCAGGAACTCGCCGTCGAGGTAGACCGTGGCCATCAGCGGAACAGCCCGAGGATCAACAACAGCAGGCCATCCCACAGCCGCTTGAACAGGCCCCCCTGCGCCACGTCCTCCAGAGCCACCAGCGGGCGGCGCAGCAGCTCCTCCTCGCCCAGGCTGACCACCATCTCTCCGAGGACATCGCCCTCGGCCACCGGTGCCCGGATGACCTGGTTGATGTTCATGACCGCTTCGACGTGGTCTCGCTGACCCCGGGGAATGGTCAGCGAGACCGCCTCGGCCACGCCCAGCCTCGCCTCCTGTTCCGTTCCCCAGACCCGGGACTGGCTCAGCTCGGCACCGGCCTGATAGAGCGGGAGGGTTTCAAAATAGCGGAAGCCATAGGCCAGCATCTTCTGGGTTTCCCGCTCCCTGGCCGCCTCGCTGTCCGCGCCCATGACCACCGAGATCAGCCGCATGCCGTCGCGCCTGGCGGAGGTCACCAGGCAATAGCCCGCCGCCGCGGTGTGGCCGGTCTTCAGCCCATCCACTGTGGGGTCCCGCCACAGCAGCCGGTTGCGGTTGGTCTGGCGAATGCCATTCCAGGTGAATTCCTTGAGGGAGTAGAGCGCGTAGTGGTCGGGGAAGCGCAGCGAGGCCCGGGCAATTTCCGCCATGTCCCGGGCACTGCTGTACTGCTCTTCATGGCCCAAGCCATGGGAATTGGCAAAGTTGGTATTGGTCAACCCCAGCAGCCGGGCGTGCTGGTTCATCAGGTCGACAAAGGAGGCTTCGCTGCCGGCGACATGTTCTGCCGCCGCAACGCTGGCGTCGTTGCCCGAAGACACCACGATGCCCTTCTCCAGCTCGGCCAGGGGAACCTGGCTGCCCACTTCCACCCACATCAGTGACGAGCCGGCAAACAGGGGGTTCTGGGCCCAGGCATTGTGACTGATGGTCACCAGGTCATCGCCGCTGACATTGCCCTGCTCCATCTCATAGGCAATGACGTAGCTGGTCATCATCTTGGTCAGGCTGGCCGGGGGCAGACGCTCATCGGCCCGGTGCTCCATCAACACCTTGCCGCTGTCGGCATCCACCAGAATGTACGACTCGGCCGCAACCTGGGGCGGGGCGGGAATCAGGCTGGGCGCGGCCTGGACCATCCAGCCCAGCCCGGCGCCCAACAATGCCACAACTACACGCTTCATGGGTTTCACTCTCACTGGTCAACCTGTCTGTGCCGGTGGGTCGATGGCCGAAATGCGCCCGGCTAGCGGACCACCACGTGGGCCTCGGCCAGTCGCTCTGTCTGCAGCCGGCCGCGGAGCTGCTCCGCCTGTTCCCGGCTGGTCAGCGGCCCGATATGAACCCGGTAGAGCGTCGTCGCCCCCGGCACCGTTTCGATGCTCACCGGATGGCCCACGCTGGCGGCCAGGCGGCTCTTCAGCTGACGGGCTCGCTCGGAGTCCTGAAAGGCCCCGGCCTGCAGATAATGCCGGCCCCGGTCGGCGCTCGCCGGGGGCGAACCCGACGGCCGCCCACCCCCGGCAACAAGCGAGCCATTATCCATCTCGATCAGCCGGATTTCCACCAGTGCCGTACCCTTGTCGGCAAAGCCCAGCTTGACCGCTGCAGCATAGGAAAGATCGATGACGCGATCGCCGTGGAAGGGCCCCCGATCATTGACCCGCACCACGGTGCGACGGCCATTTTCCAGGTTGGTGACCTCGACATAACAGGGGATGGGCAGACTCCGGTGGGCCGCCGTCATGCCGTAGACGCTGTAGGTTTCTCCGTTGGCCGTGGGCCGACCGTGGAACTTGCGCCCATACCAGGAGGCCGTGCCCCGCTCCCGGTGGCCGCTGGGGTCGGAGAGCACGTGATAGGTCTTGCCCAGCACCGTATAGGGGCTGGTGTTGCCCGCCCGGGTGATGGGGTCCTGTCGGGGCACAGCATCGGCAATGCGGTCGGGGTGCAGGCGCTTGCGGGGCGCAGAATCCGACGACTTGAAGGGACTGCTGCCACAACCGGCCAGGACCAGGACCAGGGCCCACGCCAGCCCGCCTCGGACCAGCCCCCCGATCACAGCTCTGCCTCCAGCGCCTCGGCCAGCTGATGAACTGCCATGGCATAGAGCACCGAGTGGTTGTAGCGGCTGATGGCATAGAAGTTGTGCAGGCCCAGCCAGTATTCCTGCCCGTCGGCACCCTCCAGGGCCAGCGGTGCCACCTCGGCCTCGCCATCGAGGCGGTGAGCCGGGCGCAGGCCCTGCCGGTCCAGCCTCTCCACCTCGACCCAGGGTTTCAGGCGGCCCTGCCAGGCGGCGCTGTCCACCCTGCCCGTGACTGCAGCCGGCACGGCCACGGGCTCGCCCCGCCGCCAGCCATGGCGGGCCAGATAGTTGGCAATGGAGCCGATGGCATCCACCGGGCTGTGGAAGAGGTCAGCCACCCCGTCGCCGTCAAAGTCCACGGCGTAGTGCCGGTAGCTGGAGGCTATGAACTGGCCATAGCCCATGGCGCCGGCATAGGAGCCCGTCAGCGTCAGGGGATCCAGCCCCTGCTCTCTGGCCAGCAGCAGAAACTGCTCCAGCTCACTGCCGAAGAACTTCCCCCGCGGCGGATAATCGAAGGCCAGCGTAGCCAGGGCGTCGAGAACCCGGTGCCGCCCGGTGTTGCGGCCATAGGACGTCTCCACTCCGAGGATGGCCAGAATGTAGGGGGCGGGAACTCCGTAGCGCTCCTCGGCCCGCGCCAGGGCCTCGTCGTGGCGGCGGGCAAACTCCACTCCCTGCCGAATGCGCTCCTCGGTCAGGAAGATGGCCCGGTATTCATGCCAGGCCAGCGTGCGCTCCACCGGGCGGGCGATGGCGTCCAGGATCGCTGGCTGCCGCTGGGCCGAGGCCAGCAGCCCCCGGACCTCGTCGGCGGACAGGTCGTGCCGTGCCACCACCCGCTCCAGCCAGGCCTGCGCCTCGGGATGCTCTCGGTAGTCCGCGGTCACTGTCAGGGAAATCAGCGCCGCCACCACGCCGGCCCACCCACTTCTCTTCCTCACTGCATCGCTCTCCTCTCGGCGGCGCGCGTCCATTCCGGCGCTCGCGCCCTCCTCTTCTCAATGTTCGGCCCGACGGGTCGCAATGGACATCAGCAAGCCAAACCCCGCCAGCAGCGTCGCCAGCGAGGTGCCGCCGCGGCTGATCAACGGCAGCGGCACGCCCACCACGGGCAGCAGACCCGACACCATGCCCATGTTAACGAAGACATAGGCGAAAAAAGTCAGCACGATGGCCCCGGCCAGCAGCCGGTCGAAGCTGTGTCGGGCACAGACGGTAATCCACAGGCCGCGGCCAATGATCAGGACATACAGGGTCAGCACCCCCACGACACCCTTCAGTCCCCACTCCTCGGCCAGCACGGCGACGATGAAGTCGGTGTGGCTTTCCGGCAGAAAATCGAGATGGGACTGGGTGCCCTGGAGCCAGCCCTTGCCAGCCCAGCCCCCCGAGCCAATGGCCGTCTTCGACTGGATGATGTTCCACCCCGAGCCCAGCTTGTCCGCCTCGGGGTTGAGCAGGGTAGCGATGCGCTGACGCTGATAATCCCTCAGCAGAAAGTGCCAGGCCGGCCAGGCCGCGGCGGAGAGGGCCGCCGCGGCGATGAACAGATAGCGCCAGCCCAGACCGGCCAGGAACAGCACTGCCAGCCCGCCGGTGGCCACCAGTATGGCATTGCCCAGGTCCGGCTGCATGCCCACCAGCACCGTCGGAACCAGCACCAGCCCCAGACTGATCAGCACCTGGGGCCAGCGCGGGGGCAGACCGCGGTCGGCCAGATACCAGGCCATGGTGATCGGCATGACCAGCTTCATGATCTCCGAGGGCTGAAAGCGCACTCCACCCAGCTCCAGCCAGCGCTGGGCCCCCTTGGCAGAATCCCCCAGCAGCGGCACCGCCATCAGCAGAATCACCGCCACCCCATAGGCCCAGGGCGCCGCCCGACGGGCCCGGGCCGGCCTGACCTGGGCCAGCGCCACCATGGTCAGCAGCGCCAGCGCCAGATAGCGAGCCTGGCGATACACCCCTTCCAGGCTCTGTCCGCCGGCGCTGTACAGCACCACCAGGCCAAAGCCCGCCAGCGCCAGCAGCAGCAACAACAGCAGCAGATCGATGTGCAGCTGCTGCCACAGGGAGGGCCGGCGGTTCAGCTCGGCCACCGCACCCGGCATCTGGCGCACAAAATCGGTCTGGCTCAAGACGGCGCCCCCCCTCGCTTCGACCCGCGGCCATCGGCCAGCCGGGACGTCTCGCCCTCCTCTTCTTCGCCGCCGCCCCCGCGCAGCAGCCAGGCATCCATCACCCGGCGGGCGATGGGCGCCGCCACCGAGCCGGCAAACTCTCCGTTCTCCACCACCACGGCGACAGCGATGCTCGGGGCCTCGGCCGGGGCAAAGCTGATGAACAGGGCGTGGTCCCGATTGCGCAGCTCAATCTGCTCCCGGTCATAGCGCCCGTCCTGGGCAATGCCGATGACCTGGGAGGTGCCGGTCTTGCCGGCAATGCGATAGGGGGCATCGCTGCCAATGCCTCGAGCCGTGCCCCGGCGCCCGTGGACCACCGCCACCATGGTATCCACCATGACCTGCCAGTAGTGCTCCCGGGCCACTGCGACGGGGGGCAGCGGCTCGGGACTGCGCGCCTGACTCCCCACCTCCCTCACCAGCTGTGGCCGGTAGAATCGCCCCCGGTTGGCCAAGGCCATGGTCGCCACCGCCAGCTGCAGGGGCGTGGTCAGCATGGCTCCCTGCCCGATGCCGACGCTGAGGGTCTCGCCGGGAAACCAGGCCTGTCCGCGCACGCTGCGCTTCCATTGCCGCGAGGGCATCAGGCCCGCCTGCTCGCTGCTGCTGTCGATGCCGGTGGGGCTGCCGAGGCCAAACTGCACGGTGAACTCATGGAGGCGATCGATCTCCAGGCGGTGGGCCAGGTCATAGAAATAGGTGTCGCAGGATTCGGCCACCGCCTCTTCCATGTTGACCGTCTCGCCGTGGCCGCCCCGCTTCCAGTCGCGATAGCGGCGGGTGTCATTGGGCAGCTGATACCAGCCGGGATCGCGGATCCGGGTCTGGGGAGTGACCACCCCATAGTGCAGCCCGGCCAGGGCATAGATGGGCTTGACGGTGGAGGCGGGGGGGTACTGCCCCTGCAGGGCGCGGTTGAACAGGGGCAGGTCCAGGTCCTGCTGGAGCCGGAGGTAGTCCTGCCGGCTGATGCCGTTGACGAAGAGATTGGGGTCATAGGAGGGGGTGCTGGCCATGGCCAACACGCCGCCCGTCTCGGTGTCCAGCGCCACCAGGGCGCCGCGCAGCCCCTTCAGGGCCTGGCTGGCCACCCGCTGCAGCTCCAGATCCAGGTGGAGCACGAGGTCCTGCCCCGGCACCGGGTCACTGCGCTCCAGCACCCGCAGGACCCGCCCCCGGGCATTGGTCTCCACCTGTTCGCTGCCCACCAGACCATGCAGCACGGCCTCGTAATGGCGCTCCACCCCCACCTTGCCCAAATAGTGAGTGCCCGCATAGTTGACCGGATCCAGCTGACCCAGCTCCACCTCGCTGATCCGGCCGATGTAGCCCAGCACATGGGCGAACAGCTCGCCGTGGGGATAGTGGCGAACCAGCTGGGCATCGACGTCCACCCCCGGCAGACGGTGGCGATTGATGGCCACCAGGGCAATTTCCTCCTCGCTCAGGCGAAAGCGCAGGGGCACGGCCTCAAAGGGGCGCCGATGGCGCAGGCGCTGGCGAAAGCGGCGGAGATCCCCATCGTCGAGGGCAACGAGTTCCGCCAGGCTGTCCAGGACCGCATCCAGGTCCCCGGCCTGCTCGATGACCACGGTCAGGCTGTAGCTGGGCATGTTTTCCGCCAGCAGCACACCGTTGCGGTCGAAGATCAGCCCCCGCTTGGGCGCCACCGGGCGCAGCTGTACCCGATTGCGCTCCGAGGCGGTGCGATAGACCTCGTGCTGCACAATCTGCAGGTCATGATAGCGGTAGAGCAGCATCCCCAGGCCCAGCAGCATGCACAGCACGGTCATGGCCAGCCTGCCGAGGATCAGCCGTCTTTCCTGCCGGGGGTCCTTGAAGATGAGACGCCGCGCCATGTCTGGCCCACTACGCTCGATGGTAGGGGTGGTTGTTCAGCAGGCTCCAGGCCCGGTACAGCTGTTCCACCAGCACCACCCTCACCAGGGGGTGGGGCAGGGTGAGGGGGGACAGCGACCACCGCTGTGCCGCGCGCTCCAGGCAGGCGGGGGCCAGCCCATCGGGGCCGCCGATCAGCAGGGCCAGGTTCCTCCCCGACCCCAGCCAGCGCTCCAGCTGGCCCGCCAGCTCGGCCGTGCTCCAGGTCTGCCCGGCCACATCCAGGGCCACCACGTGATCGCCCGGGGCCAGGGAGGCCAGCATGCGCTGTCCCTCGTCGACCACCGCCGGGCCGCACGCAGCGCGCCCCTTGCGCCGGCCCAGGGCCAGCTCGGTCCACCGCCACTTCAGTTCAGCGGGGAGGCGGCGGCTGTACTCCTCGGTCCCCGCCGTCACCCAGGCGGGCATGCGGGTGCCCACGGCGATGGCATTAATGTGCATCGGGTCGCTGCGCCGCCACGGCCCACAGGCTCTCCAGGTCATAAAAACTGCGGGCCTCAGGCATCATCAGGTGGGCGACCACATCGCCGAAGTCCACCAGGATCCACTCCGCCTGGTCGCCCTGGCCCTCGATGCCCAGCGCCGCCACGCCCTCCTCCTTCAGCTCCAGCTCCACGTGCTCGGCCAGGGCTCGAACGTGGCGGGCCGAGGTGCCGCTGGCCACGACCATGTAGTCGGTTACCCCGGTGCGATCCCTCACATCCAGCACCTGAATGTCCCGGGCCTTGAGGTCTTCCAGCACGGCGACGATGCGCTGCTGCAGTTCATCGGCTGTCATGGTTGTCCTATGCATCCGTTCCGGCCCCGCTAGGGGGCGTGGCGCCCGGGCCGGGATGGCCGTACAGGGCATGTTGGCGAATCTGCTGCCAGACCGGGTCCGGCAGCAGGTAGCGTGGCGAGCGCCCCGCCGCGATCAGGGCGCGCAGGTCGGTGGCGGCGATGGGCAGCTGGGTGACACCCAGCACGGCGATGCCGCCACAGGGTCGGCGGTGGAGCTGGTCCGGTGCCAGGCGATGGCGTTGCAGCAGCTCCGCCACGGGGCCGGCATCGGGCAGCACAGCGCCGGGCCGCTGCATCACCACCAGGTGGGCCAGCTCCAGCAGTCGCTGCCAGTCGTGCCAGCGGTCCAGGCCGGCGAAGGCATCGCCGCCCAGAGCAAAGCAGAGCACCGCCTCGGAGCCCAGCTCGGAGCGCAGCTCCGCCAGGGTGTCCACGGTGTAGGAGGGCCCGCTGCGCTGCAGTTCCCGGCCATCCACTGCCAGCCCCGGCTCACCCAGGATGGCTGCTTCCACCATGGCCAGCCGCTGCTCGGCTGTGGCGCCGGGCTCACCGCGCAGTGGGGGTCTGCGCGCCGGCATCAACCGCACTTCATCCAGGCCCAGCTGCTCTCGCAGCTCCACGGCCGAGCGCAGGTGGCCGTGGTGAACCGGGTCGAAGGTGCCCCCCAGTACGGCGAGGCGCAGCGGTCTGCTCAAGGGCGTCTCCCCGCTCGATCCCGACTCACTGCCGAATGTGGCCGTCGCCGAGCACGACGTACTTCTGCGAGGTCAGGCCCTCGAGGCCGACGGGGCCCCGGGCGTGGAGCTTGTCCGTGGAGATGCCGATCTCCGCCCCCAGCCCGTACTCGAAACCGTCGGCAAAGCGGGTGGAGGCATTCACCATGACGGAGCTGGAGTCCACCTCCCGGAGGAAGCGCCGCGCCCGGCCGTAGTCCTCGGTGAGAATGCTGTCCGTGTGCCGGGAAGACCAGGTCTCGATGTGGTCGAGGGCCTCGTCCAGCCCGGCCACCACCCGGACCGCCAGGATGGCATCCAGGTATTCACTGCCCCAGTCGTCTTCGCTGGCCACCGCCATGGTGGGCACCAGGGCGCGACTGCGCTCGCAGCCACGCAGCTCGATGCCTCGCTCCACCAGCGCCTCGGCCAGGCGGGGCAGGATCTGCCCGGCGATTTCCTCGGCCACCAGCAGGGTCTCCATGGTGTTGCAGGTGCCCAGCCGCTGGGTCTTGGCGTTGATGGCCACCGCCATGGCCTTGTCCAGATCGGCCCGGTCGTCGATGTAGACATGGCAGATGCCGTCCAGGTGCTTGATGACCGGCACGCTGGCGTCCCGGGCGATGCGCTCGATCAGCCCCTGCCCGCCCCGGGGGACGATGACGTCCACCCACTCGGGCATGGTGATGAGCTGGCCGACGGCGGCGCGGTCCGTGGTCTCCACCACCTGCACCACGGTCTCGGGCAGCCCGGCGGCCGCCAGCCCCCGGCGAATGCAGTTCGCAATGGCCTGGTTGGATGCCAGCGACTCCGAACCACCGCGCAGGATGGCGGCATTGCCCGACTTCAGGCAGAGGCTGGCGGCCTCCATGGTGACGTTGGGCCGGGATTCATAGATGATGCCGATCACGCCAAGGGGCACCCGCATGCGGCCCACCTGGATGCCGCTGGGCCGGGAGGTCAGCTCGCTCACCGCCCCGATGGGGTCTGCCAGGGCGGCCACCTGACGCACCCCTTCGATCATCGCATCGATGCGCTCCGGCGTCAGTTCCAGCCGGTCCAGCAGCGCTGCATCCAGGCCCTGTTTGCGGCCCTGTTCCAGATCCCTGGCATTGGCCTGCATCAGTTCTTCCCTGGCCTCGTCCAGGGCCGTTGCCATGGCCAGCAGGGCGTTGTTCTTGACCCCGGTTTCCGCCGCGGCCATCACCCGGGAAGCCGCCCGCGCGGCCTTTCCCAGCTGTTGCATATAGGATTCCACATTCATCGCTCGACCCTTCACCACCGGGCAAAAGATGCCCGCATTATACTGTATCGGCACCGTCGCCTTCACCCGCGTCCGGCCGGTCCTCGCCCCAGCGAGGCACCATCTGCTGATCCACCCCCAGCTGGTCCAGTATCCGGGCGACGATGAAGTCCACCAGCTGCTCCAGGCGGGCAGGCCGATGGTAGAAACCCGGGCTCGCAGGGAGGATGACGGCGCCCATCCGCGTCAGGCGCAGCATGTTTTCCAGATGGATCTCGGAATAGGGGGCTTCCCGGGGCACCAGGATCAGCTGGCGGCGCTCCTTGAGCACCACATCGGCCGCCCGCTCGATGAGGTTGTTGCTGGCCCCGCTGGCGATGGCCGACAGGGTGCCAGTGCTGGCCGGGCACACCACCATGCGGTGAGGAGCCCCCGACCCCGAGGCCACCGGTGCCGTCCACTGTTCATGGCCATAGACCCGCAACAGCTCCTCGCCCACGCCGAACCGCTGGTGCAGCACGCGTTGTTGGGCCGCAGTCCGGCCCGGTAGCGCCCAGTCGGACTCCAGGGCGATAACCAGCTGGGCCGCGCGGGAAATCAGCAGGGCCACCGGCACCTGCGCCGCCAGCAGGCACTCCAGCAGGCGCAGGCCATAGCAGGCGCCCGAGGCACCGGTAATGGCCAGGGTGACCGGCTGGGTCATGCTGCCTCCAGCCGCTTCAGCAGCCGCTGGTGGATGTTGTCGAAGCCGCCGTTGCTCATGATGACCACGTGCTCACCGGGGCGGCGCCCTGCCACCACCGCCTCCACGATGGCGTCCACCGAGTCGTGGATGCAGGCGCGGCCCTCGCTGGCGCTCACCACCTGCTCCAGGGGCCAATCCAGCCCCGGTGGCCGATACCAGAGCACCCGGTCGGCCCGCGCCGTGGCCGGGGCCAGTTCCGCCAGATGCAACCCCATGCGCATGGTGTTGGAGCGGGGCTCGATGATGGCGGTGACCGGCGCCGAGCCCACCCGGGCCCGCAGTCCCGCCAGCGTGGTGGCAATGGCCGTGGGGTGGTGGGCGAAGTCATCGTAGACGCTGATTCCGGCCACCCTGCCCAGCAGCTCCATGCGGCGCCGGACCCCGGCGAACTCGCCCAGCGCCTCCAGCGCCGCGGGCACCGGCACCCCCACGTGGTGGGCAGCCGCCACAGCGGCCAGGCCGTTGCGCACATTGTGCAGGCCACACTGCTCCCAGTGCACCTCGCCCTGGCGCTGCCCCCGCAGGTGAACCTCGAAGGCGCCGCCATCCTCGGCCTGCAGGATGGCGGCCCAATCCCCCCCCGGCCCCAGGGAAGTGGACTCCAGCTCCGACCAGCAGCCCTGCTCCAGCACCTCGGCCAACGCCGGGTCATCGGCGGGGACGAGGATGCGCCCCACCCCCGGGACGATGCGCACCAGGTGATGGAACTGCTGCTGAATGGCGGCCAGATCCGGGAAGATGTCTCCGTGGTCGAACTCCAGGTTATTCAGCACCAGGGTTCGAGGCCGGTAGTGGACGAACTTGGAGCGCTTGTCGAAGAAGGCCGTGTCGTATTCATCGGCCTCGAGGACAAAGAAGCTGCTGTCGGTGAGGCGGGCGGAGCGGCCGAAGTTGGCGGGAATGCCCCCCACCAGAAAACCCGGCTCATACCCGCAGGCTTCCAGGATCCAGGCCAGCATGCTGGTGGTCGTGGTCTTGCCGTGGGTGCCGGCACAGGCCAGCACCCAGCGCCCGGCCAGCACGTGGTCCCTCAGCCATTCCGCGCCCGAAGTATAGGCCAGACCGCGGTTGAGCACGTCCTCCACCGCGGGGTTGCCCCGGGACAGGGCGTTGCCGATGAGCACCAGGTCCGGGGCGGGCTCGAGCTGGCCGGGGTCCCAGCCCTCGAAGAGCTCGATGCCGGCCTCGGCCAGCTGGGTGCTCATCGGAGGATAGACATTCAGGTCGGAACCGGTGACCGTGTGGCCGAGCCGGCGAGCCAGCAGGGCCAGTCCGCCCATGAAGGTGCCGCAGATGCCAAGGATGTGTATGTGCATGTGTGAATCCGCTGAGCTGTACCCGCGGATGGTAACACCGCGGCCCGCCGGCCACCACGTGGCCCGCTAGGGG
>Ga0209487_1000813_pt1 | contig 27418 bp, 27 predicted proteins | sample Poulit2012_FD_187524 | JGI IMG/M metagenome (GOLD analysis project Ga0209487, IMG submission 187524) | Agricultural soil microbial communities from Georgia to study Nitrogen management - Poultry litter 2012 (SPAdes) (version 2) | ecosystem: Environmental > Terrestrial > Soil > Agricultural land...
CGGTGCCACAGCCACCCCCCTGTCCAGCGCATCTGCCTCAGACTCGCTTGTCTCTCGTCTCGTCTGCCTCTGTCTCGTCTGCCTCTGTCTCGTCTGCCTCTGTCTTGTCTGCCTCTGTCTTGTCTGCCTCTGTCTCGTCTGTGCCGGCAGCCTCGGACGCCTCTGTTTTCTCGTGCCCTCAGGGGTAGAGCCGCACGGCCGACCACGCCGAGGCGTCGGAGAGATCGGCCGGTTCGTGACTGCCGTCGGAGCGGCGGAAGACCCAACGGTCGTGGAATCTGTTCTGCTGGCCCTGCCAGAATTCGATCTCGAAGACATGGACCCGGAACCCGCCCCAATGCTCGGGCCGCGGGATGTCCCGACCCTCGAACTCGGCCTCGGCGGCGTCGTATTCGGCCTGCATCTGCTTCCGGTCCGCCACCGGCTGGGACTGCTTGGACACGGTCGCACCGATCTGCGAGCCGCGGGGGCGCACAGCGAAGTAGGAGTCCGAGTCCTCGGGGGAGGCCACCTCGGCGCGGCCGCGGATGCGGACCTGGCGTTCCATGTCCTGCCACGGGAAGTTCACGGCGATGCGGGGATCGTCGCGCAGCTGCTTGCCCTTGGCCGAGTCATAGTCGGTGAAGAAGAGGAGGCCGCGTTCGTCGAGGCCTTTGAGCAGGACGATGCGGGAGCTCGGACCCCATTCGTCGAGCGTGGAGACGGTCATCGCGTTGGGTTCGCGGACGTACTCGGCCGCCTCGTCGTACCACTGCCTGAACAGGGCCAGCGGAGAGGCGTCCGGGTGGTCGAAGATTCCGGAATCGTAGGACTTCCGCGTCTGCGGCAGTCGATCGACGGGCTCAGTCATGTTCACACTCTACGTCCCGGCCCGGACACGAGTCATCGCATGCGTCCGAGTATTCGGCCAGCAGGCTGGACCGGGAGCCCGATCCCCACCGAACGGCTGATCCCGGTCCCCATATGACGGGCCGATGTCCGGCCCCGGCCCACCCGCCGTAGAATGTCGAGAGTGACTGCGACGAAGATAACGATCCCAGACGAACTCCTGCCCGCCGACGGACGCTTCGGGTCCGGCCCGGCCCGCATCCGCCCCGCCCAGATCGAGGCACTCAACGAGGCCGCGTCGACGGTGCTCGGCACCAGCCACCGCAAGGCTCCGGTGAAGAACCTCGTCGGCCGCATCCGCTCCGGCCTGACCGATCTGTTCAACCTGCCCAAAGGCTACGAGGTGGTGCTCGGAAACGGCGGATCCACGGTGTTCTGGGACGTCGCCGCCTTCGGCCTCGTCCGCCGCCGCGCCGCGCATGCGACCTTCGGCGAGTTCGGTCAGAAGTTCGCGAAGGCCACCGACGGCGCACCCCATCTTGAGTCCTCGCTCGTGCTCGCCGCCGATCCGGGCACGTCTGCGATCCCCAGTCCCGCGGCCCTGGCCTCCGCCGGTCTCGTCCCCTCCCCCGCCGAGGCGACCTCCGGCGAGCTCGCCGCCGATGTGTTCGCCTGGCCGCACAATGAGACCTCGACCGGTGTCGCCACATCGATCGCCCGCCCCGACGACATCGACGACGACGCTCTTGTCGTCATCGACGCGACTTCCGGGGCCGGCGGGCTCGACGTCGACATCGCCGAAACCGATGTCTACTACTTCGCCCCGCAGAAGAACATGGGCTCCGACGGCGGCCTGTGGGTGGCGATCCTGTCCCCGCGGGCGATTGCGCGGGCGCAGGAGATCAAGGACTCCGGACGCTGGATCCCGACCTCGCTCGATCTCGTCACCGCGATCGAGAACTCGCGCAAGGACCAGACCTACAACACCCCGGCGGTGGCGACACTGCTGCTGCTGGCCGAGCAGATCGAGTGGATCAACGAAAGCGGCGGCCTGGCCTGGGCGGCCGAACGGACCCGGACGTCCTCCGGACTCGTCTACGATTGGGCCGATGCCGCCGAGGCGGCCCGACCCTATGTGGTCGAGCCGGCCGACCGTTCGCCGGTCGTGGCCACCATCGACTTCGACGAGTCGATCGATGCCGCGGCCGTGGCCTCGGCGCTGCGGGACAACGGCGTCGTCGACGTCGAGCCCTACCGCAAACTCGGTCGCAACCAGCTGCGCATCGCGACCTTCGTCTCGGTCGACCCGGCTGACGTCAAGGCCCTGCTGGCCTGCATCGACTTCGTCGTCGACGCCCTGAAGTAGGGCACCTTGAAGCAGGACACGGCGAGGCAGGGCACAGCGAGGCAGTCCCTTCCGGCAGGCCGGCGCCTCTGCCCGCAACTTCTCTGCTCAGCACCGGAACGCTCCGTTGCAACGGGGCGTTCCGGTGCTTGCGGTGAGGGATGCCGCCAGCAGGACGGGAGACCTCCGCTCGGAACTCGATCCTGCTGCCCAGCGTAGGCTCGTCTCAGACCGACGGCGATCGTCGTCGTGAGGACTTGCCGGGGAGGCCCACCGTGATCAGCACCGCGATCGACACAACCGCACGCACCGTCGACAGCTCAGCCCGCGTCGGCGTCATCGGCAGCGGAATCGCCGGGGCCGGTGTCGCCTTCGGCCTCGCCTCCCGCGGCGTCGACGTCACCATTGTCGACGATGCCATGGCCGGGCAGGCGACAGCTGCCAGCGCGGGGATCATCGCACCGTGGGTGTCGACGAGCACGGGCGCCTATTACGAGACGTACGCGGCCGGAGGGAACTTCTATCCCGCGTTCCTCGAACAGCTGAGTGCGCTCGGCATCCCCGACCTCGGCTATCGCAGGTCCGGTGCCCTCGTCGTCAACAACGACCCGGAAACCCTCGCCGAGGCGGCAGCGACCATCCGTTCTCGTGTCGCGGCCGCCGGGACAGTCGCGGGCGAGATCCACAATCTCGATGCAGCGGAGCTTGCCGAGCTCTTTCCTCCGATCGCCCCGGACATGACCGGACTGCTCATCACCGGAGGCGGCCGCGTCGACGGGCGGGTTCTGCGCGATGCGATCCTCACCGGGGCGAGGCAGCAGGGCGCCGGTTTCGTCGCCGACTCCGCCCAGGCCATCACCGCTTCGGGCAGGGGCACATGGTCGGTGCGCACCGCCTCGGCGACGGAGGGCTTCGACGCGCTCGTCATCGCAGGTGGAGCGCGGAGCGCCGACCTCCTCGGACGGCTCGGCCACTCTGTGGGGATCGCTCCTCAACGCGGCCAGCTGCTCCATCTGGAGCTGCGCGGCGTCAACACATCGCCGTGGCCGACGATTCACCCGCTCGACCATCACTACATCACTCCGTTCGACGGAGGCCGCATCGTCGCGGGCGCCACCCGGGAGGACGGCGTCGGCTTCGACGTGCGCGCGACGGCCGCCGGAACGAAGCGGGTTCTCGACGACGCACTGCGGATCGCCCCGGGGCTCGCCGAGGCGACGGTCCTCGAGACCCGAGTCGGAGTGCGACCCATGGCGACGCGAGAGGGGGCGCTGCCCTACGCGGGAGCGGTTCCGGGCGCGGACGGACTGTGGCTGGCCTCGGGGTTCGGCGCCGGTGGTCTCACGATGGGCCCACTCATCGGCGACGGGGTGGCCAGGCTGATACTCGGCGAAGGGGCACCGGAGATCGCCCATCTGGCGCTGTGAGCAGAGGACCGGCCCTGTGAGCAGAGGACTGCTGCCGTGGCCGAAGACCCCTGCCGTGGCCGAAAGACGTCCGTCGGGTGGATTTTGCTAGGCTGAGGCGATGACTGCGGCGCTGCCCCGAGCCTTCCGCTGGTTCTGGGCGGGCGAAACCGTCTCCGGCTTCGGCAGCTGGATCACCCTGATCGCCCTGCAGGTCATCGTCGTCGACCATCTGCATGCGGGGACCGTCGGTTTGGGTTGGCTGAGCGCCGCGCGGTGGCTGCCCTACCTGCTGTTCGGTCTCGTGCTCGGAGCGCTGATCGACCGGGTGAGACGCAGACCGGTCATGATCGGAAGCGACCTGGTGCGGGCACTTCTGCTGTGTGCGATCCCCGCCCTGTGGTTCGCCGATCTGCTCGGACTCGGCACGCTCATTCTGCTCGTCGCGCTTCTGGGAACAGCGACGCTGGTCAACGACAGCGCTTCGCAGGCATTTCTGCCCCGCCTCGTCGTCCGGAGCGGCCTGCAGCCCGCCCACGCCCGCATCGATGGCACGAATGCGGCAGCAGAGACGGCCGGTCCTGCCCTCGGCGGTGCGCTTCTCGCACTCATCTCCGCTCCCCTGGCCGTTCTCATCAATGTCTCGACTTTCCTGTTCTCAGCGATCGTCGTCGCACTCATCCGCGTCGAAGAACCCAGGCTGCCGCAAGCTGGGACCGAGACCTCGGCTCCATCACCGACGCGGCCTCTGCGACCGCAGCCGCGGCAGTCGCCTCAACCGTCGCAGAGGCGGCTCGGACACGAGGTCATGGGCGGACTGAGGTGGGTGTATGCGTCTCGAGCACTGCGTGACCTCGCCGTTTGGACACACGTCTGGTTCGCCGGGCAGGCCATCCTGGCCTCGGTCACTGCCGCGTACTTCCTCCGCGACGTCGGCCTCGACACCACTTCTTTCGGCATCGTCATGGGCGGAAGCGGACTCGGCGGCATTGCCGGGGCACTGAGCTCAGGGGCAGTGGGACGTCGCGCGGGAACCGGACGGACCGTGATCCTCGCCCACATCTGCTCAGCCGTCGGTGTCCTCGTCCTGATCTCGGCCGGACTCGCCGCGCACGGCGGGTCGGGGAATGGCCGGTCCACAGCCGCCTCGGCGATCATCCTGTTCACCGGGATGTTCCTGCACGGTTTCGGAATCGGGCTGAGCAACTCTCATGAGATGGCCTACCGGCAGTCGATCACTTCCGACGGCTTCCAGGCGCGGACGAACACGACGATGCGTTCGATCAACCGTGCCGTCATCGTCATAGTCTCGCCTCTGGCCGGATTCCTCGCCGCCGCCACCGGGGCCGAATTCGCTTTGGTCCTCGCAGCCGCGATCTTCGCTCTCACAGCGATCGGACTGTGGTTCTCGCCCTTTCGGACCGTGCGACTCGGTCCCTAACCGAAGAAGTGGATGAAGACGCCGATGCCGTAGGCGATGGCGGCCAGCAGCGCGAGGATGAACTCGATGCCTGCACCGAGGCCGATCGCCTTGATCGACTCCCAGCTCGACGTCCAGGCGGTCTTCGTGTCCTTGAGGCGCGCGTATTCGGCGAGGAACAGGCCGGCCACGAAGCCGATGGGCAGCCCGAGCACCGGGATGACGAAGAAGCCGATGACGGCGAGCACTCCGCCCAGCAGCACCGAGGTGTTCGGCACCTCCATGGACTTGAGCTTGCGGCCGGTGAGCACGAGAGAGGAGCTCATTCCGGCCGCGACGCAGACGGCGACGACGGCGAAGACGATCCACGCCATGGGACCGCCGATGACGATCGCCCACACGAGCACCGCGATCGCGATGAGGATCGAGCCCGGCAGGATCGGCACGATGATGCCCAGACAGCCGACGAGGATCGCCAGGCCGACCAGCACCGAGGTGATGATGTCAGTGTTCACAGTCCGTCCGTTCCGCTCGCCGAGGTGCCCCGTCGAATTCTATGCGACGCACTTGAGTGCCTGCCGTGTCCGGGCGGCTGCGACTCGCATCAGCAGGCCGTGTCCGAACATCTGTGGGACACCTCAGGAGTGACCGTGCCTGCCGTGATAGCTCACGTGCAGCCGGATCCGCGATTTCGGGTCGCGGTGGACGCGCAGGTCCTTCGCCGTGATCATCCACACCAGCCCGACGGTGAAGGCGATGATCCCCGAGGCGGCGCCGACGGCCAAGGCCATGCGCGGACCGAAGGCATCGGCGACCCAGCCGGCCAAGGGTGCACCGATGGGGGTTCCGCCCATGACGACGGCCGCATAGATCGCCATCACGCGTCCCCGATAGTTCGCCGCCGTGGTCGTCTGCACATAGGCGTTGGCCGAGGTCATCATCGTCAGCGAGGCGAAGCCGACGAACATCAGCGAGGCCGCGAAGAGATAGTAGTTGGGCATCACCGAGGCCAGACCCACCGCCAGCCCGAAGCCTCCGGCGGCGCCGAAGATGAAGCGCAGCCGCGGTTTCTCCCGCCTCGCCGAGGCCAGTGCGCCGGTGACCGAGCCGATCGCCATCACCGAGTTGAGCAGACCGAAGCCGCTGGCATCCTTGCCGAACTCGATCTTCGCCATCGTGGAGGTGTAGATGTTGAAGTTGAATCCGAAGGTCGCGATGATGAACAGCACGATCAGCACGACCGTGATGTCGGGGCGCTGGCGCAGGTACTTCAGACCGCCGAGCACACCGCCCCGGCCCCTGCGTCCGGACGGATGCAGCCGGGACCTGTCGAGGCGGATGAGGACCGTGAGCGTCGCGGCGAATCCCAGGCCGCTGATGAGGAAGACCGGGCCGGCGCCGATGAGAGCGGTGAGCACACCGGCCACGGCGGGTCCGATCATGCGGGCGCCGTTGAAGGAGGCGGAGTTGAGGCTGACCGCGTTCGGCAGCAGCTTCTCGCCCACGAGCTCGGAGACGAAGGCCTGGCGGGCCGGATTGTCCAGCGTCGTGAGCATGCCGAGGGTGAAGGCGAGCACGTAGACGTGCCAGAGCACGATGACATCGGTGATGACCAGGGCGAAGAGGATGAGACCGATGCTGCCCAGAAGCGACTGGGTGACCATGAGCAGTCGGCGTTTGTCGAACTTGTCGACGAGGTTGCCCGCGAACGGGAACATGATCAGCTGCGGGCCGAGCTGCAGGGCCATGGTGAAGCCCAGTGCCGAGGCGTTGTTGTCCGTGAGCATGGTCAGGACGATCCAGTCCTGCGCCGTCCGCTGCATCCACGTTCCGGTGTTGGAGATCAGGGCACCGGCGAACCAGTGCCGGTAGTTCGGCTCCGACAGCGACCGGAACGTCTGGGACATCTGGCTGCTCAGCCCTCCTGGTACTCGAGTTCGCCCGAATAGTCGTCGACCACAGCCTCGGCGGGTTCGTGATTGGGCCGTCGGACATCGGTCTCCGAATGCGCACCGCAGCCGGATTCGAGTCCGACCACGCGGCCGTCGAAGGGCGACCAGGCGTTGGCGCAGACACCGAACTTCTGGCGCAGCGAACCGGCGATCGGCATGAGGTAGCCGCAGCTGCCGCAGTGCGCCGCGGCCCGGGCGGCGAATTCGCCCTCCCCGCCGGCTTCCGAATGCTCCCAGCGGCTGGCGGCCGCGGCCAGTCCGTCGGCCGAGAGCACACGCTCACGGCCGAGACCGAATTCGAAGTTCGCGATCTGGTCGACGTTGTCCGCCGAGTTGTCCTCGGTCTGCTGGAAGCCCGGCTGCAGGTTCGGGTCCTGGTCGAGCTTGGGCAGGGTGTCCCGCGGAGTCATGTCCCCGGGCTCGAGACGCTCCTCCCAGGGCACCCATTCGGGTGCGACGAGGGCGTCGGGGCCCGGCAGCAGAGCCGTCTCGCAGACCGTGACCTTCTTCGCGCGCGGGGCGCGGGCGAGCACGGCCACCCAGCGCCAGCCCCGGTAGTTCGGGTCGTTGCACACGAAGAAGTGGGTGACCAGGCGGGTGCCTTCGGCCACGGTGCCCAGATGTTCACCGACGAGGGAGCTGCCGGCAACCTCGGCGATGGCGCTCCGGGCGATGTCGATCGCCGCAGCCAGCTGGGTGTCGAGGACGATCTTCTCCGGCTTGGCCCGGCCGGAGCGCGCGGTCTTCGCCGCACCTGCCGTGCTCGCGGCCCCGGCGGTCCCGGCACCGGACTCCGCGACGGGTTCGGCGGTGACGGCACCGGAGGCATCGGCGCCGACAGGGGCGGCCTCCGCTTCGGCCGGACGCGCATCGGGGGCGGGCGCCTCGGCGGCGACGTCAGCTTGCGCTTCGGGGGCGGGTGCGTGTGCCTCGGGCGCGGCGCTCTGCCGGGCCAGCCAATCACTGAACAGTGATGACATCAGGACTCCAAATCGTCGGCGATCGCCCGCAGCAGGCTGGCCACCTTGTTCCCGTGCGTCGGGTCCGGGTAGCGGCCGTGCTGCAGTCCGTTGTTGAGGTCATCCAGTACTTTGATGACATCCTCAACCATAACTGCCATCTCCGCGGTGGGGCGACGGCGCACCTTCGCCACCTTGCCGGGGGTGTTCAATGGACGGGCCTTGAGCACCTGTGCTCCACGGCGGGATTCGACGACATCGTATTCGAGTCGGGTGCCCTTCGTGACCACGAGTCCCTCGGGCAGCACGGAGGAATGGAGGAAGGCCTGGGAGCCGTCCTCGGCGATGACGAAGCCGAAGCCCTTGTCGGCATCGAACCATTTCACGCGTCCGGTGGGCATGATGTCCTTTCTTCTCATGGCACCCGCTTCGGAGCGGGCGGTGCTGGTGCCTGGCGCAGGCGGGTGTGTGCCTGGCGCAGGCGAGTCTGTTGTTTGCAAGCGAGTCTGTCGTGTCGAGGCGGTGGCCGCCTTCTGTCCGGTCGCACCCGGCGATGACGCTCGGCGGTCCGAGTCGATCCGGTCGAGTCGATCTGCAGCGGTGGCAGTCCGCATCGGCCTCTGGCGCTTGCCCCGGCGGCTCAGTCCCCCGCTGTCCCGAGGCTGGCGTTCGAGGCCGGGATCCGAGGCCCGGATCCGATGTCGGGCCCGGTCAGTGCCGAGACCGCCCTGCTCCGAGACCAGCAACCCCTGTAACAAGCTGTCCCGTGACCGGCCGGAGCGCAGATCGACCTGTACCGCAGTCAGACTGCACCGAGTCAGCCAGGGGCCCGGATCAGCGGCGTCCAGGAACCGGCGTGTCCGAAGTCAGTCGGCGACCGGAGAACGGTGCCGGGATCCGACGGCTCGGAGTCCGGGACCCGGAGCGGGCAGCGCGTGTTCGGCTCGTGCCCGAGCGGCGAACCGGCGGCACGAGCATTGGAATCAGCTGTGGCCCACCTCGGTCCGTCTGCGTCGGTATGCCGCGCGGATCATGGCCGCACAGGCCAGGACGACGGCGATGGGCACCAGGAGCATCGGCAGATAGGTGAGGAACGGACTGGGGGTGAGACCCATCCATGCCTGGACGAGGACACCGATGAGACCGAGCGCCCCGATGCTTGCGGCGGCAACCGCTGCGACGACTACGGCCGTGTCGACTCGATTGGCTGACAATGCGCGTCCTCCCTTGAGATCCATGGTCCTGCACTGCCCCTCCATTGTACCCCTCGCGATAGACTGAGCGGCGATGTCAATGACCTTCAGCCAGTGGCTGTCCCACAGTGCAGATGCCGAGTTCGAGTCCTTCGTCCGGACACGACGCGACCTCCTCCGACCCGAGTCACCGACGATCGGCGCCCTGGCCGCGGCCGCTTCCTCGCGCATCGGCGTCTCCCGCGGGATCGAAGCCCTCGACGCCGACGAACTCGAAGTCCTCATCAGCCTGGCCACGGCGGCCCGCACGACCTCGGAGATCGCCGTCGGTGAGAATCCTCATATCGACCCCGCCCGCGCCGAGGCGGCCCTGCCCCGACTGCGCGATCTCGGCCTGGCCTGGCCGACGTCCGGGACCGGTCCGTCCGAAGCCTCCGACACCGCCTCCGTCCTGGCCGCCCACCCTGTGTGGCGGATCCAGTCCGAGGCCATCACCCTCCTGCCGACCTCGGCGGCCGAGTCCGGCCGTGCCCGTCCCTGGCAGATCGATCCGGCCACAGTCGATGCGAGCACCGCCACGATCGCACAGCCGCTGATCCACAACAGCGAACAGGCCGCCGTCGCCGAGGTGATCTCCTCTCTGCGCGGTCTCGTCGACGAGCTCGCCGCTGCCCCGATCTCCCGGCTGACCAGCGGCGGAATCTCCAAACGGGACGTGTCCCGGCTCGCCGGCACCCTCGACCTCGGTCTCGAGCAGACGATCACGCTGCTGCTGGCGGCGAAGTCGCTGCGCCTCATCGGCGTCCTCGACGATGCGCTCGACCCGCAGTGGACGGCCGCCGACGACGCCGACTCCGTCCTCGCCGGCGATCGCGCCGAGCTCTGGGCGGAACTCGTGGCCGCGTGGCTGCGCGAGTCCCTCGATGTCACCCAGGTCGCGGCCGGAGCGAGTGAGAACGAACGCCTGACCGTGCTGGCCACCCCGAAGAAGGCCCTGTTCAAAGGCTACGGCCAGTCCGTGCCCGCGATGCCGATGCTGCGGCTGAGCGTCCTCGCCGTCCTGGCCGACATCGGTCTGGGCACGGCACGGTCCGCCCGGTGGATCCACGCCGAGGTGCTGCGCCGACATCCGCTGCTGCAGGCCCACGACTTCGCGAAGACCGAATCGGTGCTCCACACCTGCGTGAACCTGGGCTTGGCGACCACTCCCCTGCAGCAGCCCGAGCACTTCGGGCCCAGCCGCTTCGGCCTCCGCCTGGCCGCGGGCCTGGACAGGGCGATGGTCGAGTACGCCCGCCAGGACCCGTCGATCGCACCGCTGGGCATCGGCCTCGAGGCCATCGAGGTGCCCGGCGACGTGATCGCCGCCGTCACCGACGGCCTCGGCAGCGAAGTCGAGAAGGTGCTCATCCAATCGGACCTCACGGCCGTGGCGACCGGGCCGATCGAACCGCGGGTCCACCACATCCTGCGCCGCTACGCCGTCGTCGAGGCCCGCGGTCAGGGCACGGTCTACCGCATCGACGCCGACACCATCGAAGCGAGCATGCAGTCGGGGCTGAGCCCGGAGGACGTCCTGGCCGAGCTCGCCGAGATCAGTGTCGAGGCGCTGCCCTCGACCCTGGAGTTCCTCGTCAACAGCACCGCGACCAAGCTGCGTCGGGTCCGCGTGGCCGGGGCCCGAGCCGTGCTCATCGTCGACGACCCGGTCGACCTCGACGTCATCCTCTCCGATCAGGCGATGCTGCCGGCCGGTCTCGAAAGGCTGGCTCCGACGGTCGCGATCGCTCAGCTGGGACCGGAGCGGACGATGCACCTGCTCGAGGCCGGCGACCATCACGCCCTGCTCCACTCCGCGACCGCGCCGGCTCGCAGGCGACGGGTGATCACCCAGTCCGAACCCGAGGTGAACGTGCGCAGGCGTCCGCGCGTCACCGACGGCCACCTCGGCGAGTACATCCGGATCCTGCGCTCCTCGCCGACCGGGGTGAGTGAACCGGCGAGCACGGACGAGCCCTTGGGACTGATGGATCGGCTGCGGGAGGCGGCCGAGGCCAAGACCCGCGTCCTCATCCGGATCGCCGATTCGCAGGGCCGCGAGCGCACCGTCGAGATGCTGCCGGCCACGCTCAACGCCGGCCGGGTGCGCGGGACGGTCACGTCCACCGGCGCCGAGGCGTCCCTGTCCATCGCCCGCATCATCAGCGTCGACCCCGCCGCCCCACCCGCTGATGGGGGCCCTGCCGACTGAGGGGGAACAATTGGGCGGGAGTCTGCGTTGTCCCCTCTGGCGTCGGCGCAATCGGCCCCGGTGCAACGGCCCCGGAGCAATCGGCACAGGAAGCGCCCGACGACAGAGCACTCGGGAATGGGAGTTTGAATGAATGGTCCGCTGATCGTGCAGTCCGATCGGACTGTGCTGCTGGAATCGGGGCACCCCCTGGCCGTCGAGGCGGCCGTGGCCATCGCCCCGTTCGCGCAGCTGTCACGGACCCCCGAATACATCCACACCTATACGATCACGCCCTTGGGACTGTGGAATGCCCGCGCCAGCGGACACGACGCCGAATCCGTCGTCGACGTCCTGCTCGAGTTCGCGAAGTATCCGGTCCCGCACGAACTGCTCGTCGAAATCGTCGACATCATGGACCGCTTCGGTGTGCTCACCCTCATCGACCATCCGCTCCATGGGCTGACACTGACCTCGACGGAGACGGGCCTGCTCGATCAGCTCCTCGACCAGCCGGACCTCGTCGGCAAGTTCGGCAAGCGCATCGACGCCGAATCCGTGCTCGTCCACCCCTCGGAACGCGGTGAGCTCAAGCATGCGCTGCTGCAGCTGGGCCACCCGGTCTCCGACCATGCCGGCTATGTCGACGGCGAGGCTCACGAGATCGACCTGTCCGATGACGCCCACGGCGGGAAGTGGCATCTGCGCGACTACCAGCGCCAGGCCATCGACCAGTCGCTGGCCGGTGAGTCCGGAGTCGTCGTGCTGCCCTGCGGTGCGGGCAAGACCATCGTCGGTGTGGCCACGATGTCGCGGGTGCAGACGACGACGCTCATCCTCGTGACGAACTCGGTGTCGGCGAAGCAGTGGAAGGACGAGATCCTGGCCCGAACCACCCTGACCGAGGACGAGGTCGGTGAGTACTCGGGGTCGACGAAGGAGATCCGTCCGATCACCATCGCCACGTATCAGGTTCTGACGACCCGGCGGAAGGGCTCCTACCTCCACCTCGAGCTCCTCGACGCCAAGGACTGGGGTCTGGTCATCTACGACGAGGTGCATCTGCTGCCGGCGCCGATCTTCCGGCTGACCGCGAGCCTGCAGGCCCGGCGGCGTCTGGGCCTGACCGCGACCCTGGTGCGTGAGGACGGGCGGGAGGACGAGGTGTTCTCCCTCATCGGACCCAAGCAGTACGAGGTCCCGTGGAAGGAGCTCGAACGGCTCGGCTTCATCGCCTCGGCGGCCTGCCATGAGGTGCGGGTGCGCCTCGACGGCGGGACGCGGACGGCCTATGCCCGCGCCGACGGTGAGGACCGGTACCGGTTGGCCGCGACCTCGGATGCGAAGCTGCCGATCGTGTCCGAACTCGTCGCCGACCATCCCGACGCCCAGATCCTCGTCATCGGCCAGTACCTCGACCAGCTCGAGGAGATCGGGGCCGAACTCGGCGCACCCGTGCTCACCGGGCAGACCCCGGAGGCAGAGCGTCAGGAGCTCTTCCGCGAATTCCGGTCCGGTGAGATCCCGGTCCTCGTGGTCTCGAAGGTCGCGAACTTCTCCGTGGATCTGCCGGCCGCCTCGGTGGCGATCCAGGTCTCCGGTGCCTTCGGCTCACGTCAGGAGGAAGCCCAGCGGCTCGGGCGGATCCTGCGTCCGAAGGAGGATCAGGGCTCGGCGACCTTCTACACCGTGGTCGCCGCCGACACCGTCGATGAGCACTTCGCCGCTCAGCGCCGCCGCTTCCTCACCGAGCAGGGCTACGGCTACAGCATCGAAGTCCGGTGAGAACGGCCGGCTGAGCACGGCCGATTGAGCACCGCCGGCTGAGTACGGCCGGCTGAGCACCGCCGGCGTCAGTAAGCGTGAGAACGGCCCTCAGGCGTCGACGAGCGAGGTGTGCTCGGAGCGGGCGACGACCTCGCGCCGGGCCACGCGACGGGCCAGCCTGGCCTCGCCCCACTTGATGAACCCGACTCCGCCGAGGATGAACACGCCGCCGAAGAGCTGGATGGGAGCGGGCATCTCGAAGAGAACGAGCCAGGCGACGATGACGGAGAACGGGACCTCGACGAGGTTGACGAAGGAGCCGACGGTCGCGCCGATGTAGCGCAGGCCGAGGATGCCGGTGACGTAGGCACCGACGGTGAAGACGACGATCATCGACATCGGCACGATCCACGACATCGCGATCCCGCCGAAGTCGACATCGCCGAAGGCCGCACCGGCGGGCATGATCCCCGCGAGCACGATCAGCGACATCGCCAGCGAGCCGATTCCCATGCCGAGTCCCGTCAGGGCAACCGGCGGAAGAGTGATCGTGTCCTTGGCGGAGACGAGGAAGTAGCTGGCCAGGCACACGGCCGCGGCCATGGCCATGACCACGCCGAAGATGCTGATCGAGGATCCGCGCAGGTTGAGCACGAGCAGGAGGCCGATCATCGAGACCACGACGCCGATGAACGTCACCGTCGCCGGCCGCGTCCGCGTCCGCGCCCAGATCCAGAACACGATGAGCATCGGCGCGGTCATCTCGAGCAGCAGGGCCACAGCCACGGTGAGGTGTTCGACGGCCACGAAGTAGAAGCCCTGGACCCCGGCCATGGAGACCAGGCCGTAGGTGACGACGGTGCGCCAGTGCCTGAGCACTTCGTCCCACCGGCCGCGCAGGGCGATGAGGGTGGGGATGAGCAGCAGGAAGGCCGATCCGGCCAAGCGGATGAGCACGACCGATCCCGGGGTCCAGCCGATTGCGTACATCGTCTTCGCGATCGGTCCCGACACCGCGAAGAAGAACGCGGAGGCAAGGGTGAGCAGGAACCCCACGATGACGGAACGACTCATTCTTGACCTCCTGAAGTGCTGGTGCGCGGGTGGATTGGACAGAGGCCAAGGCCCCCGCCGAGGCGGCTCGTCGACTCGGCGCGCGTGCGCGCCGCAACGGCCCGTGCATGCGCGCCGCAGCGGGCACGTGCGCTGCGGCGGCAGGTGAGCCGCAGCGGGCACGTGCGCAGGCCGTGCTCGGCACATGCGTCATGGTCGGCGCATCTGCCGCGCATGGCGCGGATGTCGTGGTCGGCGAGTCTGGGTTCGGTGGCGCGTGGGCGCCGGTTCGCGGCACCGACGGCGGCTTCGCCGCGCGTACGGTGCCGTGCAGCTTCAGTATCGACCACGGCCTTGAAATGAGTCAAATGCATTTTGGTCCTTACATCATGTGGCAGAATGGACCTCGCCATGACCTTTGCCTATGACATCCGCTCGAATCTCACGATGCTCGTCGACCTCCTCAACACCTCAGGGGACATCGCCGCGGACGGCGATGAGCTGACGACGACCGCCAAACTCCGCGAATTCGCGGCCCGACACGACTTCTCAGGCCCGCTGATCGCGGCCGCAAGCGATGTCGAGGACACGCTGCGCCTGCGGGCACGGTTCGCCGCCGCACTCGATTCGAGCATCGACGCCGAGACCGACGAGGAGTTCGAAACCGGCACCGAGGCGGTCGTCAATGAGATCAATCTCACCCTCGGCAACTCCGGCTCCGTGCCGCAATTGGTCAAACACGACGGCTGGGACTGGCATCTGCATGCCACCGGCTCCTCAGCGAGCCTGGCCGATCGCGTGGCCGCCGATGTCGCCCTCGTCCTCATCGACCTCATCCGCTCCGGCGACCTCGACCGGCTCGGCCGGTGCGCCGCCGATGACTGCCGCGCCTATCTGGCCGACTTCACCCGCAACCGCTCGAAGCGCTTCTGCGACACCGGCGGATGCGCCAACCGCACCCACGTCGCGGCCTTCCGCGCCCGACGTTCCGACGCCGACTCCCACATCTGACAGAGGAGCCGACCATGTCACTGCAGCCCTTGCGCATCACCGCCGGACGCAGGCTCGCCGCCGGCCTCGCAGGCATCATCACCATGTCGGCCACGCTGACGTCGGGCTTCGCCCTTGCGGCGCTGGCCTTCCTTCCCGCGGGCTCCGAAGGGATGCTGAGCGAAAAATTCCTCTTCAGCGCCCTCGCCGTCATCGTGGCCCTCGTCTCTGCCACCATCAGCTTTCTGCTCGTGCTCGCAGCCCTCGGCCGCTTCTGCACCGGCGGCAGCCTGTCCCGATTCTTCCGATACCAGCTGGCAGCACTCGGAGCCGGCGGCGGGCTCGGCCTCGGCTTCGCTCCAGCCATGACGGATGCGGCCCCGGTCTGGTGGGTGATTGCGATCGCCGCCGCTCTCGGACTCATCGCCGTCTCCCTGCTCGCCTTCCGCAAGGCCCGCTATCCGATCCTCGAGCGCCCGCCTCACTCCGGCATCGGCCTGGCCGAAGGCAGGGTCGTCGACTATTCGTCCGCCCCCCAGGCCAGAGCACCGAGTCTGGCAGTGGTTCATTTCATCGATGCCCAGGGCCGAGACCGCTGGGTCCGCCACCTCGTCCAGCAGAGCCCGTCGATGCAGGGCACGATCGGCCAAGTGGTCTACGACCGCAACCGCCCCGAACGGGTCCGGCGCTTCGCCGTCACGCACCAGCCCTTGGACCTCCGTCCGCCGCGCGAGATTCGAGAGAACCCTGCATCTCGACCGCATCACGTCACCCCGATGCCGCCCGGCCATCTCCCGCCCCGGCGACGCTGAGCGGAGCCCACCCACGCACGGCCGCCTCGGCGAGCATTTCTGTGCCCGCCCTGATCGCAGCCATCCTCTTCCCTGAAATCCGCCCTCCGTTCCTGAGAACGAATGCCTCGAACGGGACTCGGATCGACTTTCCTGGGAACTTTTCTGTGTCGCACTTCACAATGGCATTCAGCTGCCATCCAGACGACTCCCAGAAACGGGTCTCAGACTGGTCCCATGACTACCGCACAGAACGATGCCGACATCGAAGCCACCCTGCTCGTTGTCGATGATGAGCCCAATATCCGCGAACTCCTGTCGACCAGTCTCCGCTTCGCCGGCTTCGACGTCGTCTCCGCCGCCAACGGCGCCGAGGCGCTGCGCCTGGCCGAGCAGACCGACGTCGACCTCCTCGTCCTCGACGTGATGCTGCCGGACATGGACGGCTTCACCGTCACTCGCCGCCTGCGCCAGATCGGCATGAACGCTCCCGTCGTCTTCCTCACCGCGCGTGATGACACCTCGGACAAGATCACCGGTCTGACCGTCGGCGGCGATGACTATGTGACCAAGCCCTTCAGCCTCGAAGAGGTCGTCGCCCGCATCCGCGCCGTCCTCCGCCGCACCCGCAGCCTCGAGGACGAGGAGAACGCCGTCATCGTGGCGGGCGACCTCGAACTCGACGACGACACCCACGAGGTCCGCCGCTCCGGCATCCTCATCGACCTCTCCCCCACCGAATTCAAGCTGCTGCGCTACCTCATGCTCAACACGAACCGCGTGCTGTCGAAGTCGCAGATCCTCGACCACGTGTGGGAGTACGACTTCGGCGGCGACACCGGCATCGTCGAGTCCTATATCTCCTATCTGCGTCGCAAGATCGACGTCACTCCGGAAACCGACGCCGCCGGCCACCCGGTCGAGATGGAATGGACTCCGATGATCCAGACCAAGCGCGGGGTCGGCTACATGCTGCGCACACCGGAATCCAAGTAGTCGTCCATGCAAGGGCGATAGATTACATACGTGGCAAAAGAACCCCGTCCCACCCGGCCCGGCTTCTGGGAAGAATGGTCGCTGACCACCAAGCTGCTGGCCATCATGATGCTCCTCATGCTGCTCGTCCTCACGGGGACGAGCGCATGGGTGTTGGAGAACCTCCGCGACAGCCTCGTCCAACGCACCGATGAACGCCTCATCAGTGCCTCCGAGACGCTGGCGCAGCAGGCCTATCGTGATGTGTTCCAGAACGCGGAGCTGCAGTCCGGGTCGGACTCCGACGACGAGGATGGGTCGTCGACGACGCTCGATTCGAACTCATGGGACCAGCTGCGCAGCCTCCTGCCCGGGGGCTTCTATGTGCAGTTCTACAACACCGACGGCGAGCCCATCCGCGACCCGGTCGCCCCGGAGCCGGACAACCGGCCGATCCTGCCGACGATCAACGAGAAGAAGGTCTATGCCCAGGGCGGCCAGCCGTTCACCGTCGCCGGAACGAACTCGCAGTGGCGGGCCCGTGCCATGAAGGTGAAGAACACCGATGTGCTCGTGTCCATCGCGGTGCCCTTCGACCGCGAGATCGACAACATCAACGAGCGTGCCCGCAACACGATGATCGGCATCGGCCTGATGGCCCTGGCGATGGTTGCGGGAGTCGGCTACTGGGCGATCAACAACACGTTCCGGCCGCTGCGCGACATCGAGAAGACCGCCTCTCGCATCGCCGCCGGTGACCTCAGTCAGCGCGTGCCCGTCTACCCGCGCAACACCGAGCTCGGGCGCCTGTCGGCGGCGCTGAACACCATGCTCGGGCGCATCGAGGACTCCTTCGACGGGCAGACCCGGTCCGAGAAGCGCATCCGCCAGTTCGTCTCCGACGCCTCGCACGAGCTGCGGACGCCGCTGGTGACGATCCGCGGCTACGCCGAGCTCTACCGGCAGGGGGCGATCACGAAGAGCGAGGACGTCGCCAACGCCATGGAGCGGATGGAGTCCGAGGCCAAGCGCATGGGTGTGCTCGTCGACGACCTCGTCGTGCTCGCCCGCCTCGACGAGCAGCGACCGGCCGAGATCGGTCCCATCGACATGCACAAGGTCGTCAGGGACGCCGCTGCCGATGCCGCCGCGCAGGCCCCGGACCGCGACATCAGCTTCATCGGACTCGACGGTGAGGACGCACAGCCGGTGCCGATGATCCGCGGATCCGAACCGAAGATCCGCCAGGTCATCGTCAACCTCGCCGGCAACGCCGTGCGCCACACTCCCGAGCACGCCGCGATCGAGTTCGCCGTCGGTGTGGTCGGACTGCCCGAGGACGCCGACGCCGATTCCGGAGACGCCGACGACGGCCAGTCCACGGCCAAGGGCCAGAACGGAAGGAGCGGCACGCGCAACGGGGCGAAGGAGAAGACCCGTGAGCGCGGATTCGTCACCGGCGGGGTCCGCATCTTCCGCCGAGGCGACTCCGCCGGCAACGATCAGGCTGACGCGCAGGAGCCGGAGGGCATCGTCCCCGATGTCACGGCGGCGGGCTCGATCACGGTCGATGACTCCCTGCGCGGATTCCCGAACGGTCGGGTCCGCTTCGAGGTCAGGGACCACGGCGAGGGAATCGACCCCGAGATGGTCCCGCGGATCTTCGAGCGCTTCTATCGCCTCGACGTGTCCCGGACCAGGGACACCGGCGGGTCCGGCCTGGGACTGTCGATCGTCAAGGCGATCGTGGAGAATCACCACGGCACGATCTCGGTCCACGAAACCTCGGGCGGCGGTGCAACGTTCCGCATCGACCTGCCCATCTCTGAAACAGGCGACTCCACTGCGGAGGCACGAAAGGACGAGCGATGAGTGAGAACAACCATCCCCAGGATCCGGATGAGACGTCCCGCAACCGCGGACGGCACGGGGATCAGGACTACCGCACGTTCCCGAACCGGGAGGGCCGCGACCCCGCGTCGCCCGAGGTTCCGCGCACTTTCCCGAACTCCCCGTCCTCGTCCGCGGGTCGCGGAGCGAACGGTGCCGCCGGGCGCAGCAGCGGCCCGGCACGTGTGAGCCCTCCCGTCGCACCTGGCGAACCCCGCCCCGATGCGCAGCCCGGGTCCCAGTCCGCGACGCGGCCCGGGGCGCAGTCTGCGTCTCGGTCAGGGCACTCGTCGCAGGACGATCGCCCCGGCTCCGAACAGCCCACTCAGGCGCAGAGCCCTGTGGACGGCAGCTTCGGTGCGGACGGCCGTCCCTCCCAGCAGCAAGGCCGGCAACCTGAGCACGGCCCGCAGTCCGGTCGGCCCCAGCCGCCGTCCCCGTACCAGCAGAACGGACAGAACCCGACCCAGCAGCCGGGACAGGGCCGGCCGCAGCCGAGCGGGCAGCAGCCGGGCCAGCAGCCGGGACACCCGCAGGGCGGCCAGTACGCGGGCCGGCAGCAGGGGATCCAACATGGGCAGCAGCAATCCGGACAGCCGGGCCAGCCCGCGCAGGGCGGTTCGCAGGCGTACCCCGGCGGCCCTCAGCAGCCGTCCTCGGGTTCCCAGCATCCGAACGGGACACAGCCTCCTGGTGGGGGCCAGTATCCGACCGGCTCCCAGCACTCTGCTTACCCAGCCGCCTATCCCGCAGCGGGTGGCCACCCGGCAGAGGCCGGCACCCACCCGGCAGATATCGGATCGCAGCCCGGCGCCATGGGTGCCTACTCCGGTCCGGGTGAGCCCGGCGGGCCGGACGGGTTCGGCCCCTACGGGCCGCAGCAGCCGCCTCGGCGGGAGAAGAAGGGCCCCGGGTGGGGCGCGACGATCGCGATCGCGGCCATCGCCGCCCTCCTCGGCGGCGCGCTCGCCTTCGGCGGCAACTATGCGATGTCCGCTCTCCAGGGCGATGAACCGCGCAAGGTCGCCGATCAGACGATCGAGACTCCGGACTGGACCCAGGTGGCGGAGAAGACCTCGGAAAGCGTGATGTCGATCCAGATCGGGACCAACGGTCAGGTGCAGGGCCTGGGCTCGGGTGCGCTCTATGACGACCAGGGACACGTGATCACGAACAACCACGTCGTCGCTCCCGCCGACACTCCGGGCGGCGAGATCGCCGTGACCATGAAGAACGGTGAGACCACGGAGGCCGAGATCGTCGGCCGCGACCCCTCGACGGACATCGCCATCATCGAGCTCGAGCAGGTGCCCGACGGCGTCGAACCGCTGGAGGTGGGCGATTCGAAGAAGCTCGACGTGGGCGATCCGGTCATGGCTCTGGGCAACCCGCTGGGCCTCGCCGACTCCGTGACCACGGGCATCGTCTCCGCGCTCGACCGCCCGGTGTCGACGGAGAACATCGGCGAGGACGCCTCCTCATCGGAGAAGGAGCTGACGATCACGAATGCCATCCAGACCGATGCCGCGATCAACCCGGGCAACTCCGGCGGTCCGCTCGTCGACGGCAACGGTCGGTTCATCGGAGTCAACTCGGCCGCGGCCTCGCTGAGCCAGGCCGGCGAGGGCGAACAGTCGGGGTCGATCGGCATCGGCTTCGCCATCCCCGCCAACCAGGCGGTGATGATCGCCGATCAGCTCATCGCCAACGGCAAGGCTCTGCATCCCTTCCTCGGCATCACTCTCACCGACGGCCACATCAACAGCGGAGGCATCTCTCGAGGCAGCGCCAAGGTGCAGTCGGTCCAGGGCGGCACGCCCGCGGACAAGGCCGGACTCAAGGACGGCGACGACATCATCGAGGTGGCCGGCACCAAGGTGAACAATGCCATCGCCCTGCGTGCCCTCGTCCGCGCGCAGCCGGTGAACAAACCGGTCGAGATCACCCTGGTGCGCGGCGGACAGGAGCAGAAGGTCGATGTGACGCTCGTGCTGCAGTAGCCGCGGTCACGGACTCGAAGTCCCCCGGAACCCTGCAGGCCCGACCGCCTGTCCACGGACCGCGGACAGGCGGTCGCCTGCACGTGCGGACTCGACCACATGAGCCTGGGGACGCGGTCACGACTCGCCCACGGGGAGGGTGTGGACAGCCGAGCGCTGTCCACACCCTCTTTCCGTGCTCTTTTCGCCCCGGACCGTGCGGTCGACACTGGTCTCGACCCGCCCGCGCCGGGCGGGAGAACCGCACCCCAGACCGTGAGGAGCCATCATGAGTTTCGAAGTCGACGCCGAACGCGTCCAGTCCGCTGCCACCGCCACCGCAGGCACTTCTCGCAATCTCGTGTCCGAGGCGCAGACGATGCTGCGCAATCTGCTGGCCCTCCAGGAATGCTGGCGCGGAAGCGCGGCTCAGAACTTCCAGGCAGTGATCAACCAGTGGGAAGGCGCACAGAAACAGCTCTTCGAATCCCTCGACTCCATCCACGGCGCACTCAACACAGCGGCCCAGCAGTACTCGGAGGTCGAAGCCGCGAACTCGCGTCTCTTCGCCCCCTGATCACCTGCGATCGGGCCGGCAAGTCTCGTCGTTCTCGTGGTCGGCGTCTGGCAAACTATCAGCCTTTCTTAGTAGGCTGAGAGCGATAGTTCGCGGCGGTGTTGGCCAAGAATCTCCGGACCGGAGTGGAACGGCTTGGCAACGTCGGGTCAAACCAATGCAGGAGTCGACTACGGATGAGTATCTTCCAACGGATCGCGACGATCTTCGGTGCCAAGGCCAACAAGGCCCTGGACAAAGCCGAGAACCCCAACGAAACCCTTGACTATTCGTACCAGAAGCAGCTGGAGCTTCTGCAGAAGGTTCGCCGCGGTGTTGCCGATGTCGCCACCAGCCGCAAGCGCCTCGAACTGCAGATGAACCAGCTCGAGCAGCAGCAGGACAAGCTCTCCGGTCAGGCTCAGAAGGCCATGGAGATCGGACGTGAGGACCTCGCCCGCGAGGCCCTGACCCGCAAGTCCGGTCTCACTCAGCAGATCAACGACCTGCAGAGCCAGCACGAAGGGCTGCAGGGCGAGGAGCAGAAGCTCACCTTGGCCTCGCAGCGTCTGCAGGCCAAGGTCGATGCCTTCCGCACGAAGAAGGAGACGCTGAAGGCCACGTACAACGCCGCCGAGGCGCAGTCGAAGATCGGCGAGGCCTTCTCCGGCATCTCCGAGGAGCTCGGGGACGTCGGCATGGCCGTGCAGCGTGCCGAGGACAAGACCGCTTCGCTGCAGGCCCGTGCCGGTGCCGTCGACGAACTGCTCGCCTCCGGCGCCCTCGAGGACGTCACGGGCACGTCGAAGGACGACATCACCGCTCAGCTCGACGCGCTCTCCAGCGACAGCGACGTCGAGATGGAGCTCCAGCGGATGCGCGAGTCCCTGCCCGCCGGATCCGAATCCGAGCAGCAGAAGTCCCTCGAAGGGGATGATCAGCAATGATCATCCGCATCATGGGCGAAGGACAGTTCGACGTCGCCGATGTCGATCAGACTCTGCTGCAGAAGTACGACAACCAGGTCGAGGACGCCGTCAACGCCGGCAACGAGGAAGCCGTGAGGACCGCACTCAGCGCGCTCCAGGACTATGTCACGACCCATGGCAGTCCGGTCGCCGCTGACTACCTCGGCTCCTCCGATGTCGTCATCCCGTTCGTCGACGCCACTCTGGCCGAGATCGCAGAGCTGCTCACGGGCGAGGGCTTCATCCCGGACCCGGCCTGAAACCGAATACCGCAATGATGAACCCGGCCCATTGTCTTCGCACGAGACGGTGGGCCGGTTCTGCCACTGCCAGAGAGGAACAACGATGAAGAATCGCTTCGTCAAGGACAACGGACTGACCATGCGGATGGGATGGACGATCTTCCTCAATGGGCTCATCTATGTCGTGCTCATCCTGGCGATCTGGTGGATCGTCGGCCAGAGCATCGGCGGTGTCATCATCGCCGTCCTCGTCAGCGCCGGCGCGTTCTTCTTCCAGTGGTACTTCTCCGACAGGATCGCCATGCGAGCCATGGGCGGTCGGGAGGTCTCTGCCGAAGAGGCACCCGAACTCCATACGATCGTCGACCGGCTCTGCCAGCTCTCCGATTCGACGAAGCCGAGGGTGGCCGTGTCGAATTCGGCGATCCCCAACGCCTTCGCCACCGGACGGTCTCCCGAACGGTCCGTGGTGTGCGTGACCCGGGGGCTGCTCGAGAAGCTCGACCGGGACGAGGTCGAAGTGGTTCTCGCCCACGAACTCTCCCACGTCGCCCACCGCGACGTCACCGTGATGACCGTCGCCGGCGTCACCGGTGTGGTCGCGGCGCTGATGATGCGGGCCGGCTACTACATGAGCTTCGGACGGTCGAGCAACAATAACAACGGCATCCCGATCCAGCTGCTGTTCATCCTCGTCGGAGCCGTGGTCTACGGACTGTCCTTCATCCTCATCCGCAGTCTCTCCCGCTACCGGGAGCTCGCCGCCGACCGTGCCGCGGCCATTCTCACCGGAGCGCCGTCGACGCTGGCCTCGGCACTGACGAAACTCAGCGGGGACATGAGCAAGATCCCGGAGAAGGACCTGCGCTCGTCCGCCTCGGCGAACCATCTGGCGCTCATCCCGGCCGTCAGCGGCAAGGCCGCCATCGGCCAGCTCTTCTCGACCCACCCCTCGCTGGAGAAGCGTCTCGATCAGCTGTCGAAGATCTCCGCCCAGCTCTCGCGCCCCGAATGACCGAGCGCTGAGTCGATTCCGCCGCATGAGCGCTCGAGACCGCGTCCGCCGGGCCGGCCCGATCACCGCACCATCCCGACCGCACCACCCCGACTAGGAGTTCCATGGGTTTCTTCGACGCACTGCTCGGCCGGACCAAACCGAAGCGAGCCAACCTCGACGACCTCTTCGCCCTGCCCCCTGCGGCGCTGACCCTGCAGGCGGCCACCGGCTTCACCCCGACCGGTGTCGGCGCCGTGGCTTTCCGGCAGGTCGAAGGGGCCGCGTTCCAGTCCGCGGAGTCCGAGAGCGTCGCCCTCATCAGCTCCGATCCGTCCGCCTCGGTGCGGCAGGAGAACGACGGCTACGGATTCACCTGGCAGGTCGTCGCCGACGCCAACGCCGAGGTGGTCAACCTCGTGACGAACATCCACGCCGTGAACTCGGCGCTGGTCAGCCAGGGCTTCGACACGATGCTGCTGTGCACCACCGTGTACTTCGTCCACCCCGACGGTCGCCGCATGGCCCTGGTCTACCAGTACAAACGCGGTACGTTCTATCCCTTCGTGCAGTCCGGACCGAAGCAGCGGGACAACCCCCTGGAGATCCAGGTCAAGGGCGTTCTGTCCAATGAGCTGCCGTTCGAGGACGACACCTCGAACTGGTCGGCTCTGTGGGACGCTCCCGGCATGAACGACACCCCGGGCGCACCCGAACTGCAGTAGGAGCAGCATCACTGGAGTCCGCCACAGCAGCGGCTCACGCGCACAGATCGACGCACGCAGACAGACTTGAGGGCGTCCCCGCGGGGACGCCCTCAAGTCTGTCGTATCGGAGTCGAACCGGTGGTCGGAGTCGAGCCGATGGCTGGACCGGTGACGGCTACTCCGTGGCCACCTCGATGGCCTCGCCGAGGGTTTCGACCCTGTCTCCGGGACGGATCGTCGCACCGCGACGGGTCTCGACCTCGCCGTTGACGGTGACCTCACCGTCGGCGATCAGGTCTTTGGCCATGGCACCGTGTTCGGCCACTCCGTGGAGTTTGAGCAGCTGGCCGAGCTTGATCGACTCGCCGCGGATCTCGATCGTGTCCATCAGAAGATGTCTCCGATGTCGAATCCGCCGCCGTCGCCGCCGAACAGGCCGCCGCCGTCTCCGCCGTCGCCGCCGAACAGGCCACCGCCGTCACCACCGTCGCCGCCCATGTCTCCGCCGCCCATATCGCCTCCGTAGGCGCCGTCCCAGCCGCCGCCCATGCCGCCGAACATCATCGCGCCCATGAGGACGCCGGGCAGCAGGCCGGAGCCGGCATAGGAGTTGAAGTAGCCGCGATTGTATTCGGCGTAGGCCGGGCCGGCCTCCCAGTAGGCGCGTCGGGTGCGTCCGTCACCGGTGACGACCTTGCGCACGGCCGGTTCGGCGCCGACGGCCACGCGTTCGGCATCGGCGGCGCACACGGGCACGGGGCGCAGCTGCCCGCCGACCGGGGCCCAGTCGATGTCTTCGACCGAGGGGCCGTGCTGGGGGTTGAAGAAGCAGGGCGGACGACGCACGGGCAGAGGTCTGCCCTCGACGCGGGCGCGCACGCACTTCGCGGCGTAGCGACCGTCTTCGAGCGCCTCGGTGACGTTGCGGATATCGGAGGGTTCGTCGACCTTCTCGAGCGTCTCCTTCGCGACGTCGTAGGAGTCCAGAGCCTGCTTGTAGTCCTGGGCGCCTCCGGTGTCGAGTTCGACTCCAGCGGTGATGACATCGAGTTCGGCGACCTCTTCGCCGAACGAGGTGACGTCCTCCTCGGCGGTCTTCTTCACCTGCTGCAGTTCGGCGGCGAGAAGCTCCCGCTGACGTTGTTTCTCCTTGCGATGGCCGATGAAGAAAACGGCCCCGAGCACAATGAGCAGCAACAGAAATACTTCAGTCACGATCCATGCCTCCCCGGCTGACTATGTCCTCGAACAGTATGCCCGACAAAACTGACAGACGTCTGAGCCTGTGCCCCACAACTGCTCAGTTCTCAGCCTCCTCAGACCAGTCCCACAGCCCCCTTGATCAGCGCCGCGATTCCCCCGCCGAACGCGAGGACGAGCATTCCGACCCGGGCGATCCCGACGTCGATGCGCCGCGACAGCCAGTCCCCGCCGATGAGACCCGCCGCGAGAACGAGAGCCAGACCGATCCACGTGCCGATCTGCAGGTGCGGCCAGGCCCCGCCGTTGACGATCACCTTCATCACCACCGCCGAGGCGGTCCCGGCGACGAGGAACGGCTGCAGGGTGGCCGCGAAGGACCGCTGCTGCCAGTTCGTCAGCACCGCGTAGGCGCTGACCGCCGGTCCCCCGGCGCCCGCGGCCGCCGACATCGCTCCCGAGAGCAGCCCGGTGCCCAGTCGGGTGCCGAGGTTCGCCGGGATGCGACGGCCGAGCCGGCCGAGGGTCAGCGAGCTGATGAGCGAGACGACGATCAGCGCACCGATGAGGATCTGCAGCGGTGGTGTGGGCAGTCGGGAGGCGATGAGGGCGCCGGGGACCGTGCCGATCACCGCGCCGAGGGCCAGCTGTCGGAACGACGGCCATTCCACCTCGGCGAAGGTGCGGACGAAGACCGAGGATGCGGCGACGATGCCGCAGATGTTGACGAGGATGACACCGCTGAACGGATCGAGGAGGAGGACGAGGAAGGGGCCGCTGACCAGCCCGAACCCCATGCCGGTGACTCTCTGCGACAGAGCTCCGAGGAACACGGCGAAGAGGATGAGCACGACCACGGGTTCCACCCGGCCGAGTCTAGTCCAGCGCTCTCCAACACTTCACTCAGGCACTTCCGCTGCGGCGGGGTTAGAGTATTCAATATGAACGCTCGTCCCCTCTGGTCGCGTTTCAGCGCAGATCCTCGATCATATGGGCAGGTCCGAGCCTCCGACGCCGATCGTGCGGTGGTCAGCGACGTGCTCTCCGAGGCGTATGCTCTCGGACAGCTCGATGTCGCGGAATTCGACGAACGCACCGAGGCGGCCAGCAAGCTCAAGACCTTGGGCGAGATCCCCGAGCTCATCGACGATCTGGTGCTCACCGATCCGGCGGAGGTCGAACCCGGCCAACTGGGCGAGGCGGAGCGGGCACAGGCTCTGGCCCGCCTCGAGGACGATCGGGTGCCGATCACTCCGGAGCAGATCGACGCCGCCGCGCGCAAGTACTACCGGGACCGTGTGCGCCGCTCCATTCTCGGCATGATCGCCGGCCCGGCCGGCTTCACCCTCGCCATCTGGGCATTCACCTCGTTCGCCAGCGGTCAGTTCATCTTCTTCTGGCCGATCTTCGTCATCCTGCCGATGCTCTTCGGCGGAATCACTCGCATCGCTCACAAGGACGAGATCATTCGCAATCGCAAACGGGAGCTGACGACCCGGGCGCGGGCCCACCTCGGCGATGCCGATGCCAAACGCGAACTCGAGCAGGAAGACCGCTCCGCCGAGGACTTCGAATCCGATCTGGGCCGCGGGCTGCAGCCGCCGCACCCGCCCATGCCGCCCTATTCGCCGGGGCAGATCTCACGCCGGGACGAGCAGCGCAGGCGGCGCAGCGGCCGCCGCCACCATCGCGACAATCCCTGGGACTGACTGCCCGGAGCGGCACGCGCGGGCCCGATCGCAGAGGGACTGCACCGGCACCGCACGGACGAGCCGGCTCAGGAACGGGCCGGCTGTCGGGGGCGGACCGGCTCAGGGACGGGCCGGCTGCCGGGGCCTGGCCGGCCGCCGGGGCCGAGTCGACTCAGGTCTGGAAGATCCGGATCTGGCCGAAGGCCTGCGCCTTGTGCGTGGTGAACCACATCGTGTGCGAGAAGTGGCGGGGGTCCTCCCCGTCCGCTGACTGCTGCCAAT
>Ga0209487_1000815_pt1 | contig 27342 bp, 13 predicted proteins | sample Poulit2012_FD_187524 | JGI IMG/M metagenome (GOLD analysis project Ga0209487, IMG submission 187524) | Agricultural soil microbial communities from Georgia to study Nitrogen management - Poultry litter 2012 (SPAdes) (version 2) | ecosystem: Environmental > Terrestrial > Soil > Agricultural land...
GTATAATTCATTATGAGTCCTCCTTGGTTTTCTAATTTCGGGATCAACGTTGATACCCTGTATTATACCAAGGGGGCTCTTTTGATTTCAAACCTCAAATTCCTTCATAACAGGAATGCTCCTTTTAGTTCATTAGAATATTAAGTAAATCTTTTAAAAGTGCCTTCTCTTTTAAAGGGAACATGTGACCTCCTTGAAATTCGAAGAAATTCACATTATCATCAAAATGTCCTTTCCAATGATGCATGTGATTAAAAGGAGCAATCTTATCTGTTGATCCACCTAAAAAATAAATAGGTGATTTGAAGTTATAATGTTTTTTTAATTTAAAAGTTTGCATTGATAACATATCGTTTTTAAAAATCGGTAGTATATATTCTATTAATTTTTCCTCCATAATTAATTCCTTTGATAAACCTTCTGTTAATAACATATATTCTATAAACTCTTCATCAGAGTACTTTACGAATTCATAATCTCCCCTTCTTACATGAGGTGGCAGTAAGCCCGAAACTATGATATTTTCTAAATTAAATTCTGCTTCTACCAATTTACGTGCTAATTCAATGACCACTGCTCCTCCCATACTATGGCCGAAAAGAGAGATTGAATTATTGTTTTTTTTCATATAATCTGATAATTCTTCAAAGTAAAAGTTTATGAGACTATTTATATCAGCCTCTATTGGTAATGTACTAGATCCATGGCCTGGTGGCTCAACAGCAACAATACCCCAATCTGACTTAATTTCTTTAAACAAAGGGTTATAAGAATATGCAAATCCACCGGCAAAAGGAAAGAAAATTAATTCTTGGTTATTAGTTGGGTTTTTAATGACCTTAAACACATTGTTTTCCAATCTACCCCACCTATTATTTATAGTTATTTTATTTTATGAGTTATAAGTTGGTTGATTTCTTGTTCTAGAATATTTTTAAGTCTATTTATTGATTCCTTTTTAATAAAATTATTTACATATACTAATTCAATATTTAACTGATTGTTTAAAACATTACCTAAAATAGATAATTTATAAGGAGGAGTACTATCTAATGGCTGTTCTAAAACATTGTTTGTAATCCTTTTCCACTCAAAGTCTATAGAATCTGTACTTTTTGAATCTCCTTGGTAATTCACTAAAATATCTGGTAAATTAAAGTCTTTGAAAATCTCGTAAGCATCTGGTTTTTCCCTCATATATTTTAGAATATTAAACGAATTACCATATAACGGAATATTATTTTGCGCTTTTATAATCCCTTCCAGAGTCTTTTCAAATTTATTCAAATTAATGTTTTTAAGCAAAAAGGGATAATTATTCACAAAAAATCCTACTGTGTCGCTTAAATCTAATGAAGTATTGAAAATAGATGTTTCTCTCCCATGTCCATTAACACTAAATACGATATTTGAACTATTTCCCCATCTACATAAAGCTCTAGATACTAGTGTATATAATATTTCTTTAAATCCTACTTTATAAAAACGAGTTGGTTCAGTTTTTAAAATATAGGTTTGTTCTTTAGTTAATCTTAGTTTTATTGTCTTCTGGTTGTTAAATGAATACGGTTCATTTAAATCTTGTACTAAACTTTTACAATCTTTAATATTACTTTTTATTTCTCTCCAATAATTGAGGTCGTTTTTACCAGAATCACTATTAGCATAAATTTTACATTTTTCTAGCCAATGGTCATATGAATTTGTATTTATAGAATTATAATTCTCAATAAATCCATTATCATTTAAATTGGTGTATGTCTCTATAAAGTCTCTTTCAATTATTAATTTACTGTAACTATCAGAATTTAAATGTGAAATTACCCAAATCACTCTATACTTATAATCGGATAACTTAACTAGTGCTATTTTACTTAAAAGTTGGTTTTCTGAAACTACTTTTTCTACAAGTGCTTTTTCAACTTGATTAATTTCATAGCCTATATCGTTCGACAGCGATAAATCATATTCCATAATATCTTGGTCGATATATTCCATTGGTATAAATGACCGAGAAACCTTGCTATTATTAGCAAAATTGTATGTGGCTCTAATCATCTTATGCTTTTCTAATAATATTTCATAAGTTTTCTTTAATGTTTCAATAGAAACTTTCTTATTTGTTTCTAAAGAGATTCCTAAAAAGAACTCTTTAGAAGAGAAGTTCGGTAAATCCAAAATCATTTTTTGTATATGAGATATCAGGTTAGATGTTTTATAATCTTTACTAAAATTTGATTGTACAATTTCTAATTTATTCCTCGGTGTTAAGTAATGTACTAAATCTTTAAATGTCGGATGTCTGTATAATTCTTGTAGGTCTACAGTAAAATTCAAGTTTCTTCTCAAGGATGATTGTACTTGTATAAGATGTAAAGACTCCCCTCCTAATTCAAAAAAGTTATCACTATCCTTTATAGTTTTTACACCTAGAACTTCCGACCATAATATACTCACCAGCTCTCTTGTTGTAGGTATTGATCTTTTCAGTGATATATTATTATTTATTTTTTTTTCCATACTGCTCTTTCTTTTCTTACCTTGTTCATTAATCCAAAAATAAGATAAATCAAATGCATAAGTTGGAATGTGAATTCTTCTTTTTAAGCTATTGGTGTTTAACGCTTTCCAATCTATATCACTGCCGATTTCCCATAGAGAACTAATTGCTTCATAAAAAACTTTTACGTTTGATTCTTTTTTTATTATAGAGGGAAAAATATTAAGTTTTGTTTTATCAATATAACTTTCTATTAATGTAGTTAGCGTATTATTTGGTCCAATTTCAATTGCAATATCTACATTTTCTTTGATAAGTTCAAGAGTACTTTCATAGAAGTTGACAGTACTTTTTAAATGATTGCTCCAGTAAGTCGAATCTAAGATATCTCCTTTACTTACAACTCTTCCACTTAAATTTGAAATTAGAGGGATATCTAACTTATTAAAATTAATATTTTCATTTAAAAAATCATAAAATTCACATTCTATGTTGTTCATCAATGATGAATGCGATCCACTTGATAATGGTAAAACCTTATGCAAGATGTTCTTGCTTTCCAAATAGTCTTTCAACTCATATATTTTATTTTCTAGGCCGCATAAGACATATTGATTAGGGCTATTAATAGTTGCTATTTCAAAGTACCCAGGGAATTTCTCTGATAATTTATTTATTTGTTCTTTGTTTCCATTGATTGCAAGTAATGTCCCTTTTCGAGGATTACCTTCCATCAATTTCCCTCTAAAAACCAGTAAATTTAAGGCTTCTTTTACTTCGAAATTACCAGCAATACATGCTGCAGTATATTCTCCTAAACTATGCCCAAGGACTATATGCGGAGTTACCCCTAATGTTTTATATAACTGTGTAGTTGCATATTCTAAAATAAATAAAGCAACCGAACTAATATGAATATTATTTAGTTCCTTTTTATTTTTAGGATTAAACATATATTCAGTAAAAGAAACCGGGTAATGTGGTTTAATGAAATCTGAACATTCATCTACTGACTTTCTAAAAGCAGGAAATTTATTATATAACCCTAATCCCATCTCAATATATTGATTTCCTTGGCCGTTGTATATAAAAGCAATTCTTGGTTTAGATTTCTGACTGACCCTTTTAAAATTGTCTTGTTGTGTATCTATTACATTTTTTAGTTTAGTAAATAACTCTGTTTCATCTTCTACAACTAAAGATGTACGGAAACTATGGGCCCTTCTTCCCGTTTGAAGTGTGTAAGATAAGTCTCTTAGTATATTTTGATTCTTTTTATCACTAATAAACTTAAGCAATTTATCGGTATATAAATATAGAGAAGTTGAGGATTCAGCCGAAAAAGGGATTATTTGATAATCGCTTAGATGATTAGAGTACTTCAATTCTTTCATGTTATCACCTCTTCAAATGATCAGACAACAGTAAAAACTGTTGTCTGATCATAAATTTTATTCTGGAGCTTCTTCAAGAATCATATATGCATTAGTCCCACCTATTCCTAGTGAAGTAAGACCTGCTCTTAATGGGCTGTTTTTTGAATTCCATTCTTTATTTTCTGTATTAACGTACAGGTTTCCTTTATCAAAATCACATTCCGGATTTGGTTCATTATAATTTATAGTAGGCACTAGTTCTTTATGCTTCAAGCATAATGCTGTTTTAATTAGACCTGCAACTCCCGCTACAGAATCTGTATGACCAATATTCGATTTTACAGATCCTATTGCACATTTTTGTTTAGTGTTTTTATACAGTTTATTATACACAGATACTTCAAGTGGATCTCCAAGGTAAGTGCCTGTACCATGTGCTTCTATAAAAGATATACTGTTTGGATCAATATTGGAGGCATTATGAGTCTTAGTTATTACTTTAAAAACACCATCATAACTAGGAGCAGTAAATCCTAACTTTGAATTACCATCATTATTCATTCCCATACCTTTAATTACTGCATAGATGGGGTCTTTGTCCTTTATTGCATCAGATGCCCTCTTAAGCAGTACTATGCCGACGCCGTTACCAAATACTGTACCTTTAGCATTTGCATCGAAAGGCCTACATATTCCATCAGGAGAAAGAATAAAATTAGGTTCATAAATATACCCATCTCCTTGGTTGACTTGCACACATGAGGCACCAGCAAGAGCATAATTTGAATTTCCATTCAACAAGCTTTGACTTGCTAAGTGAACTGCTGTAAGCGATGTCGAACAGGCAGTATCAACTAATATACTTTCACCTTTTAGGTTTAGGGTATAAGAAGTTCTTGTTGCAATAAATTTATTCATAGTTGACATCTCGGACTGAAATTGTGACATCCCATCTGAAGATTTAGGAGTAAGTTTTGAATAACCGCTTTCAGATCCGCCAGCATAAATTGAAGTGCTTGACTTTATATCATCTATATTATAACCAGCATCTTCAATTGCTTCCCAAGCACACATTAAGAATAATCTTTGTTGTGGATCTAGTTGCTCCGCCTGTTTTATATTCATACCAAAGAAACCCGGATCAAAATGTTCTATATTATCTAAATACCCATATCTGGGAACTAGTCTTTCTCTTTCTTCTTCACTTAAATTATCGATATCGTAAGACATTCCACTTATTGGTAAGTCTGCAATTAAATCTCTCCCTTTAGATAAATTTTCCCAAAATTCCATTGCATTTTCGGAATCTGGAAACCTTAATCCTATACCTATTATTGCGATATCGTTGTTATTGTTCTGGTCTTTAAAATGATTAATCTCGTCTTTCATTTATATCACCTCCCTTGCTACCTTCTATCATCTGGCTTAAATCTAACAAAGTTGGATATTGAAATAATTCGGATAGTGATACTTCTATACCAAGTCTTTGTTCTAACATTTTTCTTACCTTTGATAATAATAAAGAGTTACCCCCATGCTCAAAAAAGTTTCTGTTATGATTAATCCGCTCTTGTGATATCTCCAATGCTTCAGCCCAAATGCTCGATAATTTATTTAAGACATCACCATGAGAATCCTCTACAATTGCATTATCAGTACTCAATAAATATCCTTTTTGGTCCAAGAGTCTATTTTTATCCACTTTTCCATTTGGTAATAGAGGAATTTCATTTACTTCAATAATTTCGGATGGGATCATATAAGCAGGTAATTTATTCTTAAGTTCTCTTTGAATATACTGATAATTTAAATTATCACCTTGATAAAAAGCTACCAACTTATCATTTTCTAAAGAATCTTTTTCAGTAATAACTATTGCATAAGTTAACCCACTTATTTTTTGCAAAGCAATTTCTACCTCATTTTTTTCAACTCTGTGCCCTAAAATCTTTACTTGATTATCTTTACGCCCTATTAACTCTATATTTCCATTGTATAATAATTTACCAAGATCTCCTGTTCTATAGAGGGTGTTATTATGACCATATCTGTCATTAATAAATACTTCATCATACTTTTCCTTTTTATTAATATAACTAGTAGCTAAACTGTACTCTGCTTCAATAAATATTTCCCCCATAACATTGATAGGACATGGATTCATATACTCATCCATTATTGTTATTTTTATATTTTTAATTGGCTTACCTATAGGAATTATATGAGTTCTATCATTTAAATCAACTGAGTAAGTTGTTGCGCATACAGTAGATTCTGTTGGTCCATATGCATTTATAAACTCTATTTTATCTTTGTAATATCTCCAGTTATTAAACATATTGTACGTTAATTGTTCCCCAGCAATAAATATTTTCTTTACTGAAGAGAGTTTATTGAAATCCTCCTTACCTAAGTACAATCCCATTTGTTTAAAGAAAATTGTTGGTAAAGTCATTATTGTAATCCTATTATCTGATATAAAATCAATGAATCTATCTAGTATTTTTGACGAATTATCAATTAAATTAAGGTGCAGACCATTTAACAAAGCTGGCCAAATCTCCCAAACAGATGCATCAAAACTATGAGAAGAAAATTGTAAAACATTCTCTTCTTCTTGAAAAAATGTAGTCATATGGTCACTTAAATTAATCACACCCGAATGTCTAAGTGTTGTACCCTTTGGTTGCCCCGTTGATCCTGAAGTGTAAATAATATATGCTAACTTTCCAGGAGTAATTGAGTCGTTTATTTTGTAGTTGATAGAATATTTTTTAATATCGTTTATGAGGACTACTTTTTTATCAGGAACTAAGTTAATCAATGCCTCACTGTTGGTTGTATCAGTGATTACAAAATCTATATTACTATCATTTATCATATATTTAACTCGTTCTTTAGGATAGATTGGGTCTATAGGAACGTAGCAACTACCCGTTTTTAATACACCCAATATTGCAACTATACTATTGATATTTTTATCGATAAAAATAGCTATCTTCTTGTTTTCTGCACCTTTATCATGCAAACAATTAGCTAGTTGGTTACTCCGATCGTTTAATTCTTTATAATTCAATGTAGATACATTATCAGATACCGCTAACGACAAAGGCCTTTTTAATGCTTGTTCGTTAAATACATATGGAATATTATCTCTCTTGGCTATTGTTTGTTGTTGAGTTGAGTTTATTTCACTGTACAAAGTCTTATCAAATTTAGGTAACAAATTTAATTCATTAATGTTTTGACTTATACCTTTTACAAATTTAGTTATTATCAGTTCAAACATATTATGAAACCTAGAAATTGTTTGTTTATCTAGAATAGAATTATCATACTCGTATGATAGAGATAAATGATTTTTATTCGCTTGAATATGCAAATTCAAATCCAATTTTGATGCGCTGTGTTCACTTGGTCTAGTAAGTTTATTAAACATGCTTTTATTTTCATTAGCTCTAGATTTATCTTCAAATAAGAAAGCCACATTAAAAATTGGGTTTTTATTGATTTCTCGCTCTGGGTTTACTTCTTCAACTATTAGGTCGAATGGATATTCTGCGTTTTTATAAGCTTCTAATACTTTACTTTGACAATGATAAAGAAGATTCTTTAACGATTTAACATTATTTAAATTTAGTCTGATAGGAAGAGTATTAACAAAAAAACCCATTATATTTTCTAGATTACTATTATTTCTTCCACTTACTGGTGTACCAACAATAATATCTTTTGATTTCATAACGTTACTTAACATCAACACATATGCCGAGAATAATACATTAAAAAGTGTAGCATCCTGTTCTTTACAGAGACGTTCTAAATTAGTAATCGGTAAATTTACTTTTAAAGTATCATTAAAACCCTTTGCTTCTTCTCTATTCCTATCTAATGGTAATTCAAGTGATGGCAAAGGGATTGATAGTGTATCTAACCAATATTTTCGTTGCGTTTCTAATTTACCTTCTATTATTATATTGTTTTGCCAATGCGCATAATCTTTATAAGTCACTGATATAGGTTCTTCTACAAAACCTTTGTTATCAAAATAATAATGTTCAATCTCTTCTAGAAATAAATCAATACTCCATAAGTCTGTTATTATATGGTGCATGTTTAGGTATAACTTATATTCCCCATTGCTGCATTTGAATACAGCAATCTTATATAAAGGTAACTTATCTAATTTAAATGGAATCACTTCTAAGTCCTTAATCTTCAAATTTATAAACTCATCAATATTATCTGTATCAAGACCAGAAAGGTCACGATAATCCAATTTAAAAGGTAGTTGATTATATATTTTTTGTCTAATCTCTCCGTTTCTTTCTATGAAAACGGTTCTTAAGATCTCATGGCTATTTATGATTTTTTCTATTACTTTTTCAATTTTTATAATATCTAAGTTACCATTAAACTTATATATCATAGCAACGTCATAACTAGTTTTATTTTCTGAAATATTTTGCAACCACCACATTCTTTTTTGAGAGTGAGATAATTCGTAATCACTTTCTTCATCAATTTCTGGTATATTCTGATCCCTTTTTTCTCCATTTTTTAAATTACTCTCCACTAATCGATATAATTCATTAAAAGTCGGATTATTAAATATATCGTTCATACCAATATCGATGTAAAATAATTTATTTATGCGATTTACAAGGTGAATCGCTAATAAAGAATGCCCACCTAGTCCGAAAAAAGAATTATTTTTATTCAGGGAGTTAATGTTAAGTAAACTTTTCCATATGTTCATTAGTTTATTTTCATTTAATGATAATTTAGAATTAATTTGTTCACTGTTTTCATGAGACTTTTTATACTTTTCATATAGCTTTTTCTTATCTAATTTCCCGTTGGAGTTTATTGGAAAATCACCAATTTCAATCAATTTAGTTGGAATCATGTAATTCGGGAGTGTCTTTTTTAAAAAATCCATTATTTCTCGTTTTTTATTCTCTTTACAATTAATACTATAAAATGCAACTATATTTTTGATATTCTCCCCTTGCGAGATAGGAATAGCTACTACTGTTTTAACTTCTGGAAACTTTAAAATACTTGCCTCAACTTCTCCGATTTCAACTCTATGACCTCTAATTTTTAACTGTCCATCGTTTCTACCTATATACTCTATGTTCCCGCTTGGTAATAATTTTGCAGTATCTCCTGTTTTATACAAAGTTATATTATCATTAGTGGGATTTTTCACAAATGATTGTTCTGTTTTTTGTTTTTGTTTTATATACCCTCTTGCTAAATTTTTACTACTCTCGATATATAATTCACCCGGAACGTTTATCGGACAAAGTTGCATATGGTCATTTAAAATGTGGAACGAAACATTATTAATAGGCTTTCCAATTGGAATCTTACTTTGTGATAAACGACTAAAGTCTTCCTTTTTTACAGTGAATGATGAAACATAAATTGTTGCTTCAGTAGGCCCATACAAATTTACGACATCAAAATTAGCTCCTTTTTTCCACCATTCATTAACGTATTCTAGTTTTAAAGCTTCACCACAAACAGCGATTTTCCTCCACTTTTTTACACGCTCCACCTGATCTTTATTTACTATTTTTGCAAATTCATGGAACATAGCAGTAGGCATTATTGTCATATCAGCATCTAGTTTTTCCGCAATATAAGTAAATTTATCAACTGATAATCGTTCTTCATCAGACAGAATATATAAGTGAGATCCCCTCAATAACGATAACCATATTTCCCCAGCAGATACATCAAATGTATGTGATGAGGATTGCAAAAAGACTTCTTGCTTTAAATTCCTATCATTATTATCTTGATTTGTAGCCCAGTTTTCTACCAAATTAATTACCCCAGAATGATCAACCATTACTCCTTTTGGTTTACCAGTAGATCCAGATGTGAATAATATATATGCTAATGAAGAAAGGCAGTTTTCATTATTGCTTAAATTAAATATTTTTTGGCGAAACTTATCGATGTTAATAGCTTGACAATTGCAAATAGTTTCTTCTTTATCTGTAAGCACATATTTAATATTACATTGTTCAATTATATATTTAATTCTTTCGGGAGGGTATTTACAATCAATTGGTACATAAGCTTGACCTGTTTTAAGTATTCCAAGCATTGCAACAACTGAACCGATGCCTCTATCCATCATAATTCCAATAGGTTTATTATTATTTAGTTTATTTATATTTCCAGCAATTATACTTGCTTCATTATCTAATTCATTATAAGTTAGGGTTTTATCTTTAGTTGATATGGCAATTCTATCGCCATTTATTTCAACCTGTTTTTGAAACATACCATCTATTGAACTATTTAAAAGTCTTTGCTTATTATCATTTATAGCAGTATATAGTTTCTTATCATCATCTGTAATTACTTCGAATGTGTTAATTGGGATTTCTAAATTTGAATACATATCATTTAAAATTTTTTGCATAATTTCTTTATATCTATTAATAGTTTGGGTATTAAAAATGTCAGTATTATATTCGAAGGAAAATTCAATATCATCACCATTTTTAACTGTAAATAATGTTAGGTCCATTTTTGAATTATTGTGTTCAACAGAATTATTCATGAATGATAACTGAAGCTTTTTATTACTATTTTTTTCGTTTATATGTTCAGTAAAATAAAACATTGTATCAAATAATGTGGACCTACTACCATCCCTTTCAGGTTCAACCTGCTGAACAAGAACATCTAATGGTACATCTTGATTAGAAAAAGCCTCAAACAAATTATCATCTACTGTTACTATTAACTCATTTAATGTATTATTTTGGTTTATGCTTATGCGAAGCGGTAACGTGTTAACAAAAAAGCCAATAATATTCTCTAAATCAATTTGATTCCTTCCTGATACCGGTGTTCCAATAATAAAGTCTGTATCATTGGTTAATTTATTTAATAAAATGACATATGATGAAAGTAAAACTGAACTAATTGATACGTTCAATTTCCTTGAAATTTCACCTATTTTCTTAGATGAATTATTAGATAAATTGGACTTTAATAATTTACCTTTATAGGAAGATTGCTTAGGTCTACTATAATCTAAAGGTAAATTTAATAATGGTAATGGTTTCTGTAGTTTTTCTATCCAGAATTTTTCTTGGTCTTTCCAGGTTCCGTTATTTAATTCCTTCCTTTGCCAAATTGAGTAATCAGAATAATCAATTACGACTTGCCGATCAGTGCTATCAGCACCATTAATTAAATCTTCATATATAGAAGTAAGGTCATTGAAGAAAATATCTGTACTCCAAGCATCAAAAATAATATGATGAATATTAAAATATAACCTATATTCTAATTCATTAACCTTGTATAGAATTATTTTAAATGGCGGCTTTTTTGTTAAAACAAATGTTTCATCATTTTCATGGTCCAACAGCATTTTCAAGACACCTTCTCTATCCTGAGCGGAGTGGGAAGAGATGTCACAAAACTTAAAAGGAAAGTAAATTGATTCTAAAACTTTTTGTTTCGGTGTTTCGTTTTCTTCATAAAAAATAGTTCTAAAAATATTATGTCTTTCAATAACTTTTTTAATAGCCTTTTCAAACTTGCTTACATTTAAGAAGTCTCGTTGTTTTACAATTATCTGATTTACTATGGGTATATTATAAAATGTACTACTTGGATTTAGTTTATATAGGTACCAAAGTCTTAATTGAGCATGAGATAGATAACTATTTTTTAAATTATTTTTTTCAATTTTACTGTAATTTTTATTTTCCTTCTTGGATATATAGCTTGCTAATTGTTCAAGCTGGGAATACTTAAATATGTCTCTTAGGTTGATATCAATATCTAATTTTTTTCTTATTTTATTTATTACTTTAACAGCTAAAAGAGAATGTCCACCTATTTCAAAAAAATTATCTGTGACGCTAATAAAATCTCTTTCTAAAACCGATTCCCATATTTCGACTAGCTTTCTTTCATACATATTTACAGGCTTCCTATAATCATCCTTCTTTATCTCTTTGCTTATCAATGTCTCTAAAAGAGCTTTAGCATGGACTTTACCACTTACGGTAGTTGGGATTTCATTTATATTCATTACGCTGCTTGGAATCATATAAGTTGGTAATTTATCAATTAAGTAACTCTGTATTTCTTCCAATTCAATTTGCTGTCCTTCAACTTCATCAATAATAAATGCTACCAATTGTTTAGTATTATTTACATTATGGGGTATTACTACTGACTCTTTAATATCTTGATGCTGATTTAGGATTCTCTCTATTTCACCTAACTCAATTCTTATACCTCGAATTTTCACTTGAGCATCTTTTCTTCCATGAAAAATAATGTTACCATCAGTTTCATAATATCCTCTGTCACCAGTTTTATAGATTCTTTTTCCTTCATTAATAGGATGACGAATAAAAGCATTTTTTGTCTTTTCATCATCATTTAGGTAACCCTTTGCCAGTCCAATTCCATCGATATATATATCTCCGACCACTCCGATAGGTACTGGATTTAAAGATTTATCTAATATATAGACCCCGTTGTTATCGATAGGTTTACCAACTGGAATAGCCCTCCTATCGCGATCTGTCTTTTTACACTTGTAGACAGTGGAGTCTATTGAAACCTCAGTTGCTCCCCATTGATTAAATAAATCCACTTCAGGTAATTTAGAGAAATGGAGGTTAACTAACTCGGGTTTTAATTCTTCCCCACTTGAGATAATTGTCCTTAGATTATTCAGGCACTTAACATTATCTTGGTTTATTTCCTTCAAGAACATCTTAAAAACGCTGGGAACAAATTGAATAACTGATACATTGTTTTTTATAGCATTTTTTAAAATAGCTTCTACATCTCTGTGCAATTCAGGTCCAAGGATGGAGATACGAGATCCAACTATTAAAGGCCACAATATTTCGACTGCAGAATCATCAAAAGAAAGTACAGTTTTTTGTAATACAGTTTCAGAAGGCATTAATTTATGGTAATTTTGCATCCATAAAACCCTATTTAACCAACCAATTTGTGTACTTGCAACACCTTTTGGAGAGCCTGTTGAACCAGAAGTATAGTAAATTGATATTAAGTTATCATACTTTATTGTTACATTTGGATTTTGATTATAATATTCTTCAAAAGGGAATGTATCCACAAGTAATGTCGGCATATCCAAATCCGGCAGATTATTATAAAAACTTTTCTGAGATATACATAATAGTGGATTTGCATCATTGAAAATCTTTTGTATCCTTCCTTTTGGGGCATCAGTATCAATTGGTAAGAATGCACCCCCAGATTTAAGTACCGCTAAAATAGAGACAATCATATTTAAAGATCTTTCTAAATGGATTACTACAGGAACTTCAGGTCTTAAACCTTGTTTGATTAAATAAGTAGCCAGTTGATTAGATTTTTTATTTAACTGATCGTAAGTTAATTTCTCTTCTTCTGTAAAAATAGCAATAGCATTGGGAGTTTCCTGTACTTTTTTTTCAAACAGTTGATGAATTAACTTATCTGTAGATAAAACTTTCTCTGTATTATTCCACAGTTTAGTTACTGTATTTTGGTCGGTATTTGATATTACTCTTAAGTTATCGATACTCTTTTTGGGACTCCTATCTACATCTATAACTAATTCAAAATAACTGTTAATTATACGATGAATTGTTTCTGCTGTAAATAAATCCGAATTATATTTAAATTGTACACTCAAAGAATCTGAGTGTTCTGTGACCGAAAATGTTAAATCATATTCTGATTTTCCATTCTCTCTTTTTTCCTCAATAATATCCAAACCTTTAATATTAGTATCAAGAGGGACTTCTGTTTGAAACTCAATTTGAAAAACTGGTGAAAAACTAGGGTCTCTTGTTGGCTGAACTGTCTCAACAACTTTTTCAAAAGGAACTAGATTATTGTCCATAGCCTCAAACATATTATTTTTCACTGCATTCACAACATGATTAAAATTCATGTCTTTTTCTAAATACGTACGTATTGCTACAACATTTATAAAAAAACCTATTGAATCTTCAGTATCTTTATTTCTTGTTGAAATTGGAGTACCAATAATGATGTCGTCCCTATTGGTATATTTAGATAATAAGATTTTAAATATTGATAACAACGTTATATAAACTGTTGAATTAGATCTTTTTGAAATGTTTTTAATACTGTTATAGACCTTCTCTGGTATATCTACGAATATTGAATCACCTTTATTTGACTTTACCATTGGTCTTATTTTATCAGTAATTAAATCTATCATTGGATCTACACCAGATAACTTATTTGACCAATAGTCGAGTTTGTCAGTTACTTTCTGTTTTTGCTCCCATAGACAGTAATCTGAATACTGAAAATCAACTGTAGTTAAGTTATGATTTATTCCCTCTAAAAATTTCGTGTATAACGAATTTAGTTCATTGAAAAAAATAGTTGCTGACATTCCATCAAAAATAATATGATGTACGCTTAATATTAAATAGTGATAACCATCACTTAGCTTTAGTATCTCAAATTTATATAATGGGCCATTTGTTAAATCGAAAGAATGGCTGTCAATTACTCTAATAATGGAATTAGCTTTAATTTCTGGGTTTTCATCAGAACTAATATCCCTGTATTTCATGTTATAATTGCTCTCTTCTAATATCATTTGTTTTGGTTCGTCATCTTCTCTGTCTACTATACATGTTCTAAAAATATCATGACGATCTATTATAAGTCTTATCGAACTAGTTAATGCATTAATATTTAAGCTTCCTTTGATTTTAAATGCCCTGGTTATATTATATGTTGTATCTTTAGGTTCTAATTGTTGACTAAACCATAATCTTTTTTGCGCATATGATAAAGGAAATTCATCAGAAGTAATTACATTTACTTCTCTACTTGAGTTACGATTTTTTAAATCGTTTAACCTACTTTTAATTATCTGACTTCTATTATCGTCAATTGAAATTTCTTTCTTCATTATCATTCTCTCCTTTATAACCTTCAGAATTTAGTAGCTTTTCTTCTACTATAGATGAAAACATTTTTAGTGTTGGAGAATTAAAAATACTACTTATTGACAAATCAAAATCGAAAAGACCGTTTATTTCAGAAATCACTCTCATAGCATAGAGGGAATGCCCACCAATAAGAAAAAAATTATCATAACTTTCGATTAAATCTACACCTATAACATTACACCATAAATCTTCTATAAACTTCTCCATTTCAGTTTTGCTTTCACTTTCAAAATTAAGCAAATGATCCTTCTTTATAGTATATAATTCATCGAGATCAATTTTCCCATTCCTGTTAACAGGAAATTTATCGATAGGAATGATTTCTAAAGGTATCATATATTGTGGTAAATATTCTTGTAGCCATGTAATTATTTTACTGGTTTCTATATTGTTATTACTCGTAATAAAAGCTACTAATCCTTTTTGGTCTTTTACGTTCTTAGATTCTAAAATCACCTTGGAATGAACAATATTTGGATGTCTAATTAAGATTCGTTCAACTTCATCAATTTCTATTCTATAACCGTTAATATTTACTTGGTTATCATCTCTACCAATGAATTCTATGTTACCACTTTGCAGAATCCGTCCCATATCACCAGTCTTATAAAACTTTTCTGACTTGTCAAATGGGTTATTTAAAAATTTTTGTTTCGTTAATTCAGGGTTATTTATATAACCTTTCGCTACACCTAATCCTCCTATATATAATTCGCCTATTATTCCCTTTGGTACAGGACGTAATTTTCTGTCTAGAATATAAATCTGTGTATTGAATATTGGTTTACCAATAGGAATATATTCTTCATGCTCAGTATCTTCTAATTTGTAGACAACGCTACCCACAACTGTTTCTGTTGGGCCATATTCATTTATTAAATTTGCTTTTCTATTAATCCAATCAGAAATATGATTTTGGGTTAGTTGCTCGCCTCCTATTATAAATGTTTTAACGTCTATCTCATTTTTGGGGATATTAGATAGTAACCTGAAATGAGAAGGAGTTATTTTTATAATACTTTGATTAGGATGTTTTTTTAGGTTTGTAATTAAGCCTTCAATACCTAAACTGTCTTTACTCATGAATGTAGTTTTACCAGTGAGTATAGGTAAATACAAACTTGTTATTGTTAGATCAAAGCCAATTGATGAGTGAACAATTGAACCAATACCATCATTGTTCATATAATTTTCCATACCCCATTTTATATAATTCATGATCCCTCTTTGAGATATTTCTACTCCTTTAGGGTCTCCAGTTGTTCCCGAGGTGTAGATAATGTAGGCGGTATCAAATGGATTTAATTTACATATATCTATAACATCTAACTCTTCTTCTACATAAAGGTCTTTTGAAATGTTAATTATATTTAAAGGCAGATTTTCACAGGAACTATTTGTAAAATTATCACACACTAACCATTTTAAATTCGAATTTTTTATAATATAGTTCATTCTCTTGGGAGGTATAGAAGAATCTAAAGGAATATAAGCAGCTCCTGCTTTAATTATCCCTAGTAAACAAATCAATAAATCTACAGACCTTTCCATAAATACTCCAATTAAAGTGTTTGATTTAACCCCCCTTCTTTTAAGGTAATTAGCAAATTGGTTAGATAATTCATTTAACCTTTTGTATGTTAATTCAATTTCAGAATCAACTACTGCAATATTAGATGGTGTATTTTTTACTTGGCTTTCAAATAAATTATGGATATACACATCATTTGGTAAATGTACTACGTCACCAGAAGAAATTTTTGATACATCCCTCTGTTCTTCGTATGTCAAAATGTTAATATTAGAAATCTTATCATCTAAATAATATTCAATATTATTTAAGATATTAAAGAAATGATTTAGTATTAGCTTTGAATATTCTGATGATATATTTTCACAATTGTATTTTATAGTTAAACTTAATTCTTTTTCTTCTCTCACAATTATTGTAATAGGATAGTTATTTTTTTCATATGTCTGAACTTTTTCAATACCGACATTTCCCCAGTCTTGCTTTTCTACGGAAGAAGGATATTTTTCATAAACAAAAAGTATATTAAAAAGGGATCTATCATTTTGTATACCTGCCCATTCTCTAATCTTCAGTAATGAACTGTATTGTTTTTTTTCAAATTGACTTATTGTTCTCTGATTCTTTAAAATCCAATCAGAAAATATCATCGATTCATTTAATATTAACTTTATTGGAATAGTATTAATGTAAGCACCATATGAATAATTACTACCGGGTAAGTCTGTTGGACGTCCAGAAAATGCGGAGCCATAAATTATCTCTTGTTCCGATGTATATCTATTTAAAAGTAATGCCCAAATACTTTGAAATAGAGAATTCATAGTAAAATGATGTTTTCTGCCTAATTTTAGAAGTTTTTTTGTTAATTTTTCCTGAATAACTATTGACTCATCTGAAATTTGTTCTTTATTATTGTTTTTATTATTAGGAAAAAAATTAGGTGTGGCTATATTACTATTTTTATTTAGTTTGGATTTCCAAAAAACTTCTGCTACTGAATAGTCTTTTTTATTTAACCAACTAACATAATCACTAAATTTAATACCCTTTTCACTTTTCTTTAGATCAAAAGAATCAATATATCTTCTTCTTAATTCTTCTAAGAATATAGAATGACTCCATCCATCTAACAGAAGATGATGCCTGGTAAAAATCAATTTAAAAGTATATTCCGCAATTTTAATCAATCTAAATCTAAATAAGGGAAAGTCTAATGATACTTGCTTTTTGTCAAAGTCCATTAATTCATTGAGGTTATAATTTTCTTTTATTTCTTGACTTAGGTCATTAAAATACCATGGCAACAATAGCTCATTATGCACAACTTGATATGGTTTTTCTAATCCCTCCCAAACAAACTCGGTTCTAAATGCCTGATACTTGTTTATTATTACATCTACACATTGTTTAAGTTTGTTGACATTAAGTTCTCCTTTAAATTTTATTACACTTTGGACTATATATAGATTTTCCTTCTTATCAAATTCAGAATGGAAAAGCATACCTTCTTGACAAGGTGAAAGTTCAAAAATATCTTCAATATTATTTATCATTTATGATTCTCCTTGCTTATTAAACTAATAACTTTTTCAATTTCTTTAGCTGTTATGCTATTAGCAGAGTATGCATTATACCTTGTGTAATCCATTGACAAATTAATTATTTCCTTTAAAACGTCTTTATATTTTTGCATAACCTTCTTTATATTTTCACCTGAATGGATATCTGAACTAAATTTCCATTGTATGTTAAATCTATCATTAGTAACTAATGCTGTAATATCAATTAAATGAGATCTCTTTTCGTTATCGCCTATTTCTTTATTAATTAGGAATTTATCTAATTTAAATAGGGAATTATTAAAAACTTGATCAAATTGACCTAAGTAATTGAATTTTACATGCCTTTTAGGGAGATTTAGTAAATTTAGCTTCAATTTAGTATCTTTTTCTTGATATCTAAACATGCCATAAGACAACCCTCGATGCGGTATTTTACTCAAAGTATTATGGACATTATTTATTGTTTCACTTATATCTTCCCCATTTTTTTTTGTTTGCAAAAGAACAGGGAAAATACTCGTAAACCATCCAATCGTTTTAGAAATATCAATATTTGTGTCTACAGACTCACGACCATGTCCCTCCAAGTCTAAGCATAAGTAATTTCTACCACTCCACTCATTAAATGAAATTAATAAAGATGTAAGTAAAATATCATTTATATGACATCCAAACGCTTTTGGAACGGCTCTAAGCAGTCTACCTGTTTCTTCTTTAGATAAACTATCTAAGAACATCATCTCATTTTTTATTAAATTATTTCCTTCATAGTTATCCACTAAAATATTAGTGGAAGGTAAAGTGAAATTACTCCAAAAAATTCTGTCCTTTTTAAACGAGTCCGAGTCTGTTTCTATAATGTCATTAATTTCTTCACTCCAAAGCCTGTATGAAGCTGTAGGTTGCATATTAATTCTTTCTTCATTTTGTAGGTTAGTATAAATTTCCTCAATATCTTCTGCTAAAATTCGCCAAGAAAGCCCATCTACTATCAAATGATGAAGAATAAATATCAGTTTATCTTTATTTCCATCTGGCAATTTTATATAAATTACTTTAATAAGAGAACTTTCACTTAAATCTAAACTACTTTGTTCATATTGAATTATTTCTTGTATTTCCTCTTTTAAAGTATGTTTTAAAGCTCTTGTTCTATCATGGATATAGAATGGAATCTCTTTGAGGTTTTTATTATAACGATGTTCCCATTTTTTTTTTATTAATATAAAGTTAGATTTAAGCACGGTATGCTTATCCAATAATAAATTCAATGTTTTTTTAAATAAGTTTAGATTGAGAGGTTTAAGTAATACTAAAGCTAGCGACATGTTGTAAAATGATGGGTTAAAAAGTTCCTTCTCAAAAAACAGCTTTTGAATGGGTGTTAATAGCTGATGTTTATTTTTATATTCTACAGGAAAAAAAACCTGGGTTTTGTTAGTGCTAGAATAATTATTTAATATTTCTTTTATTGTCTTATATTCAAATATTTGGTCTACTGTTAAAGTTATTCCCTCTCTTTTTGCTGTATTAATAATTTGAATCGCAAGAATAGAATCTCCTCCTAATTCAAAAAAGTTATCTTCCAAACCTACATCTCCTAGTTTTAAAGCCTTTTTCCATATTTCAGCCATTTTTTTTTCATTATTGTTTTTTGGCTTTATATAGTTATTCTCACTGTAATCTGGTTTCGGGAGCAAGTTTCGATCAATTTTCCCATTATTATTTAGTTTAAATTCTTCTACTATCATGATTTTAGAAGGTATCATATAAGTAGGTAATCTTTGTAATAAAATGTTTTTTAAATCTTTTTCTGTCATTACCCTATCATCTTTTAATTTAATGTAAGCCACAATGCGTTTATCACTCTCATCAAAACTGTAGCTAGTAACAATAGAGTCTTGGACGCTTGTTATTTTATCTATTACATTTGCTATCTCCAGTAATTCAATTCTATAACCCCTTATCTTAACCTGAAAATCATCTCTTCCAAGAAATTCAATTTGCTTATTTTTATGTAGTCTTCCAATGTCACCTGTTTTAAATAAATACTCTCCTAAATCATCAAAATGATTTTGAATAAAACTGTTCTTTGTCTTATCAGGTAGATTCCAATACCCCTCAGTTAATCCAATACTACTTATATATATATATCCCTCGTTACCTTCAGCTACTTCATTTAGATTATCATCCAATAGATATAAGCTAGTGTTATCTATTGCTTGTCCAATAGGTACATAGCTAATTAATTCCGCTCCATCATCTTTCCAAGCTGAAACAGTTAAAGACGCTTCGGTAGGCCCATACAAATTAACTAATGTCGACTTAATCATTTTTTCTCTAAATTCGTTAACTATTTTTATAGTTAACTCTTCTCCAGAAGAAAACACTCTCTTTAAACTCTTACATTGAGTAACCTCTTCATGGTTTAAAAACTGCTTTAAGATAGAAGGTACAAATACTATATTTGTTACTTGGTTATCTACTATAAGTCTAACTAAATAATCGATATCTCTTTGGCCACTAGGTATTGCTAGTACCACCTCCGCCCCACTTATTAATGGTAGGAAAGTTTCTCTAATCGATGCATCAAAAGTATAGGGTGCTTTAAATATTACTTTGTCTTCTTCATTAATTGTGAATGTATCTTTCATCCATAATAAATAGTTAGAGATCCCTTTATGTTTAATAGGAACTCCTTTTGGAAAACCAGTAGAACCTGAGGTATAGAGAATATACATTAAATCATCTATATCAGAATTAATATCAATATTATCAACCGAATACTCCGTAATAACTGTTTCATCATAATTCTCAAAAGTAAGATCATCATTATGGATATCTGAGTCTATCTTATTATTGCCAAGAATATATTTCACACCCGAATCTTTAACAATATGTTGGATTCTTTCTTTCGGAAAAGATGGATCAATAGGCAAATATCCAACACCAGTTTTTAAAATAGCTAGCATAGAAATAATCATTTCGAAAGATCTTTCCATATATAAACCTATAACTATGCCCTTATTTCTTCGTTTTTCAATTAAATAGTTCGCTAATTGATTGGATTTATTATTCAATTCATAATAAGTTAAACTATCGCTGTCTAATCTTAAAGCAATTTTATGCGGGCTTATTTCGACTTGATGTTCAAACATTCTGTTAATAGAATTAATTTCGTTAATTTTAGAGTATACTAATTTATTTTCCACAGCTCACTACAACTCCTTAATAATGAAATTCTTAAATATATCGATATTTAAGTGTAATAGTTCCGAAGAGATAATGTGTAAACTGTTAATACATGTAGACAGTAGATAATTAGCATTAATATCGTAGTTTTCAAACTTATAAGATTCTTTATCATGATTGTCAATTATATAGTTTGAGTTTTCCTTTTTAAATCCAAAGGAGGTTAAAGGAATGGTTAAACCTTGGCCAATATTTTTTAGATAACTTTCTTTTAGTGTCCATATATCATAAAAGTATTCTAATCTTTCATTTACATTTTTTCCTTCGAAAACGTTTCTTTCAAACTCACAAAATACACCATCTATATTACTTAAATCAATACTTACTTTCTTTTCTATATCAATACCGACCATATGAATATTATCAAATATTACAGCTACTTTATTGTGAGAATGAGCAATATTAAAGTGTACATTATTTTTGTCGGCTAAGTAAGGTTTACCAAATTCACTTAATCTAATATTGATATTATTAAGAGTATAGTTATATTTTTTTATCAATACATATCTAATTAATATTTTTCCTAAAAGTGATTGATAAAGGGTTATTTTATTTTTAATTCTCAACAACCTTCTTTTTTCCTCTCTAGGTAAAATGTATAGAAACGATTGAATTTGATTTTCTTCAATAGAGTCTGGAACGTTAACAGTATAAATATATGGTTTAGATCGATAAGAACTTTTATGCATAATCACATTCCTTCCACAGTTGTAATATTATGTTATTGTGTTTCTTATTAGAGCTAATTTCCTGGTTGTTGTTAAGTAGTCCCAAACCATTAATAATTTCACCTTTCAATTCAAGGTCGATAAATACAAATTCTGCAGCTCGATTAAGGTCAACAAATTAATTTTGTAATCTTTCCCCCTTTTGTTCCACTCTTTAGTCTATTCTCATTTGTTAGTAACTTATACCCTTCACACGATACCTATTTCAGAGAATTCCCTCAATTACATTTAATATTTAGTTGGTTTTACCCGCTTACCTTTTAGAGCATCAGTTAGACCCACTAGTAGCAGATCAATTACAGGCGTCAGTTTCAGATATGCAGTTACTAAAGCTTATAATTATATCAGGTCTTATTTCCGACAGTAATTCAGGATTAACATTTAAACAATTAAACGGGCTGTTGAATTTAACTTTTTGTTAACAATAAATTTTGAGCTATTAAATATAGAATCAGTAATTGAGATAAGTTTTTTAATTTGATAAGTCTGATAAAATAACTCTCACCATATCCATGGCATCGCTCCCAATACTTGGATTATATTAATTAAATTTACATACTTAGAATATAACAAGACTACACTTAAAAGTATATAGATTCTGAATATATAAAAATACACGTCAATAAATGTGATAGTCATATATATTTACTTCGACTTTTGTCTGCAGACAAAAGTTCATATGAATACATTGTTTAAACTAGATTTCATTGATATATTAGTAGTAACTTTGATAGAATTGAGGTGTTGAATTGTTAGGAATAAGAATTAGTATGCTCAGAAAGAACGCTAGAATGTCCCAAAAAGAGCTAGCAAAAGGAATTATTTCAGTTAGTCATTTAAGTAACCTTGAAGCGAATAGGTACAAAGCCTCTATTGAAACTATTGAATTACTAGCAAAAAGATTAAATGTGCTTTCTAGTTATCTTATTAACTATTCAAAAGAAAATGATATACTTAGAGAAAGAATAATCAGCCTTAAAGAAGGAATTATTTTAAATTTAGGTAATGTGAATAAAATCATTAATGACATCACGTTACCAATTGAAAACACCGAGTTAGAAATCAGTTACTATCTTTTAAAAGCTTCCTTCTACTACAAGACTAATCAATTTGATTTAGCTGTTGAGATTAATAACAAATTCATATCCTATTATGATAATTTTCTTAATAACTCCTTAGAATCCCTTCCTGATGTATTAAAGCAGAGCACATTATATTATTCTGGAATGAAAAATTATAGAGTATATAACTTATCTGAAAGTAATAAGTATTTTAATAGGCTACTTGGAATAACAAGTAATAACTCTATTAAGGCTAACCTACATTACAACATTGCTCTCATAAACCATAATCAATCCAACAGAATAGGAGCTTTCGAAAATGCTAATACTGCCCTTAATTTATATATAGAACTTCAACAATGGAAAAAAATAGGGGAATTATATAACTTTTTGGGTGTCGTTTATAGAGAGGCTTCACTAGCGGAGAATGCAATGCAATTCTTCGATAAATCTATGAATATATCTGTACAGATGAACCTAGAGAGTATAAAAGAAAGGATTTTTCATAATAAGGGTTTAGTACTAGAAGATATGGAAGATTATGAAGGAGCTATAAAGAACTTTAAATTATCCTATGATTTAAAAATGAATAATAAAAAAAATAATAGTTTATTTCTTACAGTCAGATGTTTAATTAGATGTTATATAAAAACTAATGATATCAGTATGGCAAAAAAACTTACTAAAGAGTCTTTAGCTAACATTGAAAATCCTAAGCAATTTCATATTCTTAAGGCACTTGAAGCAGAGATACATTATATTGAAAAAGATTATGAGTCATTCCTAGAAAAGTTGATAAAATCAATAAACTATTTAAATAAACATAATTACTTCAAAGAGATCATCGGATTGAACACTAAAATTGCAGACTTTTATTTTTCACAGAAGAAATATAAGTCTGCAGCTATTTACTATAAACAAGAATTAGAATTTAAAAACTTTAAGAAAGGATGAATACCTAATGAGGAATTTAATAAAGTTAACATTATGCATCTCAGTTTTTTTTATGTTTTTAAGTACTAATTCTAATATTAAGTCGATTGCTGCTGAAGATGGTGATGTTGCAGACATTAATGGAAATAAAATAATTGTTGAGAGTCCGGACTCACTCTAATTGCTAAAGTAAAGTAGTTCTAACGTACTTAGGCTGAAAACTACTCCAAATTCGTTGCTTAGGGTTCACCTCCGATCTGGGAATATAAACACCCCTCCCCCGACCTCTTATATCACCTTACGTAAGGTGATGTTTGACGTTATCTTTCCTGAACTTCGACAGGTGTTTAAAGATCTAAAAGGGAAAGACGCTATCGCAAACCTTCGCTTATTCCCTCCCCCCCTATGTTAGGCTAGATGTCGTATGAAACTTTAGTGTATACTTTAGTTAATATACGGAGGTTGAATAGAATGAAAAATAATACAGGTACTCGCTATTCGAAGGAAACAAAAGAATCCATCATCGAGAGAATGATGCCCCCAAACAATGAATCGGTTCGTAGTCTTTGTGAAGAATTTGGAATTTCTGATGCCACTTTATACACCTGGAGAAAAGAAGCACGAGCGGCTGGTTACGCGAGTCCAGGGAATGATCGCTCATCAGATAAATGGAATAGTGAAGATAAATTCCTAGTTGTACTGGAAACATACTCAATGAATGAAGCCGAGTTGGCAGCGTATTGCCGAGAAAAGGGATTGTACAAAGAACAAATTGAATTCTGGAGAAAAACATGTTTAACAGCCAATGACCGTAATCCGGTAAATACAAAACAACTGAATAAAGATTTAAAGGAAGAGAGAAACAAAAGGAATGACTTGGAGAAAGAATTACGAAATAAGGAGAAGGCATTGGCGGAAGCAGCGTCGTTATTACTTCTAAGAAAAAAAGCCCAAGCGATCTGGGGGGACCACGAGGAAGAATGATCGACCATTCAGATCGCGAATTAGCCGTTGAACTTATACAGGAAGCAAATCGGAACGGAGCACGATTTGCTTTAGCGTGCGAGGAATTGAATATAAGTGTCCGAACATATCAGAGATGGGTTGCAGAAGGAGACGTGAAGGCAGATCAACGACCACTTACCAAACATCCAGAACCTAAAAACAAACTCACTGTGGAAGAGAAAGAAGAGATGCTAGAAGTTGTAAAGAAAGAGGAATTTGTTGATCTTCCACCGTCACAGATTGTGCCAAAACTGGCCGACGAAGGGGTCTATATTGCTTCTGAATCAAGTTTCTATCGCCTGCTACGTGAACAAAAAATGCAGAACCATCGTGGAAGAAGCAATAAGCCAAACAGAAGATTACCTGAATCGAGTAGGAGACTAATCATTAATTGATTAGTCGACCTCTCACACCACCGTACGTACGGTTCTCGTATACGGCGGTTCAACCTTTTAAGTATCTTCTCTCATAAATTGTGGACAGATCTTTTAGTCCCCATTTTATGAGTTTTCTTTTTGGTATGGCCCGATGAATTATTTCACTTCTTGATATTCTCCAATATCCTTTTCGGCTATTAGCTAACATCATCGCACTGTCATGTTCAATGCCATATTTTCGAAGCATTTTATATTTCGTTCGTGGAACTTTCCATCGTTTCCAAATCAATTGTCTTAATCGATGATTTAACCATTGGTTTATTTCTTTCATGAATGTCCTCATATTTGAGATACCATAATAGTTAATCCATCCCGTTATAGTTTGATTTATCCTTGTGATTATTTCCTGAAATGTTCCTGCTCGTTTCCGACTGGTCAACTTTCTCAGTTTATCTTTGAATCGTCGTTTTGCCGACCCGCTGGGCCGGCAGCCTACTTTCCCATTAAGTTTTGTATATTAAACCCCAGGAAGGTGGCTGATGTTGCACCACAAACTTGACTTTTCTTTTCATTTATAGTTAATCCTAACTTCTTTTCAAGAAACTGAGTAATGCTATCCATTACTCTTTCCCCGGCACGTTTGGTTTTTACATAGATGACAAAGTCATCTGCATACCTGATGAAACGATGCCCCCTCTTTTCTAATTCTCTGTCTAACATATTCAAGTAGACATTTGCTAAAACTGGAGAGAGTGGTCCACCTTGCGGTGCACCTTTTGTTGTTTCAATATAGATATCTTTGTCTAGAATACCTGAACGTAAGAATTTCCAAATCAGCCTTAATACAGTTTTATCTGAAATGAAATATCCTAGATAGTTCCTTATTCGTTGGTGGTGTATCGTATCAAAGTAACTTTTCAAATCACAATCTACAACAACCCTATATCCTTCTTCATAATGTTTTATTGCCTTGTCTACGGCTTGGTGGGCATTTCTGCCTTTTCGGAAGCCGTAACTATTATCTGAGAAGTGCGGATCAATAATGGGATCGATCACTTGTAAGATAGCTTGTTGTACTACTCTATCTAGAACACACGGTATACCCAAATACCTTTTAGACCCATCTGGTTTTGGAATGGCAACCCTTTTGACAGGTTGTGGTTCATATGTGCCATCTTTTAGTTTCTGTTTCAAGGATTTATAGTATTTCTGCATATGTTCCTTCAGTTCATATATGGTTACTCCATCTATCCCCGGGGCACCTTTGTTTTTCCTGACCTTCTCATATGCATTCCATAGATTTCCGTCGGAAATCACTTTATCGATTAATTTGATACCATCTTGTTCTTCCATATCTAGGCGACATCCCTACGCTCTCCTATGTACCCTTTCGTTTCCAACTTATCTCTCCATAGGTAGTCATCTCTCCGGTAAGTACCACGATGATTTTCTGCGCTTAGGCGGTGATGTCTGCACCTCCTTGTTTTCCAAGATTTAAGATTGTTTAACCCTTCGCTTTCTTAGAAAGCTACTATGGCTTCTGCTGACTTCTCACGATTCATCAGATTATCTCTAATCCAATTGTTAAAATAAATAACCCTCGTGAGACCTCCCCGGGTAAGAGCTATAACCTTCCTCCCATGTAACTGTTGCATCTACTGTATGGAACTCGTGCAGTATCGGACTTTGTTTTGATTGGCAAACTCGTCCATTCCAATTCAGCCTTGTACACAATTTCTATTCGTCAGTTCGGGATTTTGCCTCCGGCTTCCTTCGGATTCCAGCTTGCGTTGGACACCCTTGCCTTTAGCTAACAGTTCCTACTGCCAAGCCTGTAGTGGACTTTCACCACCAAGTTATAGCCCATGCCGGGCACACCAAAAAATCTCTATGGCGTAATGCTTTCGCCATAGAGATAAGGGGTTTTTTTAATAAGAACTACTCAAATTTTTCTTTTATTTTTTCTCGTACTTTTTCTTCTACTTTTTCAACACGTTCCGCT